>ERZ1046740.2816-NODE-2816-length-10926-cov-4.867905_pt1 | contig 10926 bp, 9 predicted proteins | sample MGYA00383093_ERZ1046740 | MGnify/ENA primary metagenome ERZ1046740 (study PRJEB29581, sample SAMEA5548363) | metagenome | biome: marine; feature: coastal; material: water | depth 25 m | study: Short-term variability in the microbial, nano- and picoplankton...
ACCCGGATCAGCGTCCGGGTTCCAGTTGAAAGTAAACTTTTATCGAAAAGACTTCTACGCCTTGGGCTCGTCCTTCTTCGGCAACACCGCCTTGATGTGAAGATCGCGCAATTGCTCCGGCGTCGCGATCCCCGGGCTCGCGGTCATCATTTCCTGCCCCTTCTGATTCTTAGGGAAGGCGATCACGTCGCGGATACTGGTGCGCTGCGTCAAAATAGTCACCATACGGTCGAGCCCGAAAGCGATACCACCATGCGGCGGTGCGCCATATTCGAATGCCTTGAGCATATAGCCGAAACGACTCTCCACCACATCTTCAGGAATCTTGAGCACATCCTCGAATACCTTCTTCTGTAGCTCCGGCTGATGGATACGAATACTACCACCACCGAGCTCAACACCGTTGAGCACCAAGTCGTAGTGCTGACCACGCACCTTCTTCGGATCAGAATCCAACAGAGGGATATCCTCAACCACCGGCGAAGTGAATGGGTGGTGCGACGAAACATAGCGCCCCTCATCCTCATCAAAAATCATCAGCGGGAACTCGATCACCCAAAGGAATTTGTAGTCGTTCGGGTCAATCGTCAGCTTCTCGCGCTTCACAAGCAACTGAGCAGCATCGAGGCGCACACGCCCCAAGATGGTGCAGGCACGCTCCCACTCGCTCGCGGCGAAGAACACAATGTCGCCGTCTTCGATCTGCAAGGTCTCGGTCAGCGCCGCTTTCTCTGCATCGGAGAAGAACTTCACGATTGGAGACTTCCACTCGCCACCTTCACACTTGATGAAGGCCAGCCCCTTGGCTCCGAGTGTCTTCGCAGTATCTTCGAGATTACGCAGCTCACCTTGGGTGAGATCCGCCAGACCCTTCATATTCACGGCTTTCACCGCCCCGCCCGATTTGATCGTGCTGGAGAAGACCTTGAAACCGGACTCCTTGAAGATTTCACCACAGTCCTTCAGCTCCATTTCGAAGCGCATATCAGGCTTATCCACACCGAAGCGGTTCATCGCGTCGTAGTAGCTCATGCGCAGGAACGGTGCCTGGATGTCGACATTGATCACGTCCTTCCACACCTTCGTCATCAGACCTTCAATCAGCGCATACATATCCTCGCGATCGATGAACGAGAGCTCGATGTCCAACTGAGTGAACTCCGGTTGGCGGTCGGCACGTAGATCTTCGTCGCGGAAGCAGCGCGCCAACTGGTAGTAACGCTCCACACCGGCAACCATCAGCATTTGCTTATATTGCTGAGGCGATTGCGGCAACGCGTAGAAAGCACCTGGATTCATGCGGCTCGGCACGAGGAACTCACGCGCACCTTCGGGTGTGCTCTTAAACAGCACCGGTGTCTCCACCTCAATGAACGCATGATCGTCCATATAATCGCGCACCGCACGGCTCGTCGCGTGGCGCATCTTCAACATCTTAGTGTTGGTCGCACGACGCAGGTCGAGGTAGCGATAAGTCATGCGCAAGTCTTCGCTGACCTTGTCCGCTGAATCATCCATCGGAAATGGCGGGGTCTTCGACACATTCAGGATCTCAAGGTCCGTCGCGTGAACTTCGATCTCGCCCGTCGCGAGTTTTGCATTCGAAGTGCCGCCGAAGCGCTCATCGACCTTACCGGTCACCGAGATCACCGACTCCGGCTTAATCGAACCGAACTGAGCCTCGAGGCCCTTATTCGATGGATCGAGAACGATTTGGGTCAAACCTTCGCGGTCGCGCAGATCAACAAAAAGAATACCGCCGTGGTCACGGACAGAGTCCACCCAGCCGCTAAGCGTTACGGTGGAACCAGTGTCAGATTTACGGAGTTGGGAGCAGTTATGTGTTCGCTTCATGAGAAAACGCGCGATGAAAACAGCTTCCCCCTGCGAAACAAGCACGAAAACGGGATACTTCTAGCGGCCCAAAGCAAAAAAGCGCAACCAGCGCCCACAGTCGCACGCGAACGAATCCTCTCCAATCGCTTCACTTTTAACGGCTTCGGGCACTGCCCGAAAACTGCGTCAAAAAATATTCATTTTTTTAAACACAAATTATTGACAGCATGCCAATGAATTACCTTTATACGCGACTTCCCAACCGGGCCTAGCCCAATACGGAACTAATATATATTTTAATGCTCGGTAGCTCAGCGGTAGAGCAGGTGACTGTTAATCACTTGGTCGCTGGTTCGATCCCAGCCCGAGCAGCCATTTAAAGCCCTTCGAGAAATCGGAGGGCTTTTTTGTATTCGGTGATCGACCAACGACCAAGTGATTTCAATAATTGTTGAAATAGGTGTTATTACTGAAACCAGCGGGGCATCATTTGGGCACTTATTGAAAAGGCTGCCGAAGCGAGGTGGGATTTGTTCGCTGATATCAACTGAATCTTGGTGCCAAATGATTGAGGCGACACCAAAGATAGTGTGCATGAGGCAATACAGTCACCATGCCCCCAATGAAATATAACCGACAAGATTCGGCGCATTTAACTGCGGTCGAAGTGCCCCGCATCCAGCCAACGCGCAGTCTGCACTAAACCAATACAGACTTCCTGAATCAATTGCCGGTGCCCCGGCCAGGCAATCAACATGCCAACCACAAAACTCGCGGCATAATTGAAGACCGCCTTAACTGATCGACGTGACCGCCCAGGGGATCGTTTCGCCTGCGCGATAGGGAACCACATCGCCGTAGCGCTCGGGAACCAGCATGCCGGACTTCTCGAGTTTTACGGTCTTGGCAGGCGGCGTGAAGTTGTGGATACGCTGTGCGTTCCCGCTGACAAATGCCTGCAAGTTGTCCAATGCGTCGTGCTTCTCAAACAGTTCCACCAAAGTCGGCAAGCAGACCGGAGCGGTAAAGAGCCCGGCGGCGCAACCGCAGCATTCTTTCTTTGAGATCGGATGCGGCGCGGAATCGCTGCCAAACATGAGTTTCGGATGCGCCTGCAATGCCGCGGCGAGGAGTGCCTCCCGGTCCTCCGGACGCTTGGCAATCGGCTTGCAGAAAAGGTGCGGATTGAGCAATCCACCGGCCACGTCGTTGAGCGTGATAATCAGGTGGTGCAGCGTCACAGTCGCGTGGAGATTCTCATACTGATCGAGTAGCTCGACCGCATCGCGGGTGGTGATGTGCTCCATCGTGATCTTCAGCTTGGGAAATTTTTCCGCCAAGTGCGCATAACTCGCCAGGAACTCCTTTTCGCGGTCCATCACGAAACCGTGGGTCTCTCCGTGGATCATGAGCGGAATGTCCAGTTCTTCCATCAATGCGAATGTCTCTTCGACCGCATCCAGCTCTTTCACGCCGGCCTCGCTGTTGGTCGTCGCCCCGGCCGGATACAATTTAATCCCGAAAATGTGCTCACGCGCGGCCCGCAGCTCGGCTTCGGTGTAGTTGCGGAAAAACAACATCATGAGCGGATCAAAGACATGATCGCCCGTGGCCGCATTGATCTCGTCGCGATAGGTCTGCAAGCGCGCCAGATTATCCACCGGTGGCACCAAATTCGGCATGATAATCGCACCGGAGAAGTGCTCCGCGGTCAGCGGGGTCACACGCTCCATCATGGCCCCCTCGCGGAGGTGCAAGTGCATATCAAGTGGCGATTCTAAAACAAATTCCATTCCCGCACGCTAGGCAGTCCGCCCCGCCCCTGCAAAGCATAAAGCTTCAAAAGGAATCAGTATCCCAGACTTCGAAACTCCGATGGTGCTGACTGAATCCGGAGCAACAGAGAGTTGAACCGTTAATGGAGGTCAATGAACGTTCATATTCAAAGAGTTTCAGGGTTGATTCAGGTGGGTCAGCACCTGACCTCTGCAGCTTGGTTTCGGCGATCGATCGACAATTGTTGATATGGCGACGAACAAGCTCACGGGCGACGCCCCATCCACGCGATTTAACTCAAAACTATCCCACGATCGACCCTTCAGGTAATTTCTGGATAGGCGGCAAACACGATTTCCCGAATGGCACTCACTTAAGGAGGAGATTTGATCGAAATCGTAGGGCCTCAGCTTGCTGAGCGCCGCACGCCATACGCGACCTCAAGCTAGATTCTATGTGGCATCGAGCAAGCTCGAGCCCTACAAAATGGATTATCAAGCTGTGGGTAATAAACCCTCAAGTGAGTGCCAGTCACGATTTCCCGTTGAAATCGAAATCCACTGAAATCTGTATAAACGTTCATTGACCTCCATTAACGGTTCTTCCCGGGCAGACCTCCGTCGTGGTTTCAATTGCGTTTTTAGGTTACATAATGCGGCGCATCCACTGGACCGCTTTGGCACGGTGACTGAGCTGGCTCTTCACCGACTCCCCGAGCTGCGCGAAACTCTCTCTATAACCTTCGGGAATAAAGACGGGGTCGTAGCCGAAACCTCCGGCACCGTGCCGCTCCGTATCGATATGCCCCTCACACGTGCCGTCGTAGTGTGTAATGTAGCCCTCGTGATCGATCAAACACAGCACGCAGCGAAAGCGCGCCGTACGCTGGCTTTGCGGCACATCCTTGAGCGCGTCGAGAAGCTTGACCACATTGTCGCCATCGCTGGCATCGAGCCCCGCGTAGCGCGCGGAGTAAATCCCCGGCGCGCCATCCAGCGCATCGACTTCGAGCCCGGAATCGTCCGCCATCACCCAAGCACCTTCGGGCGCGCGCGCCCGCAGCGCCTCGGCTTTGATCTGCGCATTCGCGGCAAAGGTCGAACCATTCTCATCGACCTCCGGCATCCCGCCGCAGGCTTTTGCCGAACGCACGTCAAAGTTTAGGCCGTCGAGCAGCAGTTCGAATTCTTCGACCTTGTGGGCGTTGCCGGTGGCGATAATGAGAGCGTGTTTTGTCATATATAATGATTGGTTGAACCGTTAATGGACATCAACGAACGTTAATGAAGATTCCTAAAGGGCTGGTCCTGAACCTCTTAAAAAATACAAATCCAGCATGCTGAAACGTTGAGTCATTCGTCAATGAGCGGATTGATCGATTCACGTTCATTAACGGTTTAGAGATGCATATGGTTGGACTACCGAATTAAAATCAGAAACTGCCGCGCGTGAGAATATCTTCCCCGACTATCGCATGGCGCACCTGATTGAGCTGAAGCGCGTCACGCATCGACTGCGTCTCGCGCGCACTCCCAATACCCGGCGTGGCGCAATCGCTCATGAATTTCGGTGCTTGATAGATAAATGCATAGTCCGCGAGCTTCCGTTCAAGCAAACTGGAAGCCAGTGACGGTCCGGTTTCGACATAGACTCCGCAAATGCCCTCATCCGCGCAGCGAGCGCGGAAGCCCGACCAATCCAACCGGCCGTCCACTTCCGGAAGCTCCCAGACGGTGATGCCGAGAGCCGTCAGTTGACCGCGCAGCGACACATCGGAATCAGGGCCACACAGCACTGTCGTTCGCGCTTTATGCACATCGCTGTACAGTTTCGGCAAGCGCTCTTCTGCCATCGTTTTCAAACGACGGTCGAAAACAAAGCGCCGCGGGCACCACACCGTGTCGTCGATGCGACTGGTCAGACTCGGATCGTCCTGAAGCACCGTGTTCGCGCTGACTGCAATGGCCGGAAAGTAGCGCCGCCAGCGCATCACATCGGCCCGTGCGGCCTCCCCCGTCACCCATTGCGAATGCCCGGATGCGGCGGCAAACTTGCCGTCGAGTGTGAGTGCCATCTTGGCTGCGATCAACGGCGTGGCGTTGACGATCCAGTGGTTAAAAATAAGATTTAAATCCGCGCAGTCCCGGGCGCACACGCCTTCGATCACTTCGACGCCTGTCTGGCGTAGCATCGCCAACCCCCGCCCGGCATGCTCCGGATTCGGGTCGACCGCGCCGACCACGACGCGCCGCATCCCAGCAGCGAGAATCGCATCGGTGCAAGCCCCGGTGCGCCCGCAAGTGCTACAGGGCTCCAAGGTGACATACAGCGTCGCTCCCTCCGCGGGCCGACGCCCCAGCGCATGCAGTGCCTCCACTTCGGCATGCGGTTGCCCCGCCGCATGGTGCCAGCCCTCGGCGACCACAGCACCCTGCTCCACGATCAACGCACCGACCATCGGATTGGGATGTGTCTGCCCCCAAGCCCGACGCGCCAGCTCAAGGGCGCGGGCCATGTAGGCTTCGTGCGACTGGTCCGTCAGGCTCATGCGCGCACGAAAGGGTTGCCGCGCTTCTCTTGAGCGACTGAAGTGATGGGACCGTGTCCGGGGTAAATGGTGGTATCGTCCGGCAAGGTATACACCTGCGTCTTGATTGAATTTTCCAACACTGAAAAATCGCCGCCCGGTAAATCATAACGCCCCACACTGCCGGCAAAAATCACATCACCGACGATCGCCGCTTTTTGACTGGCGAGGTATACCAGCACATTGCCCGGGCAATGCCCCGGCACGTGGCGAATCTCAAGCTTGTCACCCAGCAGATCGAGACACTCTCCGCCCTGGATCCAGTGATTGATCGGAACCGGCAGCATATCGAGGCCCGGGATGGCATAGCTCGCCATGGTCGCAGGCGACTCAAACATCCGTACATCATCCGCATGCCCGTAGGTCGGTATTCCCGCTCGCGCGAATTTATTTCCATCCAGAATGTGGTCCCAGTGTCCATGCGTCAGGATTAACGCCGTGATTTTGCAGCCGTGCTTCTCCGCCAACTGCGTCGCCCATGCATAGGCATCCAGAGGCGCATCGATGATCACACATTCCTTGCGCTCAGGCTCTATCAGTGCAATGGCATTGGTTCCAATGGGTGGCAGTTCTTGAAATTCGATAATCATGAGCGCTACACGATGCAGCGGGAGCGCTCGGTTTCAACCCCGAAGACCGCGCATCTTTACGGTCGTCTCCAAGCCTTTCGCGAATCGCGTCCGGATTTCGGGAACAAAACCAAAGCACATCTTTCAAAGTGCATGCAGGGGAGGAAAACAACGAAAAATCCCCTCAAATTGGCATTGTCCCTGCAGCGGAGTAAGCTATTATACATGACTTATGCGTTTTACCCCCAATAGATTTCCGGCCTCATTCCGCGCCCCAAAACAAATCAGTCTGTTACTGGCATTCTGTGGCCTGATCAGCCTGTGCAGCGGACTGCAGGCCGATGACAGCGACTACAGCCTCAGCGCGAGCCCATTTGTCACCGAGGGCTATGCACAGCTGGAGGCCGGCCAGCCGGAGAACGCACTGGAAGCTTTCGACAAAGCGCTGGCGGCCGACACCGACGATCTTTCCGCCCGACTCGGCCAAGCCATGATCTACGCGGAACAAGAACGCCACGCGGAAGCTTTTTCCTCCTTCGATTCGATCGTTCAGCGCTTTCCCAAACATGTCTTTGCGTGGAATGGGCGCGGCCTTGCAGCCTTCAACCTGGAAGATTTCGACGAAGCGCTGAACTCCTTCCAGATGGCCACCGCAGACCAACCCGTAAATGGTTTTTTCTACGAATCACTGGCTTGGACACGCATGTGCCGCGGTGAATTTGGTGAGGCCGCCGAATCGGCCAAGACCGCGTCGCTCATGTATAGCCGCAAAGGTGAGACCTCGGCCTACCCCCTGCTGATCGCGTATTTCGCTTATCATGAATCCGGCGATGCTCCAAATGCGCTGCGCACACTCAACTACGCGAATAAAAATAAACCGGTCAATACATGGCCCGCACCCGTGATCGATTACTTGAGTGAGAAGATCAACGAATCGGACCTGATCAGCTATGTGACCAGTACCGCGGAAGAAACCGAAGCCCATACCTACATCGGACTCTATCTGCGGCTCTTGGGCGAAACCGAGGAAGCCAATCGACACCTCAACTGGGTCAGCCGGAACGGCGATCCCCAAGTATTCGAATACACGCTCGCCCGCGCGCTGAATTTACAAAACAGCGTCGCCGCCGTCGCCCGCTAAGTCGCCTCAATGACCCGGGCTGTCATTGCCGAACGGATCATGCAAACACGTGCTTTAGCAGCGCTGCTCATATCGCTTCAAATCACGGCCTTCGCACTCAGCGCAGACGATCTGAACCAAGTCCGCACATGGACAAATCAGGCGGGTGAGACCCTACGCGCCACGCTACTCGGCGTGGATACGAAAGCCCAGACCGCCCGCATGCGTCGGGACGACGGCAGAGTCTTCACCATCGAATGGGATCGACTCGCCGAGACGGATCAATCGCTGATCCGCGCACAATCTAAAACCGACCACGCAGCTTCCGTTCAGCCAGCACGGACCGAAAAGAAGGCAACCGTCGAGATCCCGCTGCCCAAGAAATTCAAACTCCGAAAAGTGCCCATGGTCACCCAAAAAGGGAACTTTTGCGTACCGGCCTCAGCGGCAATGATCGCGGGCTATCACGGTATAAAAACAGACCAGGACCAAGTCGCCCAGCTTTCCTCCGAAGCCTCGATCTCAAACGAAGGCACCTACCCCAGCGATATGTTGCTCGCGATGGGGAAGCTCGGCTTCGAGGGGCGTCCGCTGCTATGGAAAGACGAAGACACATTCTACAAAACCGCCCTGCCCGCCATTCGTCGGACTCTGGTCGAAACCGGACCGATCTATATTTCGTTTCGCCCCGGCGTGTTTGGCGGCATGGGCCATGGCTGCGTGATCATCGGCTATGATGATCGCCAGAAGGAAATGATTTTCCACAACCCATGGGGGCATGTATTCGAAAAAGAATACGAAGATGTGGCAGCCCATGGATACGGCGTCGTATTTATCGATCCACCTAAACCGGCCCCCACCGCATCGGACGTATTCATCGCCCGGATACAAAAGCGCGTGCCACGCTTCGATGGAGACATGCTCCAACTGGGCAACCACCTCAAACAAGCCGGACAGCCCTTTGAGCTGGTCTGGTGCAGCCGCCGCGACTCACGGGACGACAAGCGCTTCGCGATCGACACGGCACGTCGCGATGGTCGTAAAATCCTTGAGCTCGCCTTTGAGCGTAACCCCGCGGTGCTGATTCCCGCGAGCCCGAATGGCAAAACCGAGAGCTACTTGTTTGTCACCCGTCCGCCGGAAGGCGGCGCGCACTTTCTGGTGCGCGAAATCACCCCACAGGGCTGGAGTCCTGCCGAGCTGAAAACGCTCGGCAGCCTGACGCGCGAATGGGCAACGGCCTTTACCATCCCCGACAGAGCCAAACCGGTATGGGAACTGCCGATGATCGAGCTGAGCGAAGACGCGCGGTAACCCCCTACTTCCGCCCGGGCAAAACACGCCGCGCCATTCCCGCAAGCTCATCGAGCTCTTCGAATTTCAACAGATACAAGAGGCCGAAATACAAAGCAGCGCCGCCCGGCACAAAGACGAGGACGATGACCGCGGCGCGCATTTTCTCGGCCAGATCGATGCCGAGCACCAACGCATGCCCCATCAGGCAGAACAAGCCCATTGCCACGCCGGCACACAGAATCTTACCAAACGCCCCGCGCAAACGGGCGAAGCCGAGATCGCTGCGGTGTTTCGAAAGGGCCCGCCAGAGGCAAACCGACTGCACGATCGCCGCGAGCACATTACCAGTCGCCAAACCACGCGCGCCGTAGAACTGCATCAGAAGCAGTCCACTCACCAGATTCACGACGAGGCACAACCCCGCGACACGCACCGGCGTCTTCATATCTTTGCAGGCATGCAAGCCACGCGTGGCAAAGGTCGCCGCCGAATAAAACGGCAGGCCGAACCCGTAAATTGCAATCAAAGGAATCGTTTGGGCGACGTTCTGCGTATTGAACGCCCCCCAGCGGAACAAGAGCTCGAGGATCGGCTCGCCCAGCACCAACAGCCCCACGCCCGCCGGCAGCGAGATGCCGACCACCAAGCGCATGCCTTGAGTCAACGCACCCGCAAATCCATCGTCGTCTTGATCCGAGACCGCGCGGGCCAGCAGTGGAAAGAACACCGTCGCCACCGCGACCGTGAAAATACCGAGCGGCAGCTCCATTAACCGGCTTGCCAGATAGAGCACGGAAACCGCCGACTCATCGAGCGAATAGGCCAACAAGCGGGACACCAGAATGTTCACCTGTAAGATCGCCGCGCCCATCAGGCCGGGTAAGAAGAGCCGCCATAATTCGCTCATCTGCGTGGAAGCACGTTTCTCAAAGCGCGGGCGCCAGCCTTGGCGAGCGAAATCCCAGGCAGGCACCAGCAACTGCAAGAGACCGCCAAACAGCACGCCGCCACAGAGCCAATACACAATCCGCGCCTGATCATCGCTCAGCCACATCCCCGCCGCCAAGGCACCGATCATCGCAAGATTGAGCAAAATCGGCGTACAGGCGGCCACCGCGAATCGACCGAGCAGATTCAAGCCGGCCGCAACAATCGCCGCCAAGCAGATGAAAATCATATAAGGCAGCAGCACCACCGCCAACTCCGCACCGAGCGTCCAGCGGTCGGAAAGCATGCCACTGCGGGCCAGTGAGCCGAACAACACCATGCCCACCGCTACCAGAAGCATCAGCGCAGTAAACAAGCGCAGCAGTACTTGATTGAAGAAGGCAAAGGCCTCGGATCGCCCCGCCCGCTGCAGCACATCGGAGAAGACCGGCACCATGGCCGAAGTTAAGGCCCCCTCACCGAGCAATCGGCGAAACAGATTAGGCAGGGTAAATGCCAGGATGAAGGCGTCATTCCACGCGCTCGCGCCCAACGCCGCAAAAATCAAGATGTCCCGCGCCAATCCTAACACGCGCGAGCCAACCGTCGAGAGGCTGACAACTACGATATTCTTAAGGTTTTTGAGCATGAGTGAGTGTCGACTGCGTGCTTCGCCGACGAGTCATAAGAAACTACGCCAGAAAAAACTTTGGCAATTGTATATTTCATGCTCTACCAAGAAGCTGTTTTTAACTTTCTTAGTTTATCGGATGCTTCCACATCCACACGACTTGCACCCTATCCCTATATTCTAT
>ERZ1046740.2818-NODE-2818-length-10913-cov-4.993093_pt1 | contig 10913 bp, 10 predicted proteins | sample MGYA00383093_ERZ1046740 | MGnify/ENA primary metagenome ERZ1046740 (study PRJEB29581, sample SAMEA5548363) | metagenome | biome: marine; feature: coastal; material: water | depth 25 m | study: Short-term variability in the microbial, nano- and picoplankton...
CTGATCGTAAAGCCGGGATGGAGATGGCCGAAGTATTCCCGCATTTGCGTCATTTGTCTTTGCCTAGACTTTGCAAGATAGACGAAATTGACTTTACGAATGTGGATCTGTGTTTTTGTGCATTGCCACACGCGACCAGCCAAAAGGTAATCAAGGCCCTACCCAAATCTTTGAAAGTGGTTGATCTATCTGCAGATTTTCGTCTGAGAGCCGCAGAAGACTATGTCAAATGGTATGGCGGCGAACATGATGCGCTCGAGTGTCAGGCTGAGGCCGTATATGGTCTGACCGAATTCTACCGCGATGACATCAAATCCGCGCGTCTTGTGGCAGGAACGGGCTGCAATGCGGCCACTGGACAATACATTTTGTCACCGTTGATCAAGGACGGGGTAATTGACTTTGATCATATCATCCTTGATCTGAAATGTGCTGTATCGGGCGCGGGTCGGTCTCTTAAGGAAAACCTTTTGCATGCCGAGCTGAGCGAAGGGTATCACGCTTATGCAGTTGGCGGTACGCACCGGCACTTGGGTGAGTTTGATCAAGAGTTTAGCAAACTTGCTGGACGCGATGTGCGCATTCAGTTCACACCGCATTTGGTACCTGCAAACCGGGGTATCCTGGGCACGGCCTATGTGCATGGAAATGCACAAGACGTATATAAGACATTGGTTGCTGCGTATGATGGCGAGCCGTTTATCAAGGTTCTTCCATTTGGCGAAGTGCCCAGCACAAAACATATTCGGGCTTCGAACTTTTGCCATGTGGGTGTAGTTGCTGACCGGATTGAGGGCCGCGTGATTGTGATCGCGGCACTGGACAATTTGACCAAGGGCTCAAGCGGGCAGGCATTGCAGAACGCAAACCTGATGCTTGGGGAAGAGGAAACAGAGGGCCTAATGTTGGCGCCGGTCTTCCCGTAAAGCCCCGAGAAAGGGAACGAGGATGAAAAACCTCAAGAAACGCCGCAGGATTCAGGTGATTATCATCGCGTTTGTGGCCTTGGCCGCTGCGACGTTTTTAATTGGTAAGGGCTTTGAAGGTGGCATCAATTACTTCAGATCACCGAGTGAGGTGGCTGATGCACCACCAGAGCCGAACGAAGTCTTTCGGATCGGTGGCCTGGTCGAAGAAGGTACATTGATGCGCGGTGAGGGTGACACAATCAAATTCAATGTCACAGACGGAGGCGCATCGATCCCGGTGACATTCAAAGGCGTGCTCCCCGATCTGTTTGAAGAAAACCAAGGCATGATTGGCACTGGCACCTATGCGGGTGGTATTTTTGTCGCTGACGAAATTCTGGCAAAACATGATGAGACCTACATGCCCAAAGAGGTGGTCGATGCGTTGAAAGAACAAGGCGTGTATCAGGAACCCGAATCCTAAATTCCACACATCTGGTAATCTGAAACAGGCCTGTGGCAATGCTGCGGGCCTTTTCTATTCAAGAGCGCGCGCCTGCCTTGCCTCCTGTTAACCATTCTTCGCCAAGATTTTCCCGCGAGACTGGATTTGAGGTGAGTAATGAAAAACGTGCGGACAATTGCGCAGGAGATCATTGATCGTGAAGGTGGCTATGTGGATGATCCGGATGATCCAGGTGGCGCGACCAATCACGGCGTTACTGTACATACAATGCGCCGCCTTGGATTGGATCTGGACGGTGATGGCAAGGTTGATGCGCGTGATGTGCGTCAGCTTAGTCGCACACAAGCGATTGAGATTTTCCTTAAACACTATTTTGAGAAACCAGGCCTTGGGCATTTGCCAGAGGTCTTGCAGGCCAGCGTTTTTGATATGTATGTCAACTCGGGCAGCAACGCAGTGTGCATTTTGCAGCAACTGTTATGTGACATGGGGTTTCCGGTGAGTGTGGATGCTGCGTTGGGCCCAAACACGATTAAGGCAAGCGAACAGGCCGCAAAGGCTGCACCAGATCATCTGGCTGATGCATACGGAATTGCCCGACGGGACTATTATTTTCGACTAGCCGACCGGCGTCCGGCATCTCGCAAATATGCACGCACACGGACAGGCGGTAAGGGGGGGTGGATCAAGCGCGCGGAAGAGTTCATTTCGCCTCGGTTCCATCTGAGCATGAAGGCGTTTCAGAAAAGGGTGGCCACATGGGCTTGATTGGAAATCTGTTCAACTTGGTTTTTGGCAATGGACGAAACGTGCTGGTCGAGACAGCGGGTGCTTTCCTTGAGAACGCAGAATCCGGAGCTGCGCGCAGCAAAGACGTACAACTGGCCGCAATGGCCGCTCATAGTGCAGAGTTTTACCCGACGCAGCGGGGATGGTTTGATCGAGTTATGGATGGTGTGAACCGACTGCCACGGCCGATGATGGCTTTGGGATGCCTTGGATTGATGATCTCGGCGATGGTGAATCCAATATGGTTTGCCGAACGTATGACGGGCATTGCATTGGTTCCCGAGCCGTTGTGGTGGCTTTTGGGTGTAATTGTCAGCTTTTATTTTGGCGCGAGGCATCAGGCAAAGGGACAAGAGTTCCAACGCTCAATAGCTGAAACCATGGTGCATGTGCCAAGCGTCGTGGAAAATCTTCAACACCTGCAAAGCCTGAAACCGTCCACGGGCAATCCGGCATTGCTGGAATGGCGGAAAACCAAAAGTTAGACGCGACAATGTGAACACCCGGACTTAACGAAAATCATTGGCCCCGGCTGGTTGGGGCACTATAAGTTTTTCATGATTACAGAACTTGGCCATTTTGCCCTGATCCTCGCTGCTTTCACCGCTTTGGTGCAAGCCGTTGTCCCCCTTATTGGTGCTCATAAACGTTGGCCTGGCTGGATGGCTGTGGCGGAACCGGCGGCGGGCATTCAATTCCTTTTGACAGCCTTTTCCTTTGCCGCTCTAACCTATGCATTTGTAGTGTCGGACTTTTCGGTAAAGCTGGTTACGCTTAACAGTCACACGCTGAAGCCGATGTTGTATAAAATCAGTGGTGTATGGGGCAATCACGAAGGGTCGATGCTGCTTTGGGTCTTGATCCTAACCTTGTTTGGCGCTTGCGCGGCATGGTTTGGTGGTAATCTACCGCCGACGTTGCGGGCACGCGTTTTGGCGGTTCAGGCAGCAGTGGGCGTAGCCTTTTTTGCCTTTATCTTGTTTACTTCAAACCCTTTTACCCGCTTGGCCACAGCGCCATTTAATGGCGAGGGCTTGAACCCGTTATTGCAAGACCCCGGTTTGGCGTTTCATCCGCCGTTTCTGTATTTGGGGTATGTGGGACTTTCGATGGCGTTCTCATTTGCGGTAGCCGCCTTGATTGAAGGCCGCGTTGATGCGGCATGGGGCCGCTGGGTGCGTCCATGGACCTTGGCCGCTTGGATCTTTCTGACGATCGGTATCGCTCTTGGGTCATGGTGGGCCTACTACGAGTTGGGTTGGGGTGGGTTCTGGTTTTGGGACCCGGTTGAGAATGCGTCGTTCATGCCTTGGCTTTTGGCAGGTGCGTTGGTGCATTCGGCCATTGTCGTTGAAAAGCGCGAAGCACTGAAGAGCTGGACGATTTTGTTGGCGATCCTTGCCTTTGGTTTCTCTCTGATTGGTACGTTTATTGTGCGTTCGGGCGTGATTACCTCTGTTCATGCCTTTGCCAACGATCCAGAGCGCGGTGTGTTCATTCTTGCAATACTGGCCATCTTTATGGGGGGCGCTTTAATGCTGTTTGCAGCGCGCGCCACAACAATGGAGGCCAAGGGCGTGTTTGGCATGGTCAGCCGCGAAAGCGGTCTGGTCTTGAACAATATCCTTTTGGCTGTTGCCTGTTTCGTGGTCTTTATCGGAACCATCTGGCCTTTGGTTTCTGAGATTTTCTTTACACGCAAGTTGAGTGTGGGAGCGCCGTTTTTCAACATGGCGTTCACGCCGTTCATGGTGCTACTTGGGCTTGCTTTACCCATTGGCGCAATGCTGCCGTGGAAACGTGCCAGCCTTGGTCGTGTCATCCGTCCGTTGATTCCGGTCTTTGTTCTTGCTATCGCTTTGGGTGGCTTGGCTTGGTCCATGCAATCGGGTCGCAGCCTTTTGGGACCGGTTGGATTGTTTTTGGGATCGTGGGTTTTCTTCGGTTCGATCATAGACTTGATGAGCCGAACCGGCCGCGGTGCCATTGGAAAACGTCTTGGCCGTCTTGGGCGTCTGCCAGGGGCGGATTGGGGCAAAGCGATTGCGCATGCTGGTTTCGGCGTAACTATGATTGGTGTGTCTGGTCTCATGGCTTGGGAACAAGAAGACATCCGTGTAGCCTATATTGGTGAACCCTTCACTGTAGGGGCTTACGATTTAACTCTGAACGAAGTTCAAGACGAGCAGGGGCCAAACTATACCAGCACCACAGCGGACGTGACCTTGAGTCAAAATGGCGATGTCGTGACTCGTTTGTACCCTGAAAAGCGCGTTTATACAGTCGAGACGATGCCCACGACAGAAGCGGCTATCGACTATCGTTTCCTGCGCGATGTCTATGTGGTGATCGGTGATCCGCAATTGGATGGGGGCTTTACCATGCGGACGTATATTAAACCGCTGACCAACTGGATTTGGTTGGGGACGTTGCTGATGTCTCTTGGTGGTTGCTTTAGCCTAGGTGACCGGCGGTACCGTGTTGCCGCTGGCGCGCGCAAAGCGCCTTCAGCCGGAGTTCCCGCCGAATGATGATGCGACTGGTTATGGTATTGATGCTGTTTGCCGCTCCGGTCTGGGCCGTACAGCCTAGCGAAATGCTGGACGATCCAGTGCTTGAACAACGTGCACGTGAAATCTCCAAGGATTTGCGGTGTCTCGTGTGCCGCAACGAAAATATCGATGATTCCAATGCCCAGCTGGCAACAGAATTGCGGATGCTGGTGCGCGAGCGATTGGTCGAGGGTGACAGCAATGAAGAGGCTGTGTCGTACATCGTAGATCGATATGGCGAATATGTTCTTCTGCGTCCTAAAACCAGCGGGTCAAATATTGTCTTATGGCTGGCTGGACCTCTCATGCTGCTGTTGTCTTTGGTCCTGGCCTTGTTTTATCTGCGCGGACGTTCTTTGGCGCCTGTCGTTGGCGATCAGGGCTTAAGCGACGAAGAAAAGACGCGGCTGGGTAAGATTCTCGACGAATGACGCGCGGTTGCGCTTTTACGGCGCGGCAACAGTGCCTAACTTGTGCATGAACAGGATCAAGGGACGCACCATGGACTATCAAACGATCACATATGAACTGACCAACGGTATGGCAGTGATTACGCTGAACCGGCCAGAGGTCATGAATGCTTTGACTGCACAGATGCGGGCCGAGATCACGCATGCGGTTCTAGAGGCGGGAAACATTGCACGTGTTGTTGTGCTGACTGGGGCTGGACGCGCGTTTTGTTCGGGCCAAGACCTTGGTGACAATGGCAGTGCAGCGACGATGGACTTGGAACGCGGCCTGCGGGACGAATACACGCCAATGATCCGTGCTATTACAGATTGTTCGGTGCCAGTGATTGCAGCGGTCAACGGAGCGGCCGCAGGGGCAGGGGCCAACCTTGCTTTGGCCGCGGATGTAGTGATTGCAGCCGAGAGCGCTTATTTTATGCAGGCATTTTCAAAAATTGGGCTGATCCCGGATGCAGGCGGCACATTTGTGTTACCTCGATTGGTTGGCTCTGCACGTGCAATGGGGGCGTCTTTGTTTGCTGAAAAAATTGACGCGCGCAAAGCCGAAAGCTGGGGCATGATTTGGGAGGCAGTCGCAGATGACGACTTTGAAGACACTTGGAAGTCCCGAGCGAAACATTTGGCCGAGGGGCCAACCCAAGCCTACAGCCGCATCAAACAGGCGCTTCAAGCGTCAACCACAAACGAACTTGAGGCGCAGTTAACTTTAGAAGCCAAGCTGCAGGGGAAATGCGGTAAAACACGCGACTTTCAAGAGGGTGTGGTGGCATTTTTGGACAAGCGCCCCGCGTCATACGAAGGGCGCTAGTCTAGTTGTGTTAGGCCTGTAGCAACGTGACGTTGCTGGCGTTAAAGCTAGGCCCGGCGTTGATCACCACGATCACTTCTTCACCATCAGCAAAGACTGTTGCGTCACCTGAGGCGGCGTCAATATCCGTCGTGATTGCGGGCGCAGTGGTGCCTTCGTAAGTATAGGTCAGTAGATCTTCGTCTTCGTCATAGTCCTGGACTATAGCCGGATCGCCTGGACGTATCCACCAGCCACCGGCAAACAAATCACCGTCTGCTCCACCAGTTACCGAGTCATCACTTCCCATAAGGATAATGTCTTCACCGGCGCCTGCATCAATCACGTCTCCGGTATCGTTGTCCTGTTCGCCTGTAAACTCAATGACAAGGTCATCTGACGTCTCCGCGGTTTGCAGAGAAGCAATCAACTGGTCTTCGTCCAAACGATCGGTCCCGTCGATCAAGTCCGCACCACTTCCACCGTTTAAAGTGTCTTCGCCTTCACCACCGAACAGCACATCGCCGCCTTCGTCTCCCTCAACGAGGTCATCACCCTCACCACCCAACAACAAATCATCATCTGCACCGCCAGACAGCTCGTCGTCGCCTTCGTTACCAATTAGGACGTCTTCACCGACGTCGCCAGAAGGCGTGTCGCCGCTTTCCAGCCCTTGAAGAAGATCGTTTTCACCTTCGTCAATTGCAATTTCATCACTCACTGGTTCTGAATCGGCATTCGCAGAACTATCGTCCTCGTCATCATTTACGAGGGCATCAATCGCCCAGGCCCAAAAAACGACACCCAAAATACTCATGACTGCAATCATGACAAAACCCCTTTTGCCCAAGAATTGCCACAAAATTGCTCGGTTTGTGTCAAAAAGTCAATTAATTCAATGGATTGTTCATATAATGTTAACAATGGATGGTGTAAGTGGCGAATGATTGCAAAACGGCACAAAAGACGCGTTTTGAACAAGTCAAAACGCGTCCTTTTTAAGGCAGCTTGTGTCGAGCGACGGCTTAGCGATCCTCGATGTCAGCGTAGTCACGCTGTGTCTCACCAAGGTACAACTGGCGCGGGCGTCCGATTTTGTGGGCTGGATCCGAGAATTGCTCTTTCCACTGCGAAATCCAACCAACGGTGCGTGAGAGCGCAAAGATTGGTGTAAACATTGATGTCGGGAAGCCCATCGCTTCAAGAATGATGCCCGAATAGAAATCCACGTTCGGGAACAATTTCTTTTCGACAAAATATGGGTCGTTCAGAGCAACTTGTTCGAGCTCTTTAGCGACGGCCAAAAGCGGGTTGTCGTCAACACCCAGCAATTCCAGAACCTCGTCTGCGGATTGCTTCAGCACTGTGGCGCGGGGATCGGTGTTTTTGTAGACGCGGTGACCGAAGCCCATCAAACGGAACGGATCACTCTTGTCTTTGGCGCGAGCAATGAATTCAGGAATGCGATCGACGGACCCAATTTCCTTCAGCATTTCCAGACATGCCTGATTGGCACCACCATGGGCGGGGCCCCACAAACAGGCAACACCCGCCGCAATACACGCAAATGGATTTGCACCCGAAGACGACGCAAGCCGAACGGTCGATGTCGACGCGTTTTGCTCGTGATCAGCGTGGAGCGTAAAGATACGATCCATTGCACGGCTCAGGATCGGGTTCACCTCATAGTCTTCACAAGGCACGGCAAAGCACATGCGCAGGAAGTTGGAGGCATAGTCGAGATCATTGCGTGGATAAACGAACGGTTGGCCAATCGTGTATTTATAAGCCATGGCGGCAATGGTTGGCATTTTCGCGATAAGACGGTGCGACGCGATTTCACGCTGACGCGGATCGTTGATATCGGTTGAGTCATGGTAAAAGGCCGACATCGCCCCAACCACACCCACAATGATCGCCATTGGATGCGCATCGCGACGGAAGCCACGGAAAAGGTTGTTCATTTGTTCATGCACCATAGTGTGGCGCGTGATCGTGCTTTCAAATTCTTCTAGTTCGGCAGCCGTTGGAAGATAGCCGTACAGCAGCAGGAAACATACTTCGAGGTAATGCGATTTTCCAGCCAGTTGGTCGATCGGATATCCGCGATGCAGCAAAACACCTTCGTCACCGTCAATAAACGTGATGGTCGAGTCGCACGATGCAGTAGACGTAAAGCCTGGATCGTAGGTAAACACACCCGCCTGTGCATAAAGCTTGCGGATATCCAGAACGTCTGGCCCTGCGGTTGGAGAATATATTGGCAATTCATGCGACTTTCCATCAATGGTCAAAGTCGCGGATTTCTGAGTGTCAGACATACTGTTCCCTTCCTCTCGTGTCGCCTGCGCGGACCGCAAGGACGTTGTTATGGCTACCAAAGATGCAGAACGGATTAACCGTCCTGAACAACTGGTTCCTTTTCGAATGCTTCATTGAGTCTGGCGATGGTTTCATCGCGCCCCAAAACAAGCATCATATCGAATACGCTGGGTGTCACCGCGCGTCCTGCAAGCGATGCCCTTAGTGGGCCAGCCATCTTACCGAACTTGATTTCCTTTGCATCTGCAAAAGCGCCTGTAACAGCCTCTAATCCGTCTCGGGTCCAGCTAGCATTTTGCAGCTGCGGCGTCAATTCTTTCAGTATACAACGGGATACATTGTCCAGATTTTTTGCAGCCTTCGGGTCCATGGTAAGTGGCCGATCTGTCAAAACAAACTCTGCTTTTTCAATGAGTTCCGGGAACTTTTTGGCCCGCTCTTTGAGGCAATACATCGCAGATGCCATCAAAGTGGACTTTTCGTCGCTGAGGGCAGATGATCCGGTTGCGGTAAGGAAACCCTGCAATTCATGCAGCAGTGCAGCATCATCGCTAACAGCGATATGTTGCCCGCTTAGGTTCTCTAGCTTTTTTGTATCAAAGCGCGACGGGCTTTTCCCAATGCCGGGAAAATCGAACCATTCTTGCGCTTGCGCATCTGTGAAAAATTCATCATCTCCGTGGCTCCAGCCCAACCGTGCCAAATAGTTTCGCATCCCCGCGGCGGGATATCCCATGCCCTGATATTCTTGCGCGCCCAAAGCGCCATGTCGTTTTGACAATTTTTTACCGTCGGGTCCATGAATGAGCGGAATATGCGCCCACACTGGAACGTCCCATTCCATGGCTTCATAGATCATCATCTGGCGCGCAGCATTGTTCAGGTGATCATCCCCGCGGATCACATGGGTTACGCCCATATCGTGGTCATCAACAACAACTGCCAGCATGTACACAGGTGTGCCATCGGAACGTAACAAAATCATATCGTCCAATTGGTCGTTGCGAATGGTCACATCACCTTGAACCTGATCTCGGATGACAGTTGTGCCTTCTTTCGGCGCTTTGATACGGATTACATACGGTGCGTCGGGATGGGTTGCGGAATCTGCTTCCCTCCAAGGAGAGCGATACAGTGTTGATTTGCCTTCGGCACGGGCTGCATCGCGAAAGGAGGCAATTTCGTCTTGGGTGGCAAAACACTTGTAGGCTTTGCCCTCTGCTAACAGCTGTTTGGCCACATCTGCGTGGCGGTCGGCGCCATCAAATTGGCTGACGACGTCACCGTCGTAATCTAGCCCCAGCCAATCCAACCCCTGAAGAATGGCAGCTGTCGCTTCGGGGGTGGAGCGTTCTCTATCAGTGTCTTCGATACGCAGTAGGAATTTTCCGCCACGACCACGCGCATAAAGCCAGTTGAACAACGCCGTGCGTGCGCCGCCAATGTGGAGAAATCCCGTAGGAGAAGGAGCAAAACGAGTGACGACCTGACCTGACATGGTTGGCTTAACCTTTTCGTAACCAAGAATGGAATAGCGTTGGCGCCTGTCTAATGTGTTTCGTCATATACCAAAAGGCAGGATTTTCGAAACGCGGCGCAAATTACCTGTGTGCCAGTGTCTTAGCGACCTACCCGAGAGAGGACAAGGCGTGCGCGGAACTGCCGGGATCGCAGAGACCCTACGACACCAAACCGGCCACTTATTTCCTTGGGTACCGGTATGTCTGGCCATTGGCATCGGCAGTTACTTTATGTTGCGGTTTGAACCATCCGTCCTTCATTTGATGGCTTGTGGACTTAGTCTGCTAATCTTGGGACTGATCGGGGCTAAAGCGCGCGAAGGGTATGCGCCGATTTTCTTCGCAGTTTCTCTTGTTCTCTTCGGCGTGATTCTCGGGGCAGTGCGGGCTCATTTGGTCACGGCACCAGTGTTGGATTACCGGTATTATGGGGCTGTTGAAGGCACGATTGTCGGAATGGATCGTTCGGGATCGGACAAACTGCGACTGACACTTTCGGACGTGGTTTTGGAGCGCACTGCAACGCAGGAAACACCAAAATTTGTGCGGGTGTCATTGCATGGGCCCCAAGAATATGTTGATCCAGCGCCCGGACTAAGAGTGGTAATGACGGCGTTTCTGTCTCCGCCCTCTGGGCCGACAGAACCTGGTGGATTCGATTTTCAACGTCACGCATGGTTTCGTGGTATCGGCGCGGTCGGTTATACGCGTGTCCCTGTTCTGGCAATTGAACCTCCGACCAATGATACGACTATCTTTGGTATCAGAATGGCTATGTCGCGACACATCAGATCCGCCTTGGATGCAGAAGTTGGCGGGTTCGCTGCTGCTGTGTCGACCGGAGATCGAAGTGGCATTCGCAAGGAAACAGTCGAGGCATTGCGGGCATCAAACTTGTCCCATCTTCTGGCGATCTCTGGCCTTCATTTGGGGCTATTGGCGGGGTTTGTTTTTGCCGTTGTCCGCTTTGGTTTGGCACTTGTGCCAGCGCTGGTTCTGCGGGTTCCTGCAAAAAAAGTAGCAGCTGTTGTCGCCCTTGTCGCTTCTGCCGGGTATTTGGCCCTTTCTGGTGGCAATGTCGCCACGCAAAGGGCCTTTA
>ERZ1046740.2819-NODE-2819-length-10906-cov-8.894480_pt1 | contig 10906 bp, 14 predicted proteins | sample MGYA00383093_ERZ1046740 | MGnify/ENA primary metagenome ERZ1046740 (study PRJEB29581, sample SAMEA5548363) | metagenome | biome: marine; feature: coastal; material: water | depth 25 m | study: Short-term variability in the microbial, nano- and picoplankton...
CTGCCAAGGCTATTGCTCACTTTGGTGAAAGTTGGTTAGGCATCTATGCTTCTTCAGAAGAAGCTGAAAAAGTCCTCACAAAAGTTATCGAAATTATGTAACCTAAAAAGATGGAAACTACAAATTAAAGGTTGACAATGAATTCGACTTATGATATAGTAATGAAGAGATTGTGATTCGTAAGGAGGAAAAAAGAAGAAACTATGAAAGAAAATATGAATAAAATAATTTTAACAGATTGCGATGGAGTTCTACTGGATTGGGAAAGTAGTTTCCATAATTGGATGCACGACCACGGATACGACTTAGTTGTTTTGGGCGTGTATCAAATGGAAGTTGCCTATGGCATTACCAAAACAGAAACTAAAAAATTAGTTAAAGAATTTAACGAGAGTGCTCGGATGTGTTGTTTGCCTGCGTTGCGTGATGCACGTAGCGGTGTTGCCAAATTGGTTGAAGCTGGCTACACATTTACTTGTATTACTAGTTTAAGTTTGGATCCGTATGCAAAAAAGCTACGGGAGGAGAACTTAGCTAAGGTATTTGGCCAAGGCGTTTTTAACGATGTTGTGTGTTTGGATACTGGTGCTGACAAAGATGAAGCACTTGCGCCGTACAAAGACACAGGGCTTTATTGGCTTGAAGATAAGCCAGAAAATGCACAGTTGGGTGCAGACCTTGGTTTGAACACGATCCTTGTAAATCATGAACATAATGTTGGGTTTATGGATAAACGAATTACCAACGTCGACAACTGGGCTCAAGTCTGTGATATTATTTTGTAATACGTTTAGTTAATACTTTCGTCTCCATAAATTGATAATACTTCAGCCACAGCAGGATGTCTCTCCACATCACACTTGCCGAATTCAGTAAAACCGATACGTTGTGTGTCGGTTTTTTTCAGTAAGAACATAAAGTCTTTTAACCCATTGTCGGTGAACCCCCTATCATGCTGAGCTAAGTCTCCTGTCACAACAATACGACTACCAACACCTATACGTGTCAGTAACATTTTCATTTGGCTCGGTGTGGCATTTTGCATTTCATCTGCGATAATGAACGATTGCTTAAAAGTACGTCCACGCATATATGCCAATGGAGCAACTTCAAGTATGCCTTCTTCAATCATTGTTGTGATTTCTTTTGGAGTGTAGTAATCTTCGAGTACATCAAAGATTGGTCTAGTCCATGGTGCCATTTTCTCTAGTAGAGATCCAGGTAAAAAGCCATGTTGCTCATCCACACTTACTGCTGGACGAGTAATTACAATCTTTTCACAGTCGCCTTCCTTGAACGCACGAATTGCCGCTAGTACAGCTAGCATGGTTTTGCCAGTACCCGCTGGGCCTGTTGCAAATACGATGTTTTTATCTGCATCGTCAAGTAACGCCAAGTAATCCTCCTGTGTAAGATTTTTAGGTAAAATAGTTACCCTTGAATTACGCTTTTTATATTTCCCGAAGTCAACAATTGGCTCCGAACTGTTGAACGATTTGGTTTTTCTAGCTCTTTTAGTCACTACGTATTCTCCTTTTGTAGTTTATGTTGCTAGACCTGAGCCCAAGTTGTTCAATAGTATTTAACAGATTGACGTCAGACACCTTTGATAGTATAATAAAATACAAAATAGTTTCTTCTTTGTATAAATAGTTACAACAACAATTAGGTAAATGAATAATGATTGAACCACAAGACGTAACAGACACAATTAGTAGTATCTATGATGGTAATAGTAAGCTAGATATGCTACTCGAATTTGAGGGCGTATTAGACAAGTTACACTTGTATGCTTATAAAAACTGGATCAAAGGTGAAATTGTAGCTGGGCCGGAAATTAGCCGCTATTGGATTGAAGCAACAGTGATGTATCCTAGAGAGTTCATGCCAGATCCAGAAGGTTCGTTGCGCCTTACCAAACATGGTTGCTATGTGTATTTTCAGAAAGAAACATACATTATAAGTAAAAGTATAAAAACACCAGACGATCTAGAACAAAATGACAACGGCGAACGTAAGCCCAAGAAGATTGAAAAAGATGTTTGGCTAGTGCGTATCACAATGCCACGCCACTTTGTGGACGAATTCAAAAGTCAGCAAATTGAAGTTAACGGCGTTGAAATTGACATGAGTGATGTTAGTGATGCTTACCAACGAGGACTAGATAGCGAAGAGGCTTTAAAAAATGACAACGACCCAGACGAAGATATTTGAGGGTTTAACCCACGAAGAAATGCAAGGACTAGTCAATAATGTAGTTAGTATTGACCAATATAAACCTAAAATTGGCGACAACGCAGACACTGTTGTTGTAGCACTTGCTGTACAATATGAGAAGCCAGCCAAAGATTTAAGTAATTTTATTGAAACAGGTGCACACGAGCATTTAGATGTTGAAGCAAGCCCAGCGCCCAATGTGGACAGCGAGTACAAAGTGTTTGTTGAATTTCAACGCACCAAAGACTTGTATAAAAAAATAGCTGAAATGCTGACAGATATTGATAAAATTACTAGCAATGCTGGAGAATGGCAATACACTGGATACAAACTTGATGATCCACGTACATTTGATCAGGAACGGTTTGCTAGGGATATTATTACTGATCCAGAAATGTATCGTCAAAAGTTTGAAAAGACAGCCGGTCAGGAGATCGCAGAACGCATGGACTTTTTAGTTAAATATTAAAATGGCCAAAGAAGAAATCTTTACGGTTACTGGTAAAATTATCGATTGCATGCCCAATGCAACATTCAAGGTAAAGATTGAAGATACCGATAATATTATTATTGGACTTATCAGTGGAAAAATACGTAAATTTAACATAAACATATTATTGGGCGACCGTGTAGACTTAGAGCTATCACCCTATGATCTATCCAAAGGCCGTATTGTTTATAGACACAAATAAGGTAGACCATTATGGGATATAAAATTTCAGCGGCATTACTGGTTGTAATTATAGCAATGAGTGGTTTAGGATATTGGTACTATACCTCAAGCCAAACAACTATTCAAGTACTAGCAGCAAACAACGCCAAACTTGATACCGCAATACAATTAAATGAAGAAACAATAACTTCTTTACAACAAGACTACACACGAGTTTTAGAACAAAATACTAAAATACAAGCAGAATATGCAGACATTCGTCAGCAAAACAATCGCCTCAGAAATAAACTAGCTGATGTAGACATAGGACTTATTGCAAGTGAACGTCCGGCCAGCATCGAGAGATTGATAAACAATGGTACTATCAATGCTGGCCGTTGCTTTGAAATACTAAGTGGCGCACAGTTAACGGAGAAAGAAAAAAATGCAGAGAACGGTGAAAAATTTAACAAAGAGTGTCCTTGGCTTTGGCCTGGTAATATTACTGGCGAGTTGCAGTAACTTACCACAAGACGTCGAAATTAGCACAAGACCTGTCGAAAAACCACAACTCTTTTTACCTCCAGTAGATCAAGTTAACATGCGTCCAGTAGAATGGGTGGTTATCAATCAGGATAATCTAGATGAGAAGGTCAAACAACTCACAGCAAACGGAAGGCCTCTAGCTATGTTTGTACTAACTGGAGACGGATATAGTAACCTAGGACTAAACTTCAGTGATATACGTGCTTTAGTTCAGCAACAACAAGCGATTATTGTTGCTTATGAAGAATATTACCAACAGGCAGAAGAAACACTTGACAATGCCGTCACAATCGATTAAAATCACTGTAACATGTCAAATCCTTACACAATACTTGGCGTAGATCGAAACAGTACAGACAAAGATATTAAGTCTGCGTTTCGTAAACTAGCGCATAAACATCATCCTGACCGTGAAGGCGGAAGCGAGGAAAAGATGAAGGCAGTTAATCAAGCCTATCGTCAGATCCGCACACAGGAAGATCGTGACACCCTTAATCGCCCACAACAAGAATATCCTCAAGGTTTTGGACCCAATGGATTTCAAGACATGGGCGGCTTTGAAGATATATTCTCACAATTTGGATTTCGTGGACAGCCGCCCCGAATGAATCCAAACAAAGATATACACATAAATTACAACATTACTATGGAAGAGATATGTCTAGGTGTAAATAAAGACATACAGATATCATTGCCCGCAGGTAAACAATCCACAGTACATGTAAAAATCCCGCCAGGCATCAAACATGGACAACGAGTTAAGTTTAGTGGATGTGGAGAAACAACACATAAAGGCTTTACATCTGGTGACTTATATGTTACAGTAGTAGAACAATTACACCCATTATATGTACGCCAAGAAAATAACTGTTGCATAAAACAAAACGTAGATCTTTACACTGCTATGACAGGAGGTGATCTGGAGGTCAGCAGTATCGACAATAGTAGATATAAATTAAAAATTAAACCCGGAACTCAATCAGGCACACGGTTGCGTATACCAGAAGCAGGATTTCCAATACTTAACACAAAACGTACTGGCGATTTAGTAGTAACAATAAACGTAGTTATTCCTGCCGTGTCTGATGTAAATATACGTATAAGCGACCTTAATAAGGAAAAATAAAATAATGTCAAACGAACGTTTAGAATTAATGGTAACAAAAGCATTTAAAATTGCAGAAGAGTTTAGTCACAAGTATGTAACACTAGAGCATGTATTATGTGTGATTTTAGAAGATCAAGATGTCATTGATGTGATTGTTGAATTGGGAGGCGACCCACTTCAGATTAGCGATCATACGTATGCATATTGTCATACAGAATTACAAGAAATTAAAATTACAGACACGCTACGCCCAACCAAAACACAAGCACTGGAACGTGTATTTAATCGTGCGTTTACACAGGCATTGTTTAACGGACGTCAGCAACTTACAACAGTGGATGTATTATTGAGCATCTTAAGCGAAAAGAATAGTTTTGCAACATACATCTGTTCAGATAACGGTGTAACACGTGAAACATTACTGGAGCATCTGGCAGACAAAAATGATCAGCCTGAAATAGACAGTAACGACCCACGCAGCAAAAAAGAAGCAGTATTGCGCAAGTTCTGTGTTAACCTAAACAAGGAAGCAGAACAAAACAAATTGGATCCACTTATTGGGCGTAAGGAAGAAGTAGACTTGCTGACACAAACACTGGCCAGACGTAAAAAGAACAACGTTGTGTTAGTGGGAGATGCTGGTGTTGGTAAAACTGCAATTGCTGAAGGACTAGCACATCGTATCGTAACAGCAGATGTTCCAGAAACTATTCAGGGACACACAGTATACAGTTTGGATATTGGTGCGTTATTGGCTGGTACAAAATATCGTGGAGACTTTGAAGAACGTATGAAAGAGATACTTGATATCCTGGAAACACGTGACGATGCTATCTTGTTTATTGATGAGATACACATGATTATGGGTGCAGGATCAGCAGGACAAGGTGCAATGGATGTTGCTAACTTACTGAAGCCAGCACTACAAAAAGGCAAACTACACTGTGTGGGCAGTACAACATATGAAGAATATCGCGAAAAGTTTGAGAAAGATCGTGCTTTGGCAAGACGCTTTTACAAGATTGATGTACCTGAACCAAGCCCAGCAGAAGCACGTGAGATTGTGACACAGAGTATTGCAACATACGAAACATATCACAACTTACAGATTAGCCCAGAAGCAATACAAGCGGCTGTGGACTTGAGTGTACAATATCTACATGATAAAAAGTTGCCAGACAAAGTATTTGACGTTATTGACAGTGCATTTGCTCGTCAACGTGTAACTGAAACAGGCAAGCGCAAAAGCCTTATTGATGAAGATCTAATCAAATATGAGATCAGTAAACTTGCACGTATTCCGCTAGACACAGTTGTTAATGTCAAGAAGCGTGAAACGCAAATGATTAATATTGAACAAAAACTACGTGACAGAGTGTTTGGTCAAGATCAAGCAATTGATTTGCTGGCTGATGCAGTATACATCAGTAAAGCAGGACTAAAAAGCAAAGACAAGCCAGTTGGTACTTACTTGTTTACTGGACCCACTGGTGTTGGTAAAACTGAAACTGCAAAAGCAATTAGTGAATTGCTTAATATGCATCTTGTGCGTTTTGACATGAGTGAATATCAGGAACGTCATACAGTTGCTAAACTTATTGGTGCACCTCCTGGCTATATTGGACATGGCGATGGCAAAATGGGCAGTGGACAACTTATTAACGAACTGGAAAAGACTCCCAACTGTGTATTACTGCTTGATGAAGTGGAAAAAGCACACCCAGATGTACTAAACGTTATGTTACAAGTAATGGACAATGGCATGGTTACCAGTAGTGATGGCAAAAGTGTTAGCGCACGTAATGCTGTTATTATCCTAACCAGTAACTTGGGAGCCGCTGACAGTGAAAAGAATGTAATTGGATTTGGAGGCGGCAAACATGATGGCGCACAGGATAAAGCAGTTAAAAACTTCTTTAGCCCAGAGTTCCGCAATCGTTTGGATGCTACTGTTAAGTTTAACAAACTTGACCGTGGACACATCAACAAAGTTACTGATAAATTCCTTAATGAACTAAAATATATGGTCAAGGATCGTGGTGTTACACTAACATGGACACCAGCAGTCACTGACTGGTTAAGTGATCGTGGATTTAGTGAAACAATGGGTGCAAGGCCAATGGCACGTGAGATTAATGAAAATATCAAGAAGCCACTTGCACGTAAAATGCTGTTCGACGATTCGGAACTTAGTGATATTGTAGTGGACATTAATAATGACACGGTGCAAATTGAATATCGATAATATACGAGAACTGTGTGAACAAACGGGTGTTGAGTACACTCTAAGTAACAAAGCATTCTATCGAAAATTTGCATACAACATCAGTTTACGTAATATCTCTATGTGGCAGCACCGTGATAGTCAAGACGAGTACCAAATAAAACGTGAGTACGTTAACCTGATTGCCAAACAAAGTAAAATAACCAAACTAATGGATCGGTTGGATATTGACTATCGCTTTAGACGTGAACAAAACTTTAATTTGTATTTGAGTGACAGTAGTATAGTACGCCGTATTTTAAATACCATGAGCGAAGATGTATTGTCAATTGATGGGCCTAAAAATGAACAGCATTTAAACGTGCTGTTGTCAAATCGTAAAGCAATTGTTAAGCCACATTTATACTACAAAAAATATCGCTTTAAAGTTGCCTACAACACCAACCGAGAGTTTAAAGAAGATATTATGCCGGTGTTACAACAGTATATACAAAACACACCCTCACAAAATATTAAAATAAGCAATAATTACTATAAGATTCTTATTGAAATGTCGGAACCCGCCCCAACTACACAACACCAACGTGGTACAAGTTATGGGCAAATGGCATCATGGCCCTACAGACAGCGTGTTGAAGCTTGGAATATCATAAGTGTATACTTTGCTGAAGAAGAAGATTATATAATGTACAAGATGATGGTGGGCGGTAATACACTACACGATTATGAAGTGGTATTACAGCAGGACCTGTAACAGATAAATAACTATAGTTATTTAAGGAGAAGGCTATGGCCCAAATTGCAGAATCTACAGTAATAATTAAGGCAAGTAGACTAGTCAGGGACAATGAGCAAGTAACAGCACCATTGGACGAAGCTCTACTTGATCAGCTGTCAGCTATCGTACAAGAATTAGCAGGTGAAGGCACACTTGTAGAGATCATTAAGGAATAAAAGATGAGTAACGTCAGTTATACAATGTTAACACACAAAGCAGAACTAAGCTATAAAGGCGACAATATTAAGGCTGATGCCTTTTATGGCAATACTGACGGCTTACACACAGTAAGTGTAAAATTTGATGATTTTGTTGGAAGAGTTTATATCGAAGGCACATTGGCCACAACGCCAACTGAGCAAGATTGGTTTCCAATATATCTAACGTCAGGTACTACGTATAAACAGTATCCAGTAAACAGTGCAGTGCCAACAGGCTCAGTTGGAGACACTGGTACAGACGGATTTACGTTCCGTGTAAACGCAATTTATTTAAGAGCGAAAATTGATCGTAGTCATTTAGGTGCTGGTTCGTATTCTCAAGTGGCACATGGCCGAATTGACCAAATACTTTTGAACGTATAGGCATAAATACTACTAATAAAAGATAAAGGTAAATGTAGTATGGCAATCTATGCGAGTTCTTCAACAATAACAGCACAAACAGTCCCATCCATTAAACTTGACAGGTCTACATTGGCTGGTGATCAGGTATTGCAGTGGGATTCAACACAAGGTGTATTTGTAAATTCCAATTTAAGTATTGGAGGCAATAATGCATTAACATTTCTTCAAAATGGTGACGGCACAGTTGTAGCTGGACAAGCACAATTAGTTGGTGCTAGAGTTGGTGATAACACACAAATTATAAAAGTATTAAAAGCTGGAACTAACTTATCGTTAGATCAAGATGCCACAAGTGTCACAGTTAATCTTGCTGGTGGCAATACACTTAATACTGGTAGTAATGTTGGAACTGGTGAGGGTGTATACAAACAAACTAGTGCTAACGTATTACAGTTTCGCTCATTAACTGCAACAGGCAGTAACCTTGCTATTACAACTAATGGCGACGAAATAGAATTTAACAACACGGCAGAAATTAATACAGCAAGTAACTTAGGTACTGGACAGCCTATGTTTGCTGCAAAGACGGGCGCAGACTTAGCGTTTAACAGCATTGATGTAGCAGGGCAACTTAGTATTGCATCTGTATTCAACACAATTGTAATTACTCCAAACTACGGATTTTCCGGCGGAGATGAAGGCGAACTTGTACAAGTTACTGGCGGTGAATTGGGTACATTAACAACTGGTGCAACTGGTTCATTCTTAATGAGTGGTGCAGGCGGACTTGAGTGGAGTACAACCACTGCCAATACAAGAACGTTTAAAGTTACATTTGAGCAGGACGGCAGTGTGGAAGCATTTAGCGAAGTGCCGGCAGATTTAACTGTTTCAAGAATTGGTAATGAACTTACTGTAATACACAGTTTTAATACTTGGCCAAAAAGTGTAACATATTTTGGTTTTGACAACACAAACAATCAATACAAATTACGTTATCCAACCGGCAACTATCAAGTATTACTTGATGGTGTAAACCCAACCACTACATTTAAGATACAACTTATATCTTCTGTAGCTGGAGCAGACGTTAACCATCATGCATATGTAAACTTGGTGTTCTAAAATGAGTAATCTTAATCCACCAAAGTTACTAAGTGTTGGGATACAAGTACAAGGAATAACAGCATACTGGGCTGCAAGCACTCCACAAAAAGATATTGATGGCAATGCCAAACAGTGGCGTTTAGAAATGAACGTTAATGCACAGCTACACAGCGGTGTTGAAAGTACAATCCCTTTTCAGTATGACGGCAGAAATATTGCAGCGGGCGACTATGTTGCCACTGGTGCTAATGGATTAATTTTACGTATTGATGCAATTGAAAGTGCAAATGTAAGTACTGTTGTTTGTTTAGCAAGTGACGAAGATAGACTCAACGCACTTATGGATCAGACACAATTTGGTGATGGCAGTATACTGGAAGGTCCTGGTATATGTTTTGAAATAGAAAACCAGATGCCAGTGCTGTTTCCATTACCAAGTGTATTGCCAACAGGATTTAGTCGTGGGTTTGCTACACAAATACTCAGCAGATTTTTACTGCGTGAAAAACGAGACACATTAACTATTGAACAAGCCGGTCACGGACTTGCAAAGAAACAAGCAGTTGTTTTAAATAATACTGGACAATATGAAGCTGTTGATTATACAGCCGCTGATGCTACAATGACCAAACGTATTATTGGTATTGTTGAAGAGCCAAACTGGCCAACAGACAATCACTTCCGTATGCGTACAGTTGGACCAATTGTGGACATAATGTTGGGCGGCAATCCAGGTACTCTTTATTTTGTTAACCCAGCAAGCGCAACTGGACAACTGTATCAATTAGACCCCAACAGCGCACAAGCGGCAAGTACAACTGCTGACCCAGTATACATTGTTATTGATAATGAACGAGCAGTATTTTTCGCCAGCGGATTGGTAGACAATACTTCGTCAACACAAGCATTTATAGTATCAAATCAAACTGAATTACTTGCCCTAGCACCAGGGCCAGGAGATACAGCATTTGTTATAGACAGTGGCAGCCCACTAGGGCCGGGCGAATGGGCATATTACATTTATCAGGGCGGTGGATGGAAAGCACTCAGTACACAAGATGGCGGTGGTGCAGACAGTCAAACCAGTTACAAGGCTATAGTAACACACAACGGAATGAACACAGTTAATATACATCGTGTGGACCACAATGTAAGAGTACTCAATGTCAGTATTGAAGTCACTACAGCATTTAATGGTGGTGCAACATTGACAGTGGGCGATAATAATAATTTTACCAGACATATGCCCGCAGATGAGAATGATCTCAGTGAAGTGGGAACATACTACAGTTTCCCAAATCATTTATACAATGAAGCTTCAGAAATTCATGTTAGTGCCTTTTTAAATAAGGGTGCCGCCACTGTGGGCGAAGCAGAGGTTTTGATCACCTATGCATAAATACGTATAGAGGATATTAGGAGCAAATATGGCACTTATTAAACAGTTTGGGCTAGCAGGTGTATACGAAAACGTTCAGTTCGGCAAGGGCAACGGACGTATTAAGTTTGACCAATCAGCGAACGCATTTCTTGTACGCAACTTAGCTGACTCAAGTTTAGTTAATGCTCGAGTTGCTGAACCAATTGAAGACAGTGATGCGGCAACAAAATTTTATGTTGACAGTGTAGCACAAGGACTTGACCCCAAGGAAGCAGTTGTTGCGGCAACAAACACAATAACAACAAACATAGACGGTGACATTTCAGG
>ERZ1046740.2820-NODE-2820-length-10904-cov-13.817403_pt1 | contig 10904 bp, 5 predicted proteins | sample MGYA00383093_ERZ1046740 | MGnify/ENA primary metagenome ERZ1046740 (study PRJEB29581, sample SAMEA5548363) | metagenome | biome: marine; feature: coastal; material: water | depth 25 m | study: Short-term variability in the microbial, nano- and picoplankton...
AGCTGAAGTAGCTAACGTCAATGATTCACCTGGTGGTGCAGTAACAATTGCTGGAGACTTATACGATACTGGTGTTATAGCTGCTTCTAACAGCCTAGCTGATGAAGATGGAATGGGTACACTAAGCTATCAATGGGCGAACCAGGATGGTGACATTGCTGGAGCAACATCTTCCTCATACACCATTGGAACATGTTGTGATGTACTAGATGATACTTACACTGTAACAATATCTTACACAGACGCATATGGAGAAGCTGAATCAATGACTAGTGCGGCTACAGCTGCAGTGACTATCAACGCAAGTAATGATCTTGATCTAGATGGAATCCTAAACGGAGTTGATACTGATATCGATGGAGATGGATGGATTAATTCTGCAGATGCATTCCCTTACAGTTCTCTAGAATGGGCAGATACTGATAACGATGGAATCGGTAATAATGCTGATCTAGACGATGACGGTGACGGTGTCTCAGATATTAATGATGATTTCCCTCTAGATGCAAGCGAACAATATGATGCTGACGGAGATGGATTTGGTCATAATGCTGACAACGATGATGACGGTGACGGTATTGAGGATGCTACAGATACAGATCGTGACGGTGACGGAACCGATAACGATGTTGATGCGTTCCCAGATAATTACAACGAATGGACAGATACTGACAATGATGGTATTGGAAATAACGAAGATACTGATGATGACGCTGACGGCGTATTAGATGCTGTTGACGACTTCCCATTGGATGGAACAGAGACGACTGATACAGACGGAGACGGAACTGGTAACAATGCTGATACCGATGACGATGGAGATGGCTATTCAGATCTTGATGAAACTACTAACTGTGGTGAGGGTACAGATCCTTTGGATTCTGCTTCCACACCAACAGATACTGATGGTGACTTGTCATGTAACGCACTAGATAGTGACGATGATGGTGATGGAGTTGATGATGCAAGTGATGAATTCCCATTAGATTCAAGTGAGACAGTTGACTATGATGGTGACGGAATTGGTGATAATGCAGATACTGATGATGACGCTGATGGTGTATTAGATACATCTGATGCTTTCCCATACGATATCGACGCATGGACTGACACAGATGGTGACGGTCTAGCGGATGACTTCCCTAACCTTTCAGAGACATCAACATACAGCTTAACTGTAACTGATTCATATGGTGATGGTGGACACGGTGTAACCGTGACAAGCGGCTCTACAACACTTTGTTCAATACCACAATCATTTGGTACTGAAGCAAGTTGTACATTCGCATTAACGAGCGGTACTGCAGATGTTTATGTCAATACTGACTCCTGGGCATATGAAGGTTCAATGTCAATCACAAGTCCATCTGGAATAGTAACTACCTATTCATGGTCTGCTGATGGAACAGTTGCAACATTAACTGAACTTTCAGTAACTCAGGCACCTGCTACCAGCCCTGCTGGAACATCACTTGACTATGATGACGATGGTGATACAGTTTCAGATACTGATGAATTAGCAGCAGGTACTGATCCACTAAACACAGATACAGATGCTGACGGCACAGATGATGCTAACGATCAGTTCCCACTAGATGCAACAGAATGGGATGATACTGATGCTGACGGTATGGGAGACAACGAAGATGCATTCCCAACCGATGAGTGTGCAACTGTAGATACAGATGGTGACGGTCAACCTGACTCAGTAGTAAGTGGTTGTATTACAACTCTAACAACTGATGTTGACGATGATAATGATGGTGTTTCAGATGCTTTCGATGCATTCCCAACAGATGCTACAGAGACCACTGACACAGACTTAGACGGTATTGGTAACAATGCAGATACTGATGACGATGGTGATGGTTACTCTGATGCTGATGATTGGGCTCCTCTTGATTCTACAGAATGGTGGGATACAGATGGTGATGGCATTGGAAACAATGCTGATTCTGATGATGACGCAGATGGAACTCCTGACGGCGATGACACATATCCAATGGATTATGACAACGATGCTTGGGACGACGTTTACGAAGATGCTTGTGGTACAGACAAGAACTCTGCAACTAGCATACCATCTGATAATGATGCAGATACCGTGAAACTAGCATATACAGGTGTACAGACTACAGCAGTCAACCTCTGTGATGCGGTTGATCCTGACGACGATAATGACGGACACCTTGACGGTGAATCTGTATCGATTGGCGGACAATTTGTTTACTTCAGTGAATTAACAACAAGTATAACTCTACCTGCTGGTGCAACATTAGACGTTGTTCTAACTACATACAGCTATGGTTCTGAAGCGACTCTAACTATGGACTCACCGTCCACAAGTGGAATCAACTTGGAAACAACTGGTGGATACAGTTACTTCGGAAGTTCAAGCACATACACATGGTCTTTCACTGAAGCAGGAACATACTCCTTTGCTCTAGGAGATTCATACGGCGATGGTGGACAAATGATGTCTGCTGGCTGGTACGATGATATGTTTGTATTCGATGTGGAAGCATGGGATGATACAGATGGTGACGGTCTAACAGACTACATCGATCCTAACTCAACAGCGTACTCTTACACAACTGTACAACTATGCAGCGGATATGGTCAGACTAACCCTGGTACTCCATGGTACACAATGTCTTCATACCCAAATCCTGCTGTTGGTGATTACATAGCAGTAGATGCTGGTTCATCCCCATACGGTGACGATGTATCTGGTGTAGATGACTCTGTATCATGTACCTTTACTCTACCAGCAGGTGAGACTCTGGACATTAAGTTACAGACTGCAAATTATGGTGGTGAGGCAGGACTATTCATGGATTCTCCATCAGCAAGTGGAGTAAACTTGGAAACATCAGGATACACTAGCTTCGGTAGTGTAGGTACATACACATGGACATTTGCTGAAGCGGGTACATACACCTTGACTTACAGTGACAGTTATGGTGATGGATGTAACCCAATTACATATGGTCAAGCATGTTTCGTACAAGCAAGTTACTCATACATATCTGGTACAGTTGCACCTACTGTTACAGTATTCGGTACATCACTAGATTATGATGATGATAATGACGGTTATTCTGACTTAGATGAGACTGTAAACTGTGATGATAGCAGTACATACGCATCTACATCTCTACCTCTGGATGCTACAAGCACTCCAGCAGATATGGATGCAGATCTAACTTGTGACGCACTTGATTCTGACCGTGACGGTGACAACTATGGAAATGCAGCTGATGTGTTCCCTGACGATGTTAACGAGTGGACAGACAATGATGCAGACGGAACTGGTGACAATGGAGATACAGACGACGATAACGATTTGACTCTTGACGTAGATGATGCTTTCCCAATGGATGAGTGTGCAGATACTGATACTGATGGTGACGGTATGCCTGACACAATGGTAACAGGTTGCACAAGCACATTAACAGAAGACGACAACGATGACAACGATCAAGATACTGATGACATCGATCCGTTCCCATTAGATAATACGGAGTGGGATGATACAGATTCAGACGGTATTGGTAACAATGCAGATACTGATGATGACGGTGACGGTGTACTAGATACGGCTGATGTTTGGCCACTTGATCTATGTGCATCTGATGACTTTGACAGCGATGGTCTACCTGACACAATAGTAGCTGGTTGTACAACTACTTTGACTGAGGATGCAGACGATGACAACGATGGTGTTGACGACGTTACTGATGCATGTCCATTCGATGCTGCTGAGCAAGTAGATACTGATGGTGACGGATACTGTGACAATCAGGATACTGATGACGACAACGATGGTGTATACGACTTGAATGACTTGTACCCATTAGATGCAACTGAATCTGCAGATAGTGATATGGACGGAATTGGTGACAATGCAGATACCGATGACGACAACGATGGTGTTGACGATCTTCTTGATGCGTTCCCATACGATGCTACTGAAACAAGTGACTTCGATGGTGATGGTGTTGGTGACAATGCTGACCTAGATGATGATGGTGACAACGTACTTGACGATGTTGATCCGTTCCCTCTAGACGGTACTGCATGGGTTGATACAGATGGAGATGGAACTCCAGATTACACAGGTCCTCCGCCATTCTCAGGTGATTTCGAGGGTGGAGCAGTTGGTGGAATTTGGCAGACATCTAGCCTGGCAACATATCCAATGGTCGCAGATAGCGGTTCTCCAATATCTGGAGCATTCTCTGCTATGTCAACTAACCAAAACATAGGTAGCTCAGCATCTGGAATGATGATCTCACTAACTAACATGGTGAACGATACAGATACTGATGGAGACGGAATTGCAGACGCTGCATCTTACTCCTTCGCTTATTCTGTATCTACAGAATCAGGTTGGGATTATCTGTCATTCTGTATCGATAACGATGCAAACTGCCAGAGAACTTCTGGATACACAATGCGTTGGGCTGGTTTAACAACCGGAACATACTCTGGAACTGTTGATGCTGGTGCACATACTTTCACATGGAATTACTGGAAAGACGGAATTGTTGACGGTAATGCAGATACTGTGTGGATTGATGATGTAACAATGTCTGTCCCACAAGGTTTGACTAACGCTGACCTTGATGACGATAATGACGGTGTTCTCGATGATATGGATCTAGATTCACTAGACCCATGTGTTGGCGTTGATACAGATGGAGATGGCATGGCGGATAATCTAGGCACTACAATGCTAAACGGTTCTGCTTGTGACGCTTCAATGTACACTATTGACGAAGATGATGACGGTGATTCATGGTCTGATGCTGATGAAGTAATATGTGGATCTGACAGTCTTGTAGCTAACTCTACACCTGATGATAACGATGGTGACCAAATCTGTGACATTACTGACACAGACGATGACAACGACGGATTCTCAGATGATGTAGATGCTTTCCCAATGGATAGTAGTGAAGCACTAGATACTGATGGTGATGGTACTGGTAACAATGCAGATACCGACGACGATGACGATACAGTCACTGACGGTCTTGACGCGTTCCCTCTAGATGCATCAGAAAGTAACGACAACGATGGTGACGGAACTGGTGACAATGCAGATACTGACGATGACAACGATGGATGTCTTGACGCTGATGATGCATTCCCAATGAGTGCAGCAGAATGTGTTGATACAGATGGTGACCAACTTGGTGACAATGTTGACCCAGATGATGACGGTGACGGAGTAGCTGACGTAAGCGATCCATTCCCATTAGATGCATCAGAAAGTTCTGACAACGACGGTGATGGTGTTGGTGACAACACAGATACTGACGATGACGGTGACGGTGTTGACGACGTAGATGATGCGTTCCCACTGGATCCATTAGAATCCGAGGATTTGGATATGGATGGACAAGGTGACAACTCTGATGCTGACGATGATGGTGATGGAGTCAATGACGGAATTGATGCATTCCCAACAGACAACACAGAATGGGTTGACAGTGACGGTGACGGAACTGGTGACAATGCTGATGCTGACGATGATGGTGACGGTGTTGACGACGTAGACGATGCGTTCCCAATGAATCCATCTGAATCTGCTGACTTAGACGGTGACGGCCTTGGTGACAATGCTGACAACGATGATGACGGCGATGGTGATTCAGATGCTGACGATCAATTCCCAACAGATGCTTCTGAGTGGGATGATACAGATGGTGACGGAGTTGGTGACAACGAAGACACTGATGATGACGGTGACACATACTCTGATGCAGATGAGGATGCTTGTGGATCTAACAGCATGGATGCTAGCTCAGTACCTTCTGACTTCGATGGCGACACAATATGTGACGTACTAGACTCAGATGATACTGATGGTCCTGATGCACCTACTGATGGTGGTACAGAACCTGGATTCGGAAACGTACCAGGATTCCCTGCACTGTTCGCAACTATCGCTCTAATTGGCGCGGCTCTAATCGGTCGCCGTAGAGACGACTGAATCTGATTTAGTCGGACGTAGAACCTAAGTCGGGAGTTTTTACTCCCGGCTTGGGTCCAAACCTTTTCTTTATTCTCAGTGTATGCTTTGAATATTTTGAGCAACACTTCGGGCAAGCCTGATAAGGTAGCCTCTAACCACTTGGAATGATAACCATGCCTGGCACCAATAGAGTTGAAATTAGAACCTTGAAAGTAGGGCGCTATGTTGCTCTTGAAGAAAGTGCTTACAAAATTCTAAGTATGTCAAAATCTAAACCAGGTAAGCACGGTTCAGCTAAAGCAAGAATTGAGCTTGAAGATATATTTACAGGACAAAAGCGTAGCCATGTTGGTACAGTTACAGATAACATATATGTCCCAGTTATAGAAAAAGGATCTGCAATAATAACTCACATCCAAGGTGCTGAAGTCCATGCAATGGATAGTAAAACATATGAAACACTAATTTTACCTCTCGACCCAGCAATGAATTTAGAAGGCGGCGGAGAAATCCAGTGGATGGAAGCAATGGGTAGATTTAGGATCACTCGTGACCATTAGATATTCCACATTTCACCTTTTTTTCGTTTTTTTTCACGTGAAGTATAAGCCACTTCAATCCTTCCAAGATTCTGGGGTAGTATTATCGCTGAAGTCAAAGTTCTTTTGACTAGCGGGTTTTACTATGTATAAATAGGTGAAATGAAAATGCAATCCGATTCTGGAGGGGTGCCAAAAGGTGCTTGGTTACTACTTTTAGTGGCTTTATTCGCAGTTTCAAGTGCAGGGGCAGTATTGCAATCGATGAGTGAAATCCCTCCCATATTACGGGCATCATGGAGAATGCAAGGTACTGCTCTAATACTTCTTCCCGGATTTATTTACCAATTATCATCTCTTGATAGAAATTTGTTTTCATCTAAAGATGCGGTAATAATTTTACTTTCTAGTTTCTTCTTAGCTGCCCATTTTGGTTCTTGGGTCTGGTCACTTGATCATACTAGTCTAGTCCACAGTCTACTGTTTGTAACTAGTCATCCTCTAGTCGTTGTTCTGTTAATGCCTATACTAGGTTCTAAAATTAGAAGAGGGCATGTCATTGGTGCTTCGGTCGGTTTTTTTGGTGCAGCGCTTACTCTGAAAGATATTGATGCAGATGGAGAGGTGACATTAATTGGTAATTTTTTCGCGTTTATAGGAGCAGTTACTGTAGTTGGTTATCTTTTTGCAGGCCGATATTTAAGATCAGAAAGAAACATGCCTCTATTTATTTACGCATTCCCAGTTACTTTTCTTTCTGCATTATGGTTGACACCTGCATCAATCATTATTGAGGGGACTAGTTTTTCTCAAACATTACCTGAGTTAGGGGTTTTCGGATGGTTTGACCTTAGTTGGATATTTTGGGTTGGATACCTATCATTAGGTCCTGGTTTATTGGGTCACACAGGTATCAATGCAGTATTGCGTTGGTTCCCTCCATTGATTGTTTCAATTGCACTATTATTCGAACCAGTAATTGGAGGAGTAATTGGATGGTTCTTGACAGGGGATATTTCATTGGGTATTTGGACAGTAATTGGGGGTTGTTTAATGTTAGTTGGAGCTATGATGGTAAAATTTGAAGAAGCTAATGAGCAAACAATTGATGAATCGCCTTCATGAACTAAAGGCTGCTCGCAACTCTATGACTAAACCAACATTGTTTGTCACAAATGATGATGGGGTAGATGCCCCTGGTATTCAACATCTAATACGAGAATTGAATATTCATGAATATCCTCTGATAGTCTTGGCTCCTGCTACTGAACAATCCGCTACTGGTATGAGAATATCTGTTCGTAAAAAATTGAAAGTTACTAAGAGACAAGACATTACTGATAATTTACAGATAAATAAGAAAATTCCTTTGAAAATCTACTCCTTAGATGGTTCTCCTTGTGACTGTGTTATTGTTGCGTTAGATGGCGGTCTTAGTATGCTAGAGCCCGATTTTAAACCCTCAATGTGTATTTCCGGTGTTAATCAAGGTCCTAATCTTTCAGTAGATATCATGCACTCGGGCACTGTATCAGCGGCTCGAGAAAGCGCTCTCTATGGAATGCCCTCTATAGCGATTAGTTTGGCAACGTATGAGCATAGTGATTTCGAAGATTCAGTTAAAGGTGCTATCAAAATTATTGAATCTTGTCTAAATTTCCTACCAGTGAATCCTCCTGATCTTCTAAGGCAAAATGGTTCAGAATCTCTGCCTGAATTATCATCCAATGCGGATTCATTAAGGGAGCATTTTTCTCATGGTAATATCTTTCTTAATCTGAATGCACCTTTGAAATGGAATGGTCATTTCAATACAGTATCTCTTGGTTCTCGCTGGTACAGGAGTGCTATTACGAGTCATCAAATAGAAATGGGAGGTCTGGCTTTTGAGGTTGGCGCAGCAGAAATTATAGAGGAAGAAATACCCCAAACTGATTGCTTTTCAGTAAATTCAGGTGAATATGCAATTTCTCCTATCTCTTCATGGCCCGTCAATCATCCGTTGGGCATGCCGAAGTCAATCCTAGATGCAGCAGCAATATCTGATAGTCAGGGATTGCCATTTTGGTTTAGTTCATAGTCTGTCAAAAATATATTGAGAGATTGCTATACATGAATGTCCTTGTAACCATTTTTCACCTAATGATATCTTTTCATATTCTGTGAATTGTTCTATTTCATTTTCATTGAAAGGTGAATCGTCGGAAAGGATAATACCTACTTTTTCTTTTTTTGAAATCTCCGAAATATCTTTGCCATTAGCGTCTAATATATTGATGTCTATCTTTTCTTTTTTCCAAGAATTAATAGTGTCAGAAATATCTCCACCTGAATGGAATATCCCCTGAGTGATTTCTTTATATTGGCCAATTGGTGGAATTGGTAATTTCATTATAGCTTTTATTTGTCCTGCAATAGATCTTTCATCTGGTCTCACACCTGCCAATATCTCTCCGTCAAAGAAAACTCTTCTATCGGGCCCTTCTCCTCCTTGAAGGTGTAATGTGATATTGGTATCTTTCCTTATCCCATGAGATATGAAAAGAGCCGAGTTTATTGCTCTAACTAATACATCTATTCTCCCAGAACCTGGAAGGTCATTTAAATTTAGATTTCCAGAACTTGGTGCCTTATGACCAATAATGGCATAATGCCGTTGCAAAATATCACCCTAAGTCAAAGTCAGCATCATCAATATTCATCATTGATTGCATTTGCCTACGCATCTTTCTGTCGCCCTTCATTCCTTTCATCATTTTCTTAGATTTATTCCACTGACCAATAAGATCCTTTACATCTTTTTCAGTACAACCTGAACCCTTAGCTATTCTTCTAATTCTGCTATGTTTAAGTAACAATGGCTCATCTTTTTCTTGTTGAGTCATAGAATCCATAATCACTCTATACTTTTCTAGATTATCCTGCATTTGTTTTTTCTGTCCTCGTCCTAGTGACCCCATTCCTCCAAACATAGAGTCAGGAAGATGCGACATTAATTTGTCAACTGTGCCTATTTTACTCATCATTTCCATCTGAGAATACATATCTGTAAGAGTAAATCTTCCCGACATTAACCGTTGAGCTAGTCTCATTGCTTCTTCTTGGTCTAAATCTCCAGGTGCTAAATCAATCAGTCCCTTGATATCTCCCATTCCTAGTAGTCTTGAAATGAACCTATCAGATTCGAACTTTTCTAAATCCTTGACTTGCTCTCCTTCTCCAACGAAGACAATAGGTGCCCCTGTTGTTGCTACAGCTGAAAGTGCTCCGCCTCCTCTAGCAGTACCGTCTAACTTAGTTACAATAGTACCAGTTACTCCCACAAGATCATGGAATGTTTGGGCGACTTTTCCAGCGGCTTGACCTACTTGGGCGTCGATAACAAGAAATCTCTCTGTTGCATTAGCAATTTCTGCAATTTCAATTAATTCTTCTCGTAATTGTTCATCTAAACTATCTCTTCCTGCAGTATCTATGATTACAACATCTGAATTACCTACTTTCTTCAGACCATTCTTCACAATCTTTGCAGCATCTTTTTCTTCAGGTTCACCATATACCTCGATATTTGTTCCTTCTAGTAACTGACAGAGTTGTTGGTATGCTCCCGGTCTGTGGACATCTGCTTCAATAACTCCAACTTTGACTCCATGTCTTCTTCTCCACCAATCAGCAATTTTTGCAGTAGTGGTAGTTTTACCTTGACCATACAAACCAACCATTAGGATGGTTTCATTATGAGGTTTTATCTCTCTTGGTGGCCCAAGTATTCTTACAAGTTCTGAATAAATAAGATTCATTGCATGAGTTTCAAGTTTCAAACCTGGTGGTTTTTCTTCCTCTAATAGCCTTCTTTCTATTCTCTCAGTGATCTCTTTTGTTTGCCTAACATTGAAATCAGCTTCTAATAATGCTCTTCTCAGAGAACGGCTTAGGTCTTTTACAGATTCTTCATCAACCTGCTTTTTTCCCTTCAATAAACCAATCGAACCAAGAATACGATTCTTGAACCCCTCGAGCGCCACAACCTCGGGTGATGTTAGGGTGGTTTGAAGGTTATTAGAGTCGGTGAACTGAAAGGTAGAACCCTATCGCCAATCATGGCCGTTGCTGAGATCCCTCTCGTGCAGATGCAACTTGCCTTTGCAATAGGCCTCTTGGGCGTGTATATCGGGTGGAGGGGTATCATAGCCAAGATGACTGGATTCTACGATATGGCAGGTGCATTCAAATATCTTCTTTACGGTATTGTATCAGGAATGGTGTTTGCAGTAGCGTCTGATGAGATGATACTACAATTTGGCGTAATTAATTCGCAATTGAATATCGCTACTGCATTTTTTGTTTCATTACTTATTGCTGCTTCAGAATCGGCATTAGTT
>ERZ1046740.2821-NODE-2821-length-10899-cov-5.536979_pt1 | contig 10899 bp, 12 predicted proteins | sample MGYA00383093_ERZ1046740 | MGnify/ENA primary metagenome ERZ1046740 (study PRJEB29581, sample SAMEA5548363) | metagenome | biome: marine; feature: coastal; material: water | depth 25 m | study: Short-term variability in the microbial, nano- and picoplankton...
CCACCATTCAGTCTTCATAAAACGACGGGAATGGAAACCACTGTGGATTGTGTTTGGATATCCGCGGGTTACGGGTGTTTGAGACACTAGAGACCTCACGATTGGTCTCAGACATCAGCGATTTTGACGGATAATTGGGGAAAGTCTCTGCGGGGCATTTCGCCGTGAGGTCTTGGGTCGTCTTGTGATGCTTTATAGATACGCAAAGCCCAGAAGCTTGCGCTGTGCGTCCCAAACCAAGGGAAGATCAGGTAATTCGCGCAATACCTTTGTGGTCAGTCTTTCGGGTTGGCGCCCTTCAAGGATCGCCTTGGAGATATCCAGCGCAAGCCAAGCCAGAGGTAGGATGCGGCTGACAGATCCACTGCGCAAGCCTTCCCGCTCGTTGATGCCTTTGATGGTGAGGGCTTCTTCTTTGAGCAGGTCATCCGCCCATCTTCTGGCATCCCCAACCAGTTTGATAAGATCGGGATCAGGACAGGGAGCACCCATTGCGTTTATCACGATCGCCCTAGAGGGTTTGCTCTGGCGCGTGTGGAATTTGACCTCAAACTCCGCAGTGACGGTATCCTTGGGACTGCTAGGTTCGATGACAGCTTGTAACTTGAATTGAACCTTCATGATGTCTCCAACAACATCAATGCGCTCAAGCAATTTTAGGATGTTGTTGCGGCTCTCGTCTGAAGAAAGCTGAACTTGCCACTCAGACCAGTGTCCAGCCATATCGAGTAGAGCAGCGATCGACGCCCCACTTGATTGAGCAAACTTTTCCAAGCGCTCTGACAGCCAAAATCGATCCGCCAGTTTCGACTGGATGCTTTCGATCACGAGACGCTCTACTTCTGCTGCTGGAAGCCGCATGATCTTGGACTTGGCCTCTCCGCCAGACCTTTTCGTCACGTAGTACCAATACCTCTTGGACTGCTTGACACCTGTGACCGTCATCGATTTATCCGTGTATGTGGTGCACATGGGGGAGCCATTCGCGTCAAACAGTTTGCCGTCCAGCACACGTTTTGCAGCCTTTCTTTTGAAGCTGTGCTTTTTGCCTCCGTTGTTTGCCAGGGTTTCTTGGACTTTCTGCCAGGTCTCATTGTCTATGAGCGCCTCATGGAGCCCCTCATATAGGACATCGTTGTGGCGCACTTTGCCGATGTAGATCGGGCTTCTAAGGATATGGCTGATGGCGCCTCGGCTAAATGGCGCCCCTCCGGTTTGTCGCCCGTATCGATCAGTGCGCTGCTTACTCACTATGCCTTTCTTCTCAAGCCTTGGGAGTAGCTCTCTGACTGTTCCAGCAACCAGGTACTCCGAGAAGATTGTTCGAACCGCCTCTGCTTCCTTTGGGTTCACGATCAGAGCTTTCTTGATGACTTCGTAGCCAAAAGGAACCATTCCTCCCATCCACATACCTTTGCGCTTAGAGGCAGCTACTTTGTCCCGAATACGCTCGGCTGTCACTTCCCGCTCGAATTGGGCGAAGGACAGGAGAACATTCAACGTCAGACGCCCCATTGAGGAGGTGGTGTTGAAAGCTTGTGTGACAGACACAAAGGACACCCCTGTCCCATCAAAGATCTCAACCATCTTTGCGAAGTCCACCAAAGACCGTGTCAGACGATCAACCTTGTAAACGACAATCACATCAACACGCCCGGCCTCGACATCCTTGAGCAACCTCTGAAGCGCGGGGCGCTCCATTGAGCCGCCGGAATAGCCTCCATCGTCATAATGATCCGGCAACTCCGACCAGCCTTCATGTGTCTGACTGAGGACGTAAGCCGCGCAGGATTCACGTTGTGCGTCGAGCGTGTTGAAGTCTTGTTCCAGCCCTTCCTCGGTAGACTTTCTCGTGTAGATGGCACATCGCTGGCGGATCATGCGGAAGCCTCCTTCCGCAGTCCGAAGAACTTTGGACCGTTTCTATTGGTTCCTGTCATGGCGCGGGCAACAGCGGATAGGGATGAGTAACGCTCACCGTTCCAGAGTACCCCTCCATCTTCGACAACTGTCATCTCATGTGTTTTGCCACCCCACTCCCTTAGGATGCGCGTACCTTCCTGAGGTTTGGGTAAACCGGTGACGCTTTGAAGAGGTATCCCCTTTTGTGACACCCTCGCCTTCTCGACCGTCTTCCACGCGCGTTTGAGCTTTGATGTCTCCCCACCCTTTACGGCTGCTTGTATTTTCCACGCCAGCGCATGTCGCATCAGGCGTGCCGTGAAGGTCTTTGGAGGCCGGCAACCGTTCATCTCGAGCCAAAGCAGGCGAAGTGCAGCTGCATCAGCGTCTTCGATGTGACAAATCCCCAGATCTTTTATCGCGATCTTCATTTGCTTGGGGCCTGAACAATGCGATAGCGCGGATGTTTCCCACCTTTATCAAGCTCTATCGTCAAACCCGATGTTCGCAGTCTCGAGATCGCTCCCCGGATGGTATGCACTTTCCAGTCGAGCTTTTTCTGGATCTGGGAAACTGTTGCACCGCTTCGTCGTGACAGGAGCTTGATCAGAACCTGTCGTTTAGCCCCTCTAGGGGCTCCGTTTCGTTGGGGGGTGATTGCAATGGGCTTTGCATTCAAATTGCTGGCAAGTTGTTCCGTCATTCTCTTCTCCGATCAGTTTAAAGGGCAAAACACCCGGTACTGACCGAAGCCCGGAGGTCCGGGCGGAGACTGAGAAAGTGTCGTTAAAATATGTCACGCTCGTTGTGAGCGGGAAGTCCAGTCAAAGTTGGGGAAAACCAAATGGAGAAAGTCACCCCGGCCACCGCGCAAGCGAAACACCGGGATTTGTTGTGGTGCTCGATATCGAGTGAAATTCCGCTTTGGATTTTGGATGATAGCTCCTCTTAGCAGGCCTTCATGCAAATTGCAGCCAAAGACCGCTTCGAGCCCAAAGTACCGAATGCTGCGTAATGTATAGATGACGGCAAAGCGCGAAAAGCTGTCGTTGGGAGTGGCGACGTTAAATCGGCTCTGTTCTTGCGCATCCGAGACGAACAGCACTCGTTTTTCCCAAATGTACAGTTTTAGCACTGCCAAGTGCTTTGAGAGCCTGGGACGATCACATTGCGCGGCAGCGCATCACGTTTCCCCTGATTTTGAGTGAATATGTGGATCTCGCGACAGACAAAACGACCCATGTCGCCACGACTACGGGAGTGACACCTATCCTCGGCGATTTGGATTTTGTCTCACTGTAATTGCGCGATTTACTTGAGTTCGCTAGTATAAGAGACGTGCGATGCGTCGCGGTGGATATTACGGCGTTGCAACCCGCTGCCTAAGAGAGCAAGTTAAACAAACGATTGATGCTATTTCTTTGTCGGGCGAACGGAGTCAGGAATCATCTGCTTCCTGGTCGACTTAGGCTGAACACGTCACTTACACGCGTATAGTCGCGATATCCGAGGCGTGCGAGGGGTTGGAATTTAGTGACATCAAAGATGCCATCTATCAAGTATTCATCGCGCAGATGGATGCCTGTTACCTCGCCAAATACAACTATATTGGCCTCTCCGGGCAGGTCCACAACCTTAACCAGCTTGCATTCCATACTGGCTGGAGCATCGGCGACGCGGGAACATGCAATTGTCGCGCAGTCTTCGCGTTCCAGTCCGGCCAGATCAAATTCGTCTACGTCGCGGGGTGCCATGTGCGAGGTCACGTTCATGGCATCGCGCATCTCAAAACCGACCACGTTCACACAGAATATGCCAGTGTCGATAATGTTTCCGACAGAGTCTTTGCCACGCTCTCGATCCGCTTTGCTCGCAGTCGATGCAAACATCACCTGTGGAGGGTCGTAGGAGACGCCATTGAAGAAGGAATAAGGCGCAAGGTTTTCGGATCCATCCGTGCCACGCGTAGAAATCCAACCGATGGGGCGTGGTGTGATCAGCGCGTTGAAAGGATTATGCGGCGAGACGTGGCCGGTTTTAGGTTCGTAAAACACAATTTTTATTCCATACTTTTGGGATCACCCGCCCACCTCATGAACAGAGGTGGACGCACTCACTATCATATCAAGCCGCGTTACGGACCTCAGGATTCATGCTGTAAGTCCCCATTTGTGAGGCCTGGCCTAAGATATGTCCGTCCATTGCAGCCAAGGCTTGCGCACCTGTGAACGCACCATCAAGATTAAGCGTTTCAAAATCCAAGGCGTACACTGTGAAGTGGTAGTGATGCATGATACTGTCATTCCATGGAGGGCATGGGCCGTCATAACCGCCATAATCACCTCCCATATCCGTATCACCCGCAAACCAATCGGTGTAGCTGTTGATACCTGTGCGACCGTGGGGCCGTTGGCCCGCCGTCTTACCGGTGGGTGTCACGCCAGAGCTGTCGGCACCTTCTGCGATCTCAGATAGATCAGCCGGGATGTTAACCAGGACCCAATGATAGAAATCCACTCGTGGCAGATCAGAAGGGACGATCTTGCCCTCTTGGTTCACGTCCTCACCTGAGGATGGAACGTCCGGATCATGTACAATGACCGCGAATGACTTAGTGCCTTCTGGCGCGTCGCTCCAAGCGAGGCGCGGATTAATGTTACCCGACAGTTCGAAATGCCCTTCGGCTGGGATGTTCCCGAATGCGAATTTGGGTGAGATTGGTGCGCCGTTTGCGACGCCGTCAACTGAGAGTTTTATGAGCTTGTTCCTTATGTGTGGGGTGCGCTCTGAAAGTGCGGGGCGCACTTTATTTAGCGGTTGTAGACAGCGGTGATAGTTGACGAAGCTAGGCTGTTGGCGTTGACCATAAAGCCTGCAAGCGCATTGCTGACGGAGTTGTCAATTTCCAGCGTTGTGCCGAGCGCGTGCACAGTAAATTCATAGCGGTGAACTTCGCCCGTCGGAGGACACGCGCCGCCAAAACCTTGTGCGCCATAATCATTGGTCAGCTGTACGCCAGCCACATCGCCAGAGGTCAACTCAGTCACATCGGCAGGGATGTTAAAGGCAAACCAGTGCCACCAGCCGGAGCCAGTCGGTGCATCAGGGTCATAGACAGTGACGGCAAAGCTTTCGGTGCCTTCCGGTGCGCCTGACCAAGCAAGTGTTGGCGCGACATTGCCGCCTTCACAACCGAAGCCTTGGAAGACAAAGTCAGAGCTAAGCTGTTGCCCTTCGGCAATGTCGGGGCTGGTCAGTGTAAAGCTGTCCGCAAGCGCAGGTGCTGCAAGAGTTGTTGCAACCATCAGGGATGCGAAGAATGAGGTACGTGTCATGGTGAAGTCCTTTCTAGGATGTTTGTTGTTGATGAGACTAACTTAGCCACCAACGACGCCTTCCGCTTCCGGATGCCACGCAATAATTATCAAATTTCGATCAATGCGCCGCCAAACGGATGTCTTTTGGCTTAATTCCGAACCTTTTTCGAAAGGCATCCGAGAAATGCGAAGGTGTCTTGAACCCACAATCAAGGGCGATTTCCGAGATTTGATCGTCAGTTGTCTGCAACAGGCTAAGCCCGCGTTCCAATCGCGTTTGAAGCAGGATCTTCGCAAAGCCCTGTCCTGTTTTTGACAACCAGCGCCTCATGGTCGCTTCGCTCATGGCAAAATGTTCGGCGACTTCATTGGCCATCCACGGGTGGCTGAGGTCCGTTTCAATCAAACGACGCACCTTGCTGATCGGTTGATCCTCAGTGGTTGTTGGCAATATTAACCCTTGCTCACGCAACCAGATCAACGGTTCGATAAGTCGATGTTGGCGAATGGGTTCTGGCAGGCCCTCATTCGCTAGGTTCTCTTGGATCAACGACAGGATCGCATTTGGATTATGCATGTCTGAACGTACGATTTGCACATCTGTTGCGTTCTTTGGCATTGGGGAACCAGCAAACACCGCATCGATCAGGTCATGCGAAAAACAAACACCAATGGCGCGGTAGGCTTCATCTAGAACCGGGCGGTTGACCATCGTCACCATCGCGCCGGGTGGAAATATCATCAGATCACCCTCGCAGCCAAGCATCTCACCTTGCGTCGTGGTTTCCACGTGCTTTTCACCACGTTGAATAAAAAAGAAGAACGTAAGCCGAAAATAGAGATCGGCAAACGTCGCTGTCGTGGCTTGCGTGATTGGAAAGATCGAAACCTGCCCGATTTCGTCAGGCAGGTTTGAGGGTGCTTGGTTTTTCGTGTGCATAACGGCACTATAGCCGGTACAATCCGAATGTCAGGCCACCATCGGCTGAGAGGCCGGCAAACCATTTGCCAGTAATGCACCACCGCCAGGGGCAATCTCCGTCAAATTGAGATTGCGCAAGATCTGTCGTGTCGTCGCAACGGCGGCGGACATGGTTGGCAAGCCAGAAGCCCGTTCGATCATCTCGATGGACGGCAAGGATGGCATTTGCACACAGGCTGAGGCGACGATTGCGTCTACGCCACGCAGGTCGAGTTTACGCCACAGCTCGGCTGGCGCGGTTGGATCTTGGGACGCGACTTCAAGGTTGTCAGGGATTTCAAGCGCAAGGAAGTCCTGCACTTCGATCCCTTCGTTTTCGATGTACGCAACAACCATTTTGGTCAGTGGCTTCATATACGGACAGATGATCGAGACCTTTTTGACGCCCATGTCTTTGAGGCCGTCGATCAATGCACCAGCAGAGTTCAAAACAGGTGTTGGGCACCCATTTTCAGCGGTCGTTTTCTCCAATTTTTCGCGCGAGGCGCGGTGATAGCCAAGTCCCATCGACATGATCGCCACGAGGCAGGCATAAGCCTGAACTTCGACGGCGGCGTCAGATAATTCAGTGGCGCAGCGCACGCTATCAGCATCCATCGCCTCCAGCTCTTCCTTGACCACACTTTTCATCCGCATGCGGGAGGAATGAAAGGTGAAACGGTCGGGGAGGATCGTTTCACGTGCCTTAAGAAGCGCCGGAATTTCGGTTTCCATAGTGACGTTGGAGCTAGGGACGATCAGGCCGACACGGCGATACGGGGTGGCAAAAGACATGATGATATTCCTAATGAATGAGCGTGGATAGATGGGACCTAAAGCGCAGGCCCCATGACAGCTTCGGGCAACCAAGTTGCGATGCCGGGGAAGAAGCAAAGCAGTACAATGGCGAGCAACATGCAGGCTACGAAAGGGAGTGAACCCATCAGGATTGTGCGCAGGGATATGTCGGGTGCGATGCCGTTGATCACGTAGAGATTCAGGCCCACTGGTGGTGAAATTAGCCCAATTTCCATGTTGATTGTCAAGATGACTGCAAACCAGATCGGATCAAAGCCAGCGGTTGTGATGATAGGCAATAGGATCGGTGCCGCCATCAAGATCACAGCCACGGGTGGCAAGAAGAAACCGGCAATGATCAAGAAGATATTCACCGCGATCATTAAGACCCATGGATTTACGTCCAATGTGCCAATCCAAGTTGCAATGCTTTGGGTGATCGACAAGCTAGAAAGCATGTAAGAGAACACGCCAGCAGCGGCGATGATGAACAGGATCATCACACTTTCCTTTGTGCTTTCTTGCAGGATGCTCCAGATTTTGCGGATATCGTAAAGTTTGTAGATCACGATTGCGACCGTAAGGCAGAGAAGCGCGCCAACAGCTGCGGTTTCCGATGGTGTCGCAACGCCGCCATACATTGCGTAAAGCACGCCAATGATGATGCCAACGAAGGGCAAAACACGCGGTAGAACTTCGAACTTTGCGCGCCAGCTGTAGCTACGGGCGGTCATCAGCGCCATATCGCCAGATTTCCAAGTGGCGTAGATCGACCATGCCATGAAAAGCGAAACAAGCATTAGACCCGGGAAGACCCCGGCTAAAAAGAGGCGTCCAATCGAGGTCTCGGTTGCGACGCCGTAAACGATCATTGTGACCGAGGGCGGTATCAAAATGCCAAGCGTGCCACCTGCCGCGATTGAACCGGTTGCGATCCCTTCAGGATAGCCTCGCTTTAGCATCTCTGGGATGCCCATCTTACCGATGGCAGCGCAAGTCGCGGGACTAGAGCCAGACATGGCCGCGAACAATGCACAGGCCCCGAGATTTGAGATCACAAGGCCCCCAGGAGCGCGAGTCAACCAACGCTCAAGCGCTTCATAAAGGTCTGCACCTGCACGGGTTGATGCAATGGAAGAACCCATGATGATGAACATCGGGATAGAGAGCAGCGCAAAGCTGTCGAGTTTGCCAAAGAAGATCTCGGGCATCAATTCAAGTGAACGCATACCATCGAAAATAATTAAGAATCCGGCAGATACGATAAGTAGCCCAATACCGACTGAGACGCCTGAAAAGAGGACGAGGATGGTACAGATGCCGACAAGGGCACCAAGAAGAAGTGGATCCATAGTTATTCCTCCAAGCCAAATGGTGTTTCAGATTTTATGAGAAGTGCCACGAGGTCGGCGATCAATTGCAAGAGCAACAGACCAAACCCAAGCGGCAACGAAAGGTAAGGAATCCACAAAGGTACAGCGGTTACAGTGTCAGATGTCCACCCGCGCGCCCAAGCGAAGTGCCAATGCTCGTAGCCGTAGAACACCATGATAGCCGTGATCGTGATCGACAGGCTCAGCGTTAGAACTGCCAGTGCAAAGCGCACCCGTCCTTTTAGTGCCAAGGGGATCAGGTCTACATTTACATGACCCCGTTGGAACTGAACAAAAGGCAATCCTATCAACGTCGCAGCAATGACTAGAAAGACGACATATTCTGTTTGCCAGACGGTCGACCCATTCAGAACAAAACGGATAAAGATCATCTGGCAGGTCAAAAATACCGCCGCGAGAACCATAAGGGCAGAGCACCAACCCGCGATGCTGGAAATGTTCTGTACGGTGCGAACGAATATGTTTTCGCTCTTTACCCTTTGGACAGGCGAAGGGGCATGGCTGACCATGTCAATTTTCCTTTTTCTGGAAATTTAATAAGCTCCGGGACGCGAGTTATGCATCCCGGAGCGACAGGATCACTCGACTGCGAGAGCCAGGTCAAGCAGCTCTTGACCACCTGGGACATCTGCAACGAAGGCCGCATAGGAGGTCTCGTTGGCGATGGCCTGCCATGCAGCAAAGTCTTCAGCTGTCATTTCTGCAATCTCGACACCAGCTTCGCGGAAGATGTCCACGGACTTTGCGTCTTGTAGCTTAGCTTGCTCAAGATAGTGCGCTTCGGCCTTTTCAGCAGCTGCCAACAGGGCGGCTTGTTGCTGGCTAGACAGCGCTTCAAACGTTGATTTATTCATCAAGAGTGGCTGATACAGGAACCAAAGCGCGATGTCGGCGGCCGGTGTATAACACTTAACCTGTTCAAAGATGCGATAAGATACAAAAGATGAAGAAGACGTGTTCGCAGCATCCAGAACGCCTGTTTGCATCGCGGAGTAAATCTCTGATGAGGCCATCGAAGTAATCGACGCACCCGCGCCAACCAGCATCTGTTCAAAGGATTTTCCGGCCGCTCGCGTTTGTAGGCCAACAACGTCGTCTGGGTGGGTGATGCAGTTATCTTTGCCCACAAAACCGCCTGCAAGGTAGCCGTGAACCAACACCATCACATCGTCTTCCGCCATCTTTGCCTCAAGGGCCTCCATGAACGGCGACTGGCTGAGACGGACTGCGTGATCGTGGTTTTTGACCAATCCAGGCATCAACGTAAGATTAAAGGATGGTTGCTGGCCGCCTGCGTAGGACAGTGGAAAAACTGTCATATCCAATTGACCGCGTGATAGTGGGCGATATTGTTCACGTGGCTTGAACAACGATTTAGATGGAAAAATCGTAATCTCTAGATCAACGCCAGCTGCGGCAACTCCGTCAGCAACGATTTGTGCCACCTCATGGCGAACATCGCTGGTTGACCATTGGTGCGACAATCGCAGCTCTTCAGCATGTGCCGCCCCCCCAGTGAGCAAAAGTGAAAGTGCCGTTGTTTTCAGAAAATATTTCATTTTGGTTTCTCCCTATGGATACTTACTATATTTTTATGTATACAGATAGCAAGATAAAAGATCCAGATGGCCAATTTGATCTGGAGCCCCAACCACGAACCGCCTATGAAACGATAAAAGGGATTCATGATGGCACGCGCTTCCGACCAACTCATTGAGCAATTAAAACATGAGATTTTTAGTGGTTTACTTAAGCCCGGTGATCAACTGGAAGAGGCGGATCTTGCTGCACGCTTTGGTGTAAGCAGAACGCCAATTCGCGAAGCGATCAGATCCATGGTCGATTGTGGATTGCTCGAAACCCGCCCACGCAAGGGCGCTATCATCCGCGTATTGTCAGCAAAAGAGCTGAACGACCTATTCGAAGTGGCCGCCGAACTTGAGGGCATGGCGTGTCGTCTCGCAAGTGAAGGGCTCACACAAACAGCGAAAAAGACAATCAAAGTTGGGCTTGATCAATGCCAAGCCGCTACTGAAGCGCAAGATATCCCAGCATATGCCACGGCAAATATAGCGTTTCATTCCTCCATTCACCAGGCAAGCGGGAACAACTGGTTAGTCGAACAACTCACCCAAATTCAGGCGCGGATCAATGTCTATCGGCTCATGCCATATGAGATTGTCGGGCGACTTGAAACATCGCTCCAAGAGCACAAAGAGATTTGCGACGCAATCTTCGCCAATGACGGTTTACGCGCGAACACACTGATGAGAGATCATATGATGCTTCAAGGTCAGCGTTTGCCAAGCCTGCTAAAAGCGATGAAATGAGAGTTGAACTAAAGGTGGGGTTCAATCCTCAGGTTGAGATGGGACTAACATGGAGTTGCAAAAGTGGATTTAGCGGGTCCAGCGTCGCGAAGCGCCGAAAGCAGTCATAGGCGGATTTCCTGTGAGGGTCGGCTTTGTCCCACACAGCTGAACTCGGCACAGAGCGCAGCGAATGTCTGCATTCCGCCGATCATGCA
>ERZ1046740.2823-NODE-2823-length-10897-cov-4.684191_pt1 | contig 10897 bp, 10 predicted proteins | sample MGYA00383093_ERZ1046740 | MGnify/ENA primary metagenome ERZ1046740 (study PRJEB29581, sample SAMEA5548363) | metagenome | biome: marine; feature: coastal; material: water | depth 25 m | study: Short-term variability in the microbial, nano- and picoplankton...
GACAGAATACAGACCGATAAAGCCCGCCTGGCCAAAGAATCCCATCGCTACGGCTACCACCATCAGCACCGCGACCTGGTTGCCCAGGAACCCAAAGACAATCATTAGCGTGCCGGCCATCGCCATAAACGTGGTAATCATAAAACGCAGCCCGCTGGTAGCCGAGCGGTAGCCCAGCCATAAAATACCCACCAGCCCCCCAGCGTTGATCGACATACCTACCCAGATAGCCTTTTCCAGCGAGATGCCCGCATCAACAACGATTTTCGGAATCCAGCTCATCAGGAAATAGGTGCCGAACATGGCACTGAAAGTCGCCACCCACAGCAACAGTGACCACTTTCTTACGTCCTTCTCAAAGAGCATTTTCACGCCCTGGTTATCCTGCTCTTGCTGCTCAGCCTGCGGCCAGGCATCCAGGGCTGCACCACCTAATTTCACAATAATCCTGTTCGCCTGTTGTAGCCCTTTGGCAGTTCGCTTGTTGAACAAATAGGCAAGGGATTCAGGCAATAGGAAATAAATAACTACAAAGAGACAAGCATTGAGAACAGCGCCAACACCAAATACATGTCGCCAACCGTAGTCCTGTATCAGATAGGCCGACAGAAGTCCGCCAAGCGTCGCACCTATGGCGTAGGTGCCCTGCACTATGCAGATCATAAAGTTGCGCTTTGAATCCGGGGAATATTCAGCGGTAATTGCTGTAATGCTCGCCAGCATGGAACCAATGGCCAGTCCACTTAAAAAGCGGTAAGTCAGCAAAGTGGTAATGGAGCCAGCAGTAGCCGTTAAACCCATAGTCAGGCTCAGCGCTATAAGGCTGATCAGAATCATTCGGCGCCTGCCAATATGATCGCTGAGCGTACCTAATGTCATCGCGCCTATTGCCATTCCCAGATAACCTGCACTGAAAACAACCCCAAGGGCGCCAGGAGAAAGGCTCCACTGTGTAGATATAGCCGGTGCTGTATAGGCGATAGCCAGTGCGTCAAAGCCATCGAAAATATTAATCAGGGCACATAGAGTAATGGCAAGAACCTGAAACCTCGAAAAGGAATCCTTGTCGATATACTGCTCCATACAGCCACTCCAGTTTCTTTTATTGAGGGATCAGGCTCTTTTATCAAGCTACGCCTGTAGACTTATCGCTATCGAATATAACACCTTCGATTGAAAAAAATTGCGAAATAGAAGGCAAATGTGAAAACGAGTCCCGGATGAACGGAATAACTTCTCATCCGGTCCGTTGGTTTGTACACTAACAGCCATGGCCAGCCTATTTGAAGCGCCGCCACTGCAGCGCTTTTTACTACACAAAACCAGCGATATTGACACGGTTCACGCCAGCGTTGCTGACATTCTTTGCGCCCACCGAGTTAACGTCTCAGGCTCTGGCGCACCCATCACCGACGCAGTAGTTCATCACGCTCCCCTTCCCAGTGGTGCAATTATGTATCTGGTGTACGGCACACCAATACGGATAGATATTTCCCAACTGGGTTTCTTCCTGCTGGAATTACCACTTTCGGGCAGTTCGACAACGTTTTGCGGCGAAGGCAGTGTGGTCAGCGTCCCAGGGCAGGCAGTAATTGCTGGGCCCTACCAACAGTTTGCTACAGAGTGGTCGGTAGATTGCTCCAAGCTGTTGATAAAGATTGAGCTCTCTGCACTGGAGGTTTATTTGAGCACCCTGTTGGGCAGACGACAGATTCGCGCCCTGGATTTTGAAATGGGTATGGAACTGTCTGCAGATGCAGCAGCCAGCTTACTGCGCACGGTACAATGGATTGTCGATGACCTGGATCAACCCTGCTCCCTGTTCAACACCAATCCTCTGGCCAGCCTGCAGTACCAGAACATGCTGATGTGGACACTGTTGCATTGCCAGAAAAACAATTACTCCCAGGAATTAGCTGCACTGGAGTTTCCACAGCCTCCGCACTATATCCTGCAGACTGAAAAATATATCCAGCAACACTACAGCGAACCTATCAGCCTGGAACACCTGGTAGAACACGCCCACGTTAGTGAGCGCACTTTACTTGAAGGCTTTAAACGTTTTCGCGATGTATCACCGATGAAGCTTTTAAAGCTCACAAGACTGGACTTTGTTCACCTGGCGTTAAAGGAAGCTGACTCACAAAATAGTAATGTGACAGATATAGCGCTGGCCAGCGGTTTCACTCAACTGGGGAAGTTTTCTACTGAGTATAAAGAGCGTTTCGGGGAATCTCCGTCAGAGACTCTTAAGGCACCGTGCGTGGTGTAGCCCTGCTGCACGGCACCCCCCTCCTGCTTAGAAGCGTTTGCAACCATATCGGGCGCTTCGCACAGAGCTGTATCAGTAACGTTTTCGTTGCGAAATATCACGTTGCGATACCGCCTCTCCCCTGGCGATACGCATTAGCTTACTTGCCCTGCCACTGGGGCTTGCGCTTGTCCATAAACGCCCGCAGCCCCTCGCGAATATCCTTGCTCTGGAACATTACATCGAGACGTTCAAACTTGTTCTGCTCCTGGGCCTGCATAGCCTGTGCAACACTGGCATGTTCCCTGCCCTGCATAGCACCCTGCTTGGTTGCCTGGATGGCCAGGGGAGCACACTTGAGAATTTTTCTGGCGTAGTCCCTGGCTTTATCCATGACTTCCTCTGCGGGCACAACATCATTCACCAGACCCAGCTGCAGGGCTTTTTTTGCATCGACAAAATCGGCAGTAAGAAGAATACCCATTGCCGGCTTGAGCCCGATATCCCGCACCAGTCTATGCATGCCACTGGCTACGGCGGCAGTTCCTATTAACGGTTCAGGCAGGCCAAAACTTGCGTTTTCTGCCGCCACCACGATATCTGAGGACAGGGCCAGCTCAAAACCGCCACCCAGGGCCAGTCCATTAACCGCAGCAATCACAGGTTTATAGCAGTTATGGCGGTTGGTTAACCCACCGTATCCGCTGTCGGGCACTTTGTAGTCGTCTTCGGTCTCAGCATCCACCATGGCTGAAATATCACCACCGGCACAGAAGGCAGCCTCCCCCGCCCCAGTGAGAATAGCGACCCACAGATCCGGGTCGTTCTCGAATTCATCGAAAGCGTGGTCCATCTCCGCATGGGTAGCCGGATTCAATGCATTCATCACCTCGGGTCTATTGATGGTGACGATATACAGGTGGTCTTCGCGCTCAACGCTGATATTTTCGTAATTCATAATTTCTGGTCCTGGTACCCGCGGATAGAGGCAAATTCCTCCAGTGCAATGCGTGGCTGCTCAATATCGTTTACCGCGCGACTTGCTTCAGCATAGCCCAGAGAGATGCCCATCATCACTTTTTCATTCTGATTGAGATCCAGGGCTTCCCTGATTGCATTTGGCCACATAGTCCAACTCAACTGCGGGCATGAGTCCAGGCCTCGTTCTCGCGCCAGCAGCATTAGCGTCTGGGCGAAGATACCGATGTCCAGCGCCTGGGCCTCTCCCATCACCCGATCCATGGTGATGATGATGCCCACCGGCGCGCCAAAGAACTGAAAGTTCTTCAACACCTGCTCAATCCGCTTTCCCTTGTCTTCCCGGGATATCTCCAAAGCCTGGTACATCAGTTCGGCGCAGGCACTGCGACGCCCTCGATAGGGCTCACTCATGCCCGGTGGGTAGGTGGGGAACTCCGGCTCTTCCATTTCCCCGCTGAAGACTTTCTGGCCAATGCTTTCAAGCACCTGTTCCAGGGCAGAGCCAGTCAGCGCATGGACCTTCCAGGGCTGAATGTTACTGCCAGAGGGCGCTTTACTGGACAAGGTCAGCACCTCTCTCAGCAAATCCTCAGAAACTGGCTGATCGGTGAATTCCCGGGTGGAGCACCGGGTCGCAAGCGCTTCGGTGACAGAGAGTGTAGGCATGGACCTGAATCCTGTAAGTCATGGAGTCAACCAGTGTATATATTTCCTAAATATGTTAAATAAAGAATATTGAACATTAATGTTTCTTATAGGAAACAATAATCATGCATAAGCTCAACGACCTTCTGGTATTTGCCGAGGTTCTGGAGACCGGAAGTTTCTCCCAGGCCGCCCAGCGCCTGGGCATCGCCAAATCCTCAGTCAGCAAGAAAGTCAGCGCATTGGAAAAGCAATTGGGCGTGCGCCTTATCCAGCGCTCAACACGCAAACTGCGCGTTACCGATGAGGGCAGGCAACTGTATCACCGCTGTGAACGAATCAAGGTAGAACTACTGGCTGCAGAGGAGGAAATGACCCGCTCACGAGAACTGCCAGCGGGAACTGTACGCATCAGCGCCTCCCCTCTCATCGCCAACACACGCCTGGCCGGCCAAATGCCTCGATTCTTTGAGCGCTATCCGGAAGTAAATGTGGAACTGCACCTGTCAGAAAAGCAGACAGATCTCATTGGCGAGGGAATGGACATGGCCCTGCGGGTGGGAGAGCTGGCAGATTCCAGCCTTATTGCCCAGCGCCTATGCACGGTAAACTCAGTGCTCTGCGCTTCGCCGGCCTATCTCACCGGCAAGTCAAAACCGCAGGAACCTGCGGACATCGAGCACCACCACTTTCTCTCATGGCAGGCTCCCGGACGAGCCGCCTACTCCCAACTACTGTTTCGCAAGGGCGCTCGCAACTATCGCGCGAAACTGACCAGCCACTTTGTCAGTACAGATGCAATGTCGATCAAGGAAGCTGCGATTAACGGTGGTGGGCTGGCGGTACTACCGGACTTCTCGATTCAGGAGGATGTGGACAATGGCCTGCTGGAAATTCTATTGCCCGAATACCATATACATGCGTTTCCATTGTCCCTGGTGTACCCCCAGCGGCAGCAGGTAACAGCCAAGGGTCGTGCGGTGGCAGACTTCATTAAAGAGGTATTTATTGATGATAAAAGTTGAGCCTGGTTTTTCAGGAATGGTAATGTTTGCTCAGCACGTTTGTCAGCGCAGATTGGTTGTTATACAAAATTATGGGCCGGCAGCATAAAAGAGATGCTGCCGGCGCTAGTCGAACTACTGCTTGAAATCCGGATTCTTCCAACCCTCGGGTGCGCGTAATTCCGCTGGCGGTAACAAGCGCGAGGTATAGTCGAGAACGGCCGCCATTTCAGCATCATCGAAGCCCTCAATCTGCGCTGCCATATCCGGGTCTGCGTTAAGGCGCTTGCCATCACGTATCCACTGGAACTGGCGCAACAGGTATTTGTAATGCTGGGCCTGCAGCCGAGGAATTTGCCTGTCATTACTCCCCCCGCCTGATTCTCCGTGGCATTCCCTGCAGTTTTTCTTGTAGAGCTTTTCGCCTAACTCCAGATTGTCGCCTGGCCCATGGCCATTATCAACGCTCACTTCCAGGGTTGATATGTAGGCAGCGACATCAGCGACAGCCTGTGCGCCACCGATGACTTCGGGATCAGCGTAGGGCGCCATAAGTATGGATTCCCTGTTGCCCGCGCGGAAGTCGGTAAGCTGCCTGATCACTACGGTGCGGTGTTGGCCAGCAATCTGGGGCACACTACCGGTGGTACGTCCCCAGCCTTCGGGCTCATGACATGCTGCACACTCGCGATATATCTGCAGCCCATTGGCAAAATCAGGTTCCAACCCCAGCGCTTTGCGATATTCCTTTTCGGACCGGGCGTCCAATTCTTCCTTACTCACCGCAGCAACCTTAGGGGGGGCCGTACTTGAAATCTGCAGCATATCGTAGCAAAAGCTTAAAGCCCGCTGCGCACGGATCGTCATACCTATATCCAGCAACACAATAGCGTGACTGCGTTGATTAAGGCAGGATTTCAGCGCCTGTGGCAGCACCTTTGAGGGATTGGTTCGCAGTGCGTTGTCTATGCGCTCAAGCTCTTCATGGAAGGTTGGTCCCTCAGTTTGTGCGGGCTCCTCAGACTGTGCAGCATTGGAGAATAAGAGAATTGCACCGCACAATAGAGCGATACACTTGAATCGAGCTATATATTTCATGACAAGCGCCCATGTATTAGTGATTCCTATAATGCTAGTCCAGCGGTAGAGGTGTCGTAAAGAAAAAACCGGAAAAACTTTGTGGCCATGTGATCGCAGGGTAGTCCAGTGAGATAATATTCATTGTTCCAGCAAGGCTGCACTCTCAACAAGAGTCGAGGCACCGTCCACGATAATGGACTGGCCGGTTATATACGAGGCTTCGTCCGAGGCGAAGAACAGCATGGCGTTGGCAATATCTTCTGGCTTACCCATGTGGCCTCTGGGGATGTAGGATTCAAGCCTTTTCTGGCCTTCTTTATCGGCTAACAAATCCATCGCATCGGTTTTGATGAAACCGGGCTCCACTGCATTGACGGTGATATTCTCTTTCGCCAATTCCACCGCCGCCGCTTTCACAAAGCCATTGATTCCAGATTTTGCGGCGGAGTAATTTGCCGCGCCCGGTGTGGCGACTGTAGGTCCGGTTACCGAGGAAGTGAAGATCAGGCGACCGGAACCCTGTTTCCTGAAATGCGGCAGGGCCTCCTGGGTAAACCAGAAGGCGGGCCTGAGTATTACCGACAGCGATTTATCCAGGTACTCCTCTGACATATTCTCTGCGCTGCGAATGGCAAATGATGCGGCGTTGTGGATGACTATATCCAGCTTACCGTAGTGTTCCACCGCGCTTTGCACCAGCGAATTTACCTGCTCCCGCAAGGAAATATCCGCCTCGATAAAGTGGGCTTCACCGCCGGCCGCACATATATCCGAAGCTGTCTTGCGACCGATATCCGCGGCAATATCAGCCAGCACAACTTTTGCCCCCGCCTGGGCGAATACCCTGGAGATTGCCGCACCAATGCCCTGCGCCGCACCGGTTACGATAACGACTTTATTTTGCAGTTGGCCGAGCATGAAACACTCCAGAATTAATAGCAGCAGTTCCTAGTTCTGGTTAATCAGATAGAGCACGCTGGGAATTTCAGGTTTGCGTCCCTGCATCGCCTTATGCGTGTTTAACCAATCAGTGGGCACCATACCCATTCCCGGGTAGTTACCCAGACCCAGAACAATGTCGGTCTTGTTGTCGCCATTCACATCCGCAGCTTCCACATTGATATAGGGCGCGAAAAACTCTTTCGGCAGGGATTGCGCTTCGAACTGGAAATTACCCTCGTTTTTCAGATAAACAAAACCCTGGGGCAAATCCTCATTCCACTGCACATAGAGTGCAACCGCAGCGATATCGGGGTCACCGTCATTGTCGAAGTCATGAACAGCTACGCGGGTCGCGCCATGGAAAGGATAAACGTTGTGGGCGTTGAACTTGAGGTCACCCAGGTTCTCGTAGATATAAACACCATTGTAGGGTCGGGGCGCTGGAACCGTGTCATCAACTGAGTTGCCTCCCACGTTATCGCCATTGAGCATTGCGATATCCAGCTTGCCATCGCCATTGAAGTCAGCGACTTCTACCACGTTGCCACCAAAGGCGGGACGCCGCTCATCGATGAGGTGGCGGGTAAACGTTCTATCGCCATTGTTGACGAAGACAAGAAGATCTTCTCTACCCTGGGCTACCAGTGCCACAACATCAGGCCGACCATCGTTATTCATATCACCGATAGAAACACCGATCAGCCCGCCCTCTCGACTGAGAACAAGTTCTTCCAGCGCTCCGGCCAACAGGCCCTCGGGAATCTCTGGTGGCGCGCTCGCAGCCAGCTTTTTAAACTTGGGGGTTTGCCAATAGACATTGAGTTCGCTGTTGGCATCCGCATAAATGCCGTCTCCGAAAGCGACAGATACGATATCAAGCAGGCCGTCACCGTCCAGGTCAACAGTATCATCGTGCTTTACCAGCCGGTGTTTTTTGCCAACCAGCATATGTTTGCTGATCTTGCCGCCTTCGAATTCATAGTCAGAAATGTTGCCAATTCCCACTGGACCCATGGGGAAACGCCCGTGCTCCAGGGCCCTCACGCCCTTATCAGTCAGGGTCAGGTGAACGATGTCGCTTTCTACGACAGCATCGCCGACTGGCTTACCGGTCTCCAGGTCGAAGGCAACGAGGTGATCACGCTCCTCAACGCCTTCCATGCGGCCACCGCCGGCCACGAAGTCATCGAGCACAGAGGTGCCGACGTAGATGCGGTTTTTCTTAGCATCTACTCTCGTGGCAATGGTCAGGCCATTGGGGGCGAGTTCCAGATTGGGAACTACAGGCTTAAAGTCCGTGGAAACGGGAGGCCTGGGTGCTTTGATCAACATGTCTGTCCATGGCCTGGCGTTGGTCTCATAGTATTGCCGAATGAGTACGAAATCTTCCGGGGTCATCCAACGCTCGGGTGGCATGAAGGATTTGAAGGGGAAAAGATCGCGGTTGTGGCCCTTACTGTCGAACAGGAAGTAGCGCTTGGTGTAATCCTGTACCGGTTCAAACATGGGTGGAAAATCTTCCATCCTCATGTCTTCGAACTCGTCGCCCTTCATCCCCACGTAATAACCCATGTAGTGCAGGGCAAACGGCCAGTACTCTCGCGACAATTCAGAGGGATCTGGCATCAGGTGGCATATCGTACAGTGTGTGGCAATCAGCTTTTCCGCTTTTTGCGTAGCTTCAGGTGTCAAGCCGCCGGCCTGCGTTTCAGAAGCAGCAAAACTGCTGACAGAGGTGAAGGCCAGCAGCAGGGAAATCAGCCCCAGTGCTGCCGTGAGACGGTTGTTCAATTTAAGCTTCATGTGATAGCGCTCCCTGTTTCTTCGCTTGTTATCAGTGTCTTGTAATTTCAGGCATTAGGGCCGGAAAAGCCTTTCAATATCGTATTGATGGCGAATTCATTAAATTTCTTTTCTTCCTGATCATTTCCCTTAGGCTGGGACACACGACGATAACTGAGGCCCTGGCAGATGTTATATAAAGCCAGCACAACATCAGTGTCGCTAATGCCTTCCTCCACGCTCAGTACTCCCCGTTCAACGCCTTCGGCAATAAGCGGCAGAATCCAGTTATCAAACTGGGTGAAGGCCTTTGAGTGTGACGCCCAGTAGGCGTCCTGGTCTTCCCTTTCATCCAAAAGATAGATCATTTTGAAATGGGAGGGGTATTTTCCCCAATATTCCAGGTAAGCGACAAAGAATTCACGCAATTTTTCTATCGGCCCACTCTCTCTGGACGCTGCCTTGTCGCAGTACTTGAAACATGCCAGGTAAATATCGTCCCAGATGTCCTGAAGGATGGCGCGCTTGTTTGCAAACTGGTGGTACAGGACGCCAGTAGAGCAAGGGACTTTTTTGGCTATCTTGCGGATGGAAACCCCGTCGTAGCCCTCCTCGATAAACAAGGCTCTGGCCACCGTGGCGATCCTGTCGCGGATTTTTTTCGCCTGTACTTCGGATAGTCTGGGTCGGCCGCGGCCCCGTGGCTGTTCCCCGGCCACGTCAAGCTCACTGTCAATCGCGTACTCGCCCATACTGGAATTCTTTATCTCAAACGCGTTATCTTAACGCCGTTATATCTCGCCATGTCAAGAAAATAAGCATCGCACAAAGGCCTGTGGCCTAGAGGCTCGCAGCCTGGCATCGCCTTGACACAAGAGGAAGCCGGGAAATATAATAACGCGTTTTATATAAAAATCAATCAATCAGTTAGAGTGCCCTGCAAGTAGGGTGCCCAGTAAGCTGAAGGAGAACGGCAATGACACAGCCAACCGTCCATGTGCAAGACAAAGTGGCGCTGATTAGTGGTGCCGCCATGGGTATTGGTGCCGCGACCGCAGCGATACTGGCGCACAATGGCGCCACCGTTATTGTCGCCGACATATCAGAGCAGGAAGGCCAGGCAACAGCCGCCGGGATAACGGCAAAGGGCGGAACCGCTGAATTCATGACCCTGGATGTCACCAGCGAAGAACAATGGCAGCAGGTGATTGCGACTGTCGTGGAGCGTCATGGCGGCCTGGATGTGCTGGTCAACAATGCAGGAATCGCCGTACATAACAGCTTGCTCAATACATCGCTGGGAAGTTGGAGGCGAGAACAAGCTATTAATATGGAAGGCACTTTCCTGGGTACGAAACATGCGGTCGACGTCATGCGCCCCGGGGGCACCAGCGGTAGTGGAGGCTCGATTATCAATGTTTCCTCGGTTGGCGGTGTTATCGGCGCACCTGATATGGCCTCTTATTGCGCATCCAAAGGAGCTGTGCGAAATTTCACCAAAGCTGTAGCCGTCGAATGTGGCGCCTACGGGCATAACGTCAGGGTGAACTCGGTACACCCAGGAAATACCATGACCCCCATGTTCAAGCAGGAATTTGAAGACATGGTGAAAAATGGCGAAGCTGAAAGTGTCGAAGCCGCGCTGAAGTTTTATATGGATATGCAGGTGCTGCCTGAGGTGGGTGAGCCCGAAGATATGGGGGCAATGATCCTGTTCCTGGCTTCAGATGCGTCGAAATTTATTACCGGCGCAGAAATGCATGTTGACGGTGGTATGTTGGCGAAGTAGTTTTGCGAAGACCCGATCGGGACGTTAAATAAGAAGACTTGATAAAGAGTGAGCCACTAATGCAGACACAAAAGCACAAATTCAACCATCAGTTGCCCATGACGTTGCTCATTTCCATTCTCTATCCCCTGGGTCCGGCGGCGATCATCCTTATGCCCATGGTTGTCGGTGGCCTGATCGACAACTATGGCCTGAGCGAGCAGCAGGTAGGCACTATCGCATCGGCAGAGGGCATGGGCCTGGTGGTTGCTTCCATCGTCGCCTCCTTCTGGATTCGCAAAGTTTCCTGGACAAAGGCCCTGGTGGTTTCCATGCTGCTAACGGCACTGTTAAATGGTATCAGCGCAAACCTTAGCGGCTATGCTGCCTTACTCACGCTACGCTTTCTGACCGGCTTGTCTGCCGGCACATTATTCGCAATCA
>ERZ1046740.2828-NODE-2828-length-10894-cov-4.532706_pt1 | contig 10894 bp, 11 predicted proteins | sample MGYA00383093_ERZ1046740 | MGnify/ENA primary metagenome ERZ1046740 (study PRJEB29581, sample SAMEA5548363) | metagenome | biome: marine; feature: coastal; material: water | depth 25 m | study: Short-term variability in the microbial, nano- and picoplankton...
CATCCACTTCACCGCAGGCAGCAAGAACAACGATATCGTCGGCAACGCCTTCATTGGCAACCGCACTCAGGTTAAATTGGTCTCGTCTAATTGGCACGAATGGTCCGAAGGCGGCCGTGGCAACTACTGGAGCGACAACGCCGCTTTTGACGTAAATGGCGACGGGATCGCAGATTCACCCTATCGCCCGAATGACAGCATGGATCATGTGCTGTGGACTCAACCTTCCGCAAAACTCCTGCTCGGATCACCCGCCGTGCAACTGGTGCGTTGGTCCCAATCCGCCTTTCCGGCCCTTTTGCCGGGCGGCGTAATCGATAGTCACCCCTTGATGAAGCCCACCAAACCCGCGGTGAGCGAGAAGGTTCCCCATGACGGATAGTATCCTCAAAATCGAAGACCTGTGTAAGGACCGCGGTCAAACCCGCGTTCTGCATGACGTTTCGCTGACCGTTTCCCCGGGCGAGCGCGTCGCTTTGCTAGGCCACAACGGGGCTGGAAAATCCACCTTGATCAAAGCAGTGCTCGGCCTGATCCCCATTGAAGGCGGTCACATTTCTGTGGCAGGCCACAAGCCCGGCAGCGGGGCCGCCCGCGCCGCCACGGCTTTTTTGCCAGAAGCGTTAAGCTTTCATCCGGCCCTCACTGGACGCGAACAGTTGGCTTTGTTTGCCAGCCTCTCCGGTGAAAAGGCGGATGTGCCCGCGTTACTGGATCGCGTGGGTCTTGGCGACGCTCTGGATCGGCGCATTGGTACCTATTCCAAGGGTATGCGGCAACGTCTTGGGTTGGCCCAGGTTTTGCTAGGCCGCCCGCAAGTGGCGCTTTTGGATGAACCCACCAGCGGATTAGACCCCATTTCACGACAAGATCTCTATGCCATCATTGACGAGTTGGCAGCAGGCGGCTGTGCTGTGCTGATCGCAAGCCACGCACTCACGGAAGTTGAGGCACGCACAGACCGCATTGCGATTATGTCCAAAGGCCACCTTGTGGCCAATGACACCCTAGAAGGCCTGAGCGCTCAGGCAGGTCTAAAAACCCGCCTGCGTATTCGCGCCTCTCAGGACGCAGATGCGATCGCCGCACAGATTGGTGGCGCGCGGATCAACGGTGCCTCGGTTGAACTGATGTGTGCTCCAAATGAAAAGATGACTGAGCTGCGCCGGATTGCGGCCATGGGCGATGCTGTAGCAGATGTTGATATCACGCCGCCTCGTCTGGAAGATTTGTATCGTCACTATGCGCAGGAGGAGTTGAAATGACCCGTTTCCTCGCAATCGCACGCGCCGAAATGCGCATCTTGCAACGCAATCTCTGGCTTCTGATGGCCACGATCATCATGGTTCTTTTTGCGCTTGCACTGACCTTTGCAGGCAGTGCGCCCACTGGGTCGCTCGGCGTTGACATGCTCACTGTCTCGGTCGCCTCCATGACCACGTTGTCGGTTTACCTCGCTCCGCTGTTGGCTCTGATGATCTCGTTTGATGCCGTGGCAGGAGAAACCGACCGGGGCAGCCTTGGGCTTTTGCTTTCCTATCCGGCAGGGCGTGGTGAAATCCTTTTGGGTAAATTCGTCGCTCATCTGGCCGCTTTGGCCTTTGCCATGCTGATTGGCTTTGGCAGTGCCGGGGCTGTGGCCGCATGGTTTGGTGGCGCAGGCGCCGAAAGCTTGATGGCCTTGGGTCGCCTGATCGTCACGTCAATCATTCTCGGCGGCGTCTTTCTGACACTGGGCTATCTCGTATCTTCTTTGGCCAATAGCGCCACCGCCGCTGCGGGGATGAGCGCGGGTCTGTGGCTGATTTTTGTTGTGCTCTATGATCTTGGCCTGCTTGGCGCAGTGGTTGTGGATGAAAGCGGCGTGTTTACGCGTCAGGTTTTCCCGTGGTTGATGGTAGCCAATCCCGCAGATGCATTTCGCCTTTGGAACATTGGCGCATCAGATAGTGTTGCCCTGACCAGCGGTATGGCTGGTGCGGCATCGGCATTACCGGTGTGGGCCGCACCTTTGTCGCTGTTGGTCTGGCCCTTCCTTGGCTTTGGCGCCGCACGCTTTGCCTTTCGGAGGGTGGAGCCATGAGGGCATTCCTCATTTTGGCCTTGGCCATTGGCTTGGCCGCCTGCAAAGAAGATAGCGCCAAAGCGCCGCCGCCGCCCACAGATCTGACTGAAACGGCGCTAAGCTTCTTTTGCCAAATGGACATCGCAGATCACGGCGGGCCCAAAGGGCAAATCCACTTGGATGGGTTCCCCGAGCCTTTGTTTTTTGCACAGGTCCGCGACATGGTCGCTTATCTGAAAAGCCCCGAACGTGACGCGCAAATCATCGCGGTTTATGTGAGCGATATGGGGATTGCTGAGAACTGGGAAACACCCGGTATTTCCAATTGGATCGCAGCTGACGAGGCGTTGTTCGTGGTTGGTGCCCCTGTCAAAGGTGGTATGGGCGCGCCAGAAATTGTGCCCTTTGCAAAAGGTGCGGATGCAGACGGTTTTGTTGCGCAGTACGGCGGGCAAACCATGACTTTGAACGATATTCCAGATGAGGCCGCGCTGGGCGCGGTGGACTTTGAGCAGAAATTGGAGACCCCCTCATGAGTGACCTGAACCGTCGCCGCTTTCTCAGCATTGTTGCGGCAAGTGTCGCACTGCCTGCCATGGCTGCAACTCCGTCGGTCGCGCAGTGGCGTGGGCGTGCCATGGGCGCCAAAGTGTCCATGAAAATTGCGGGCATTGACGATACAACAGCTGCCCCCATTTTTGCAGCTGTTGAGCAAGAATTGATGCGTCTGGAAGGCATTTTCAGCCTGTATCGCACAGATTCCGAAATCACGCGTTTGAACCTTGATGGTGTTTTGCGCGCGCCTGCGCCCGAGTTATTGCAGGTCCTTAGCCTGTGTGATCGTCTGTATCGCGCCAGCAACGGTGCGTTTGATCCCACCATTCAGCCCCTGTGGCTCGCAGTGGCCCAAGGCTCTGACACAGCAGCAATCGAGCAAGCCCGCAATTTGGTCGGATGGAAGACACTGCACTTTGATGCCTCCGAAGTCCGCTTTGATGGGGCAGGCCGTGGTCTCACGCTAAACGGTGTCGCCCAAGGGTTTGTCACAGACAAAATATCAGCGCTGCTAAAAACGCATGGCCTAACGGATGTATTGGTCGACATGGGAGAAGTCGCCGCTTTGGGCCATGACGTTGATGGATCAGAATGGTCCGTTGGTGTTGCTGATGTGGGCGGGGCGGTTGTGCATCGCTTGCACCTCAGCGACCGCGCTCTGGCCACCTCGGCACCTCTGGGCACACGCATCGGCATGGACGGCGACAAGGGGCATATCTTTACCGCGACCCAAGACACAGCCACACGCAATGTGATGTCTGTGTCAGCGCCAAGTGCGGCCTTGGCTGACGGTCTGTCCACAACGCTCTGCTTGCTGTCCGAGGAGGATGCCAAATCCGTCATGCAGCAGTTTCCGACAGCACAGATTGAGTATTCCGCCTGATCGGCATCGCTTTGAATAAACAATTTGCAAGCGACTGACTTGCACCCCATCGGTGGCTACGTCACTTTGGGGACATGAGTGATCCTACTGAAAACCCGCGCTTTCGATTGCGCCTCGTGTTTGGCCCCGAAGAATGGATGGGGCCAGGCAAAGCAGAGTTGTTAGAGCATATCGCGGAGACCGGATCTATTTCGGCGGCAGGTCGTGCAATGAGCATGAGCTATAAACGCGCATGGCAACTTGTTGAAACGATGAATGCGATGTTTCAAGTACCGCTTGTCCACAGTTCGCGTGGTGGCGCACACGGCGGAGGCGCAGTGCTGACAGACGCTGGCAAAACTGTTCTGTCTGAATTCCGCGCGGTTGAGGATAAGGCCCGCGAGGCTGGCGCGGAACACATTGAACGGCTTCAAGGAATGCTCGCCGATATGTCTGATGGAAAATAACGCTTGCCTGCCATCGACGCACACCGTTATATCCGTTGGGGAATATCGAGGCCAATAATTAGATGACCCCCTATACCGGATTGAAAAGAATGGTTCTTGGCACACTGTGTGCCTTGTTTTTCATGCCCGCAACGGCGTGGTCCGATACGATTGTCGTGTTTGCAGCCTCCAGTCTCAAAACCGCTTTGGACGAGGTCACCGTGGGCTTTGCCGCGGCGACAGAGCACAAAGCCGTGGTTTCGCTGGCCGGATCTTCAGCACTGGCGCGGCAAATTCAGCTTGGCGCGCCTGCAGACGTGTTTATTTCGGCCAACGCGGGATGGATGGATGTGCTCGAAGCCGACGATTTGGTGACGCCACACACCCGTTTTAATTTGGTCGGCAACAAACTGGTGCTTGTCGCCCCTGCGGACGAGGCGGCTCCGCTGGATTTGAACACATCAGGCAGTGTCGCAAAAAGGCTTGGCGATAGGCCGCTTGCCATGGCGCTGGTCAAGGCCGTTCCTGCCGGCATTTATGGCAAGCAGGCCTTGGAAAACTTGCAACAGTGGCAAGGTATCAGCGCACAGGTTGCCCAAACCGACAACGTACGCGCAGCACTCGCGCTTGTCGCAATGGACGAGGCCCCCCTTGGCGTGGTCTATGCCTCTGATGCGCAGGCCGATCCGCGCGTAGCTGTTGTGGCAGACATTCCGGCCACGGCGCACGCCCCTATTGTCTATCCCGCAGCCGCGATCAAGGGCGGTAATGACGCAGCATCGCTGGCCTTTTTGAGATACCTCAGGTCTGCCGAAGCGCAGGCCGCCTTTGCGACGCAGGGCTTTCTGGCGGTCGGGGGTTAAGGCATGGATTGGCTTGGTCCAGAAGAATGGCAGGCTGTTGCATTGTCCTTGCGTGTTGCGTTCTGGGCGACTTTGGCGGGGCTGCCTTTGGGGGTGTTTGTGGCCTATGCGCTGGCTCGGTGGGAGTTTCCGGGCAAACAAATTCTCAACGGGCTTGTGCATCTACCCCTGATCTTGCCACCGGTTGTGACGGGGTACCTGTTGTTGATGACCTTTGGCACCCGTGGCCCTGTTGGTGGCTTTTTGCAGGACATTGGCATCGTCTTTGCGTTCCACTGGCCTGGCGCGGCATTGGCGGCCGGAGTGATGGCGTTTCCGCTTATGGTGCGGGCCATGCGCCTGTCGATTGAGGCGGTAGATCCAAAACTGGAACAGGCCGCTGCAACTCTTGGTGCATCACGGATGTGGGTGTTTGCGACGGTCACTTTGCCGATGATCCTTCCAGGCGTCATCACCGGTGCTATTCTGGCCTTTGCCAAAGCGATGGGCGAGTTTGGCGCGACAATCACATTTGTGTCCAACATTCCCGGCCAGACCCAGACATTGCCCTCGGCAATCTATGCCTTCTTGCAAGTTCCAGGCGGCGAGGGACCAGCTTTGCGTCTGGTGCTGATCTCGGTTGTTGTGGCCATGGCCGCGTTGTTGTTGTCCGAAGTTTTGGCGCGACGTGTCGCCAAACGGGTTGGGGGTGCGTGATGCTGTCAGTGTCTTTGAACCACCACCTTGAAGATTTTGACTTGGATGTGCGCTTTGACGCGCCGCGCGGGCTGACGGTGCTGTTTGGCGGGTCAGGATCAGGCAAGACCACGGTGATCAACGCGGTTGCGGGTCTCTTGCGCCCGGATCAGGGTCGCGTGTCTGTCAATGGTCAGGTGTTGTGCGACACCAAGGCTGGCCAGTGGTTGCCACCCCATCGCCGCCGCCTTGGCTATGTGTTCCAAGAAGGGCGTCTGTTTCCGCATCTGTCTGTGCGCCAGAACCTGCGATTTGGCCAGTGGTTCGCCCCCAAGAATGCCCCCCGCGAAGATATGGCGCGCGTGGTCGACATGCTGGGCATCGGACACCTTCTAAACCGTCGCCCCAATGGCTTGTCCGGGGGCGAGAAACAGCGCGTTGCGATCGGCCGCGCCTTGCTGGCCAGTCCACGCCTGATCCTTGCGGATGAGCCTTTGGCAGCGCTGGACGATGCACGCAAAGCGGAAATACTGCCCTATTTTGAACGGCTTCGCGACAACAGCGATATCCCCATTCTTTATGTGAGCCATTCGGCTGGTGAAGTGGCCCGTTTGGCCACAACACTTGTTGCGTTGGATGGCGGAAAAGTTGTGCGCCAAGGCCCGGCTGTCGAGGTGCTGGGTGATCCGATGTTCACCCCCTCAGGCGTACGTGCGGTTGGTGCGGTGCTTGAGGCGCAAGTCGCTGCACACCACGACGATGGCCTCAGCGAGCTGGACGCAAAAGGTGCGCGCTTGTTTCTGCCAAATGTTGGCCTGCCTGTCGGCGCACCGCTTAGGGTGCGGATTGCGGCACAAGACGTGATGCTGTCCTTGCAAAAACCCGAAGGCATATCCGCGCTCAATATTCTTCAGGGCCGCATTTCTCAGGTGCGCGCAGGGGATGGCCCCGGTGCTATTGTCTCGCTTGATACCGATGCGGGGCGGGTGCTGGCGCGCGTGACCCGTCGTTCAGTCGCGGCCATGGGATTGAGCGAAGGCCTGAACGTCTATGCGGTGGTGAAAACAGTCTCAATCGCACCACAGGATGTCGGCGGCTAGGCTTTGGGGCCTGCCTTCTTGCCCTTGCGCTCAGAGTGGTGTGGTGCCGTGCGATCCCGGTACTTGGGGGTCAACTCCAGCGGCACATCGTTCTCATCATAGATGCCGATAACCACCCCACGCCCACCGCTTTTGCTGCGCATTTCCTCAAGCTGAGAATGCGAGCGTGTGGTGCGCTGCGACGCACGGCGGGTCCATGTGAACAAATGATCGTACATCTCAGCGATTACGCCTGCGTGCGCGTTGCTATCCCCCAGATCAACCAATTCCTGCGGGTCATTCTCCAGATCAAACAGGATCGGGCGATATCCACCCTCACAATGCACCATCTTCCATTTTTTGGTCGCCACCATAAAGGTCACAGCCTCGCGCACATCGCGGTTCAAAACAGTGGCAATCGGCGAGCCGGAGTAGTCGTATTCGCAGATCACAAAATCCCGCAGTGTTTCGCGTCGTTCGCCGTGCAGGATCGGCAACAGGGATTCTCCCTCGAGGATATGCCCTGGCACGGTTTCCCCCGTCAAATCCACAAATGTCGGCGCCAAGTCAATGCTTTCCACCAACGCGTCACACACTGTGCCACGGGTCGCATCGGCCTCGGGTGAGGGATCATAGATGATCAACGGCACACGTGTGGCTGTATCCTGTATGAATGTTTTTTCTCCCACCCAGTTGTCGCCCAGAAAATCCCCATGGTCTGACGTTAGCACTATCATCGTGTCATCCATCCGGCCCGTGTCTTCGAGCCACTTGAACAACACACCCATTTGATCGTCGATTTGTTTTATCAGCCCCATATAGGCCGGGATCACGGCCTCTCGCACGTGTTCCTGACTAAAGGCCTTGCCCACTTTTGTGTCCATAAACGCCTTGAGCACCGGATGTGTGTTATCGCGCTCTCCATCGGATCGCACAACAGGCAACACTTGTTCTGGGCCATACATCGACGCATAAGGTTCCGGCACGATATAGGGCCAATGCGGTTTGATATAACTCAGGTGGCAACACCACGGACCATTGTGATTGGCCATAAACTCCATGCCACGACGGGTGAGGTACGGCGTCTCAGAGTCATCTTCTTCGATGTTTGCAGGCTCACTCGAGTTTTTGAGGAACCAGCCAGACAAAACATTGCCGTCGTCGTCTAAACCAGAGTTGGCAAAATCATGCCAAGGATTGTCGGACTCGTATCCACGTTTGCGCAGATAATCATTGTATTTCAACGCCCCACCATCGTCATAAAACCCGTCTGGCCCTTCGGGGCGCATACCGTCGTCACGCTCAAAAACGTCAAAACCACACTCTGCCACACGCGCGCCAATGATGCTGTCAGGTTCCAGACCCAGCCGTGCCATGCCATCTTTGTCAGCTGCCATATGGGTCTTGCCGACCAGCCAACATCCCATGCCAGCGTCGCGCAAATGGTCGCCCATTGTGATTTCGCCAACCTTCAATGGAATGTTGTTCCAACTGGCTCCGTGCGAATGCACATAACGCCCTGTATAAGTCGACATCCGTGACGACCCGCATATTGGGGACTGGATATAGGCGCGGTCAAACCGAACGCCTTTGGCGGCCAAACGGTCAATATGGGGCGTTTCAAGATGAGGATGGCCATAGCAGCTCAGATAATCCCAGCGCAGTTGGTCGAACATAATGAACAGGATGTTCTTTGCTTTGGCCATGTCTATCCCCTTGATCGCGCCAAGTATGACGACGTTCTCGCAAGAAAGGCTAGGAGATTTTACTTAACTAGGCAATTAATTTGTTCAACTTAGGCACCGTCGCTCTCACGTTTCCGGATTAGATAGATATCCATGATCCACCCATGTTTGGCGCGGGCGTCTGCACGTGTCTGCACGATCTTGGGGCCAGTTGAGGCCAAATCACCGTTCAAAAGTATTTGATCGGGCATGCCCACATAGGCCCCCCACCAGATGTCATATCCGTCCGGCTCAAGGCTTTGGAACGAACATTCCCCGTCTAGCATCACGGCAATGGTGTCGACCCCGTCAGGCCAACCATGATCGCGCAATTGCCGTCCTGTGGTGATCTGCACTGGCGCGCCAAGTGTGTTTAACGGAATTGCGTGTGCAGCGGTCAACATTTGCAAGGATGTGATGCCGGGTACGACGTTTACCGCAATCTCAATCCCTTGCGCGATGAGCCGGTCTGCGATGCGTAACGTGCTGTCATAAAGCGACGGATCCCCCCAAACCATCAACGCCACATGTCCACCTGTGGGGGCGTTGGTTTCGATAAGCTTACCCCAAATTGCGGCCAGTGCGTCGTGCCATGTGTTCACGCCATCCAGATATTTGGGCGTATCGGCATCGCGCACCGGATAATCAAACTCAACAATTTGCGGGCTGGTCTTCAGCACATCGGCCGCAATCATCCGGCGCAGGTCAGCCAGTTCGGATTTGTCATCCCCTTTGCGTGGCAACAGGATCAGATCAGCACTTTCCAACACGTGGATGGCCTGAAGCGTCAGGTGGTCGGGGTTACCAGAACCAATACCGACAAGGGAAAGCTGGATCATTTGAGCCTCGATAAAAAGATACGGCCCCCGAAAAGCACGGGGGCCGCAATATTGCAATGATTTCTATTGGGTCAAGCGCCCTTGTAAACGCGCTCTGCTACCAATCCCGAACCTTCCAGACGGGCCAAAGCCTTGGCACCAGCCAGCACCGCAAGATCGGCAATGGGTTCAATGATAATCACCAGCATATAGGCGCCACCAAAGACCATGATGTTTTGCAAGTTCTCTGCTACGAAACCTTGACCATAGAGCGCCCAGAAGGCGACCCACGCGACAACACCAGCCTGATACGCTGTCGAAAGCGCCAAAGCTTGGGTGTATTTCAAGTCCACATACGGTGTGTCAGGCGCGATCAGACGCTTGGCCAAAGCAGACACCGCAAACAATGGCACCAACAGCGTGGTCACGTTCATGAAGTATTGCGGCATATCAGCAGGCGCAAAAAACAACCCTTGTGCCAAAAGACCCAAGCTAAGGCCAATCGCGGCTGGCCCTACGCCTAAGATCAGGAAGATGGTTGACCCAAGAATGAAATGGACCTCGGACACGCCAACCGGGTATTTCGGTAGGACTTCAAAAAAGACAAAGACCGCGATTGTGGCCAATGCTGCGCGCATGACAAAGCTGCCCACTTCCGAAAGACGCGTCGTCTTGGCAATCTGCTTGACTGTGTACAGGGCAGCGCCTGCAGCCGTTGCATAAGAAAAGGCCAATTTTGCGCCAGTTACGACGCCGGGTTCGATATGCATAATGAAATGCTCCTTATTTGCCGCGCATTCCCCGCACGACAGGACATAATTTGCAGGCAATTGGTGCCCACGGTTTATGCCTTTGGCCGGTCTCCGGGCTTGCGAGCAGGGCGTCCCTTCCCATCTGTCTCCGCCTTCCCGCGAATTCGAGCGCAGTGGCATCTGAAGACAAAATTTGCTCGCCTACCGTTGCGGGGGCAGCGCCGGAATGGGCCCAATAGGGGCCGTCACCGTCTTCCCGTTTCACGTCCTGCCAAATTTAGCAAAACGCACCAGAGGCACATCCTTAGTGGCGGATCACATGGTTTGTTGGCAAGGCAAAAAGCGACGTTTCAATTGAATATCACGCAAATTGCTCAACTCTAGGCGTAAACAGGCGACTTTACGGCTGTTCTGCCAATTCGCCAAACAAGATCAAACCGGGTGCTGTTGAAATCTCTTGTGCCAACTGGGCGGCCAGATGCTCCATCGTCGTGCGTTGCAAGGTTTGCTCGGGGTGACTGACGTTCTCGGCCAATAGTGCGGGGCAGTCGCGGCGCAAACCGGTTTCAAACAGTTTTTCGGCAAGCGCGGGAAAGGTGCGTTTGGGCATGAAGAGCACCGTGGTTGCACCGGGATCGGCAAGCGATTGCAGGTGCAAATCACCGGGCAGGGCACCTGCCACATCATGGCCCGTTACAAACTGGACACGCCGTGCCATTAGGCGGCGCGTTAGCGGGATTTGGGCCGCTGCTGCTGCCGCACAGGCCGAGGTCACACCGGGGATGATTTCGAAATCGATGCCCGCCTCGGTCAACGCCGCAATCTCTTCTTCCAGTCGGCCGAAAATGCCCGCGTCCCCAGATTTCAGACGCACCACATGCGATCCGGTCTGGGCATACTCAACCAACAGACGGCTGACATGATCTTGTTTCGGCGAGGGTCGCCCTGCGCGTTTTCCAACACCAACAAGGTCCGCTTCGGCCCCCGCGTGTTCAAGGATCGGTCCCGAAGACAAATCATCGAACAATATCGCGTCCGCCTTTTTCAAACGGTCC
>ERZ1046740.2831-NODE-2831-length-10891-cov-5.148210_pt1 | contig 10891 bp, 11 predicted proteins | sample MGYA00383093_ERZ1046740 | MGnify/ENA primary metagenome ERZ1046740 (study PRJEB29581, sample SAMEA5548363) | metagenome | biome: marine; feature: coastal; material: water | depth 25 m | study: Short-term variability in the microbial, nano- and picoplankton...
GATTCGGGGCATAGGGAGCCAATTAAAGGCGTAATGCTGTGTCCATGGGGATAAAGGAATAAGCAGCAATCGCTGTGCGCGTTCTCTTCAACACCCATGAGAGAATGCAAGAGGGGACGATTAAATGGATATTACAGAACTTCTCGCTTTCAGTGCCAAACAGGGAGCCTCTGATTTACACCTTTCATCCGGACTGCCGCCAATGATACGCGTTGACGGTGACATACGCCGTATTAATCTGCCTCCCATGGAGCACAAGCAAGTTCATGAATTGATTTACGACATCATGAACGATAAGCAGCGCAAGGATTATGAGGAATTCCTGGAGACTGACTTTTCTTTTGAAGTTCCCGGTGTAGCCCGTTTCCGGGTTAATGCCTTTAACCAGAATCGCGGCGCCGCTGGCGTATTTCGTACCATTCCTTCCAAGGTTCTCACCATGGAAGATCTGGGCCTGGGGCAGACTTTCAGGGATATCTGCATGATGCCCCGGGGGCTGGTTCTGGTAACTGGCCCTACCGGCTCCGGTAAGTCCACCACGCTTGCTGCGATGATGGACTTCATCAACGACAACAAGTATGAGCACGTTCTCACCATCGAAGACCCTATCGAATTTGTCCACGAGAGCAAAAAGTGTCTGGTGAACCAGCGGGAAGTACATAAAGACACCCTGGGTTTCTCCGAGGCTCTGCGTTCAGCCCTGCGGGAAGATCCGGACATCATCCTGGTAGGTGAGATGCGGGATCTGGAGACAATTCGTCTGGCCCTGACAGCGGCAGAAACCGGACACCTGGTGTTCGGCACGCTGCACACTACCTCGGCGGCAAAAACCATTGACCGGGTAATTGATGTATTTCCAGCTGCGGAAAAAGATATGGTGCGATCCATGCTCTCTGAATCCCTGCAGGCGGTAATTTCCCAGACGCTGCTCAAGCGCGCCACTGGCGGCCGAGTGGCAGCGCACGAGATCATGAGAGGCACATCGGCCATTCGTAACCTGATCCGCGAGGACAAGGTGGCGCAGATGTACTCCGCCATTCAGACCGGCCAGGCGATAGGTATGCAAACCTTGGACCAGTGCCTGCACGAACTGGTGGATAAGCGCGTGGTTACCCGCGATGTCGCCAAGGAACGTGCACGGATGCCAGAGAACTTCTAGGGTCAGGTACGAAATCAGATAATCAGAGTGAGGCGATCGATATGAAGGTAGAAGATTTGCTGGAACGGGTGGTGCGAGAGGGCGCTTCCGACGGATTTCTGTCTGCAGATCTTGCCCCCAGTATCAAGGTGGACGGGCAGATTTTTCCCATGTCGGAGAGCGCGCTGACGGAAGAAGAGGTGGAGACCCTGGTGCTTTCTACCATGCGGCCGGACCAGCAGGAGTACTTCAAAGAACACCACGAGCTCAACTATGCCATCGCCGCAGAAGACCTGGGCCGTTTCCGGGCAAGCGCTTTCATACAGCGTGGTAAAGCGGGGCTTGTGGTGCGGCGCATTGTTTCAGAAATCCCTACCGTGGATGAACTGGGCCTTCCCGATATCATTAAAGAACTGGCCATGACCAAACGCGGCCTGGTGATCTTTGTGGGTGCCACCGGTACGGGTAAGTCTACCTCGCTGGCGGCCATGGTAGGCCACCGCAACCAGAACAGTCGCGGCCATATCATCAGTATAGAAGACCCAATCGAGTTTATTCACGAGCACGCCGGCTGCATTATCACTCAGCGTGAAGTTGGCATGGACACAGAATCCTTTGATGTCGCCCTGAAGAACACCCTGCGTCAGGCCCCCGACGTGATCCTGATTGGGGAGGTACGAACCGCCGAGACCATGCAACAGGCTCTGACTTTTGCTGAGACCGGGCACCTTTGTCTGTGTACCTTGCACGCGAACAACGCCAACCAGGCACTGGACCGCATCCAGAGTTTCTTCCCCGCGGAATTGCACCATCAGGTGTGGATGGACTTGTCGCTCAACCTGAAATCTATGGTCGCCCAGCAGTTGATACCGCGCAAAGATGGCCAAGGTCGTGCCCCGGTGGTAGAGGTTCTACTGAACTCTCCCCTGGTGTCAGATTACATCCGTAAGGGTGAGGTGCACCTGATCAAGGATTTGATGGCCAAGTCTACTGAACTGGGCATGCAGACCCTGGATCAGTCACTGGTAAAAGCGTACAAGGAAGGGCTTATCAGTCGGGAAGATGCAGAGCGCTATGCGGATTCCGCCAACGATGTGCGCCTGCAGATCAAGATGCATGAACGTGGCCGTTTTGGTGGCGACGACGATCTGGGCCTTTCCTTCGACGAGCCGGACAAGGAAGGTCGTTACATGGGCCGCAGTTAGTGTCCAGCGGTATCCTCTAGGCTATTAGCTCAGACCTGGCTGTCCAGCCAGGTCTGCAAAATCAATTCTGCCGCCAGAGAGTCTATGGGCTCAGCCTTGTAATCACCCCGGTGACCCGCCTCTTTGCTCTGTTGTTTTGCTTCGAAACTTGATAGCCGTTCATCTGCCATTTCTACTGGCAGGCCCAGGCGGCCGTGCAGGCGTCGGGAGAACTTTTGTGCCCGCACAGCAAATTTGCTGGTGGAGCCGTCCATGTTAAGGGGATCGCCTACTACCAACAGGTCGGGCTTCCATTCGTCAATCAAGGCCTGAATCTGGTGCCAGTCGGGCACACCGTCTTTCGCTTGAAGAACTGGCAGGGATTGAGTGGTACCGAGCAGGCAATTACCCACCGCTACGCCAATCTGGCGCAGACCGTAGTCGAAGGCCAGGATTGTGCGCCGGGATGTGTTCAGGCGTGCCCGGCCTCGCCGGAAATAAGATTCATATCGATACCAAGCAATGCGGCGGCTGCGCCCATACGATGCTCATAAGGCGTGTTGAAGATAATGTCGCTGTCGGCGGGTAGTGTTAGCCAGGCGTTCTCTGCAAGTTCCTGTTCCAGCTGCCCTGCGGCCCAACCGGCATATCCAAGTGCAATCAGGTGGTCCTGTGGCCCCTTGCCCCCGGCGATGGCTCGCAGGATATCGCGGGATGTAGTCAAAGTTATTTCCGCCGTCACTTTAATGCTGGCCTCCCACTGATGCTCGAAGTTGCGGTGAAGAACAAATCCATGATCGATCTGAACAGGCCCTCCTCCCATAACCGGCATTTGGGAATAGTCCCCTTTGGCTTCGATCTGCAGGTGCTCAAAAATTTCTTCTACCGAAAGCTCTAGCGGTTGGTTAATGACAATACCCATGGCACCGCTCTCGCCATGTTCACAGATGTAGGTAATGCTCTGGGAGAAGATACCCTCAGACAGGGTCGGCATTGCCAGCAGGAAATGATCTCGAAGGCAATCGCTGCTTCTGGCTGTTGTGGCGCATCGTCCGGGCATTGACTGTGGCTCTTTCCTCATGGTTTTGCAGACCCTAATTAATCATTGTGGTAGCTAAGTGGCCTTAATCTGAGCTTAGCTGGTTTTCCTGAAATTGCCATGTGCGGATGATTTCCAGCTTGTCTGTAGTGGCCGCCAACTCCGCCGGAAAGGGAGAATAGGGCGCAGCCATGCGCACGATTTTGATTGCCGCCTCATCCAGAACCGCGTAGCCGGAGGATTGAAGGACCCGGATGTCTTCCAGGCTTCCGTCTTTGCGGATTACCACCAAAAGACGCAAATCACCGTACAGGCCGTAGCGCACCGAGGCCTCTGGATAGTATTGATTACCCACCGCCTCAAGGCGTCGCCTCCAGTCCAGCAGATAGGCAGCATCAGCGGCCTGTTTTGCAGAGACCGATGTCAGTCGGCGTACCCGTGGGCGATCTGAGTAGGTGCGGGTTTGCTGGTCCAACTCCGCTTCCAGGCTTGCCAGCTGGCGGGAAATGCGATCAGCCTCCGGGCTGATTCCGGGCAAAGGGTTTGGTTTTTGCGCCTCCGTAGTTGAATCTTGTTTCACCAGCCGCGGGGATGCCGCCGCAGTTGCAAGAACCTCAGCGCTTGCCTCATGGGAGTCTATGAATTGCATCGGTGGGGGCTGGTCGTCGGCAGGTGTACTCAGTGGAAGCAGGTTGTTCTGGCTGGTCACAGCCTCTGTTTCAGCCTGTTCACCGCTGCCTTGCTGATTTGCCTGCGAAATATGTCTGGCTTCTTCAGGGGCATTACTACTGGGCCTGGTGGCCAGGGTGATGTTTATCTGCGGGTTGTACTTGGGGGCGTGGGCAACATCGAATGATACCACGGCAATCAGCAGAATATGGCAGGCCAGCGCCAGCGCAAACGCGTTGCGCATGCGGGTGTGTTTTTCATAGCCTCCCTTGAGGTAATACATCAGGCCTTAACGTTTTCCCAGTTGCTCGATAATACAATCCATGAGTTCACCGGCGATGTCCAGATTGTAACCTGCGTCAATTTCACGAATACAGGTGGGGCTGGTGACATTCACTTCGGTGAGGTAATCGCCTATCACATCCAGCCCTGCAAACAGAATGCCTCGTTCTCTCAGGGAGGGACCCACTTGCTCGGCAATCCAGCGGTCCCGGCCTGTCAGCGGTTGTGGCCTTCCGGTACCGCCGGCCGCGAGGTTTCCTCGTGTTTCCCCCGCCAGAGGCAGCCGTGCAAGACAGTAGGGCACCGGTTCCCCATTAATCATCAGGATACGCTTGTCGCCATCACTGATTTCGGGGACGAATTTCTGTGCCATGATGGTCTGGGTGCCAAACTCGGTGAGTGTTTCCAGGATGACATTGACGTTGGGGTCGCTCTCCTTGGCACGAAAAATGGAGCTACCCCCCATGCCGTCCAGTGGCTTGTAAATAACGTCTGTGTGTTGGGCGTGAAACTGCTTGAGTCTTGCCATGTCGGCACTGACCAGCACCGGTGGGCAGCACTCGGGAAATCGCGTGGCAAATACTTTCTCGTTACAGTCACGCAGCCCCTGGCAACGATTGACGATCAGGGTGCCCTCATTTTCTGCCTGCTCCATGATGTAGGTGCTGTAGACGAACTCGTTGTTAAACGGTGGATCCTTGCGCATCAGCACCACATCAAGGTTGGTAAGGGGTAACTCCTGTGGTTGATCAAGCGAGTACCAGGCATCTGGATCTTTAAATACCGTAAGCCCTGACATTTTGGCGTGAGCTACTCCCTGGTCCAGGAAAAGGTCGTGTTGCTCCATGTAGTACAGCTCCCAGTCCCGTGCCTGGGCGGCCCACAACATGGCCATAGTGGTGTCTTTCTTGTAATTGATATCGGCGATGGGGTCCATCACCACACCCAGTTTGATGCTCATTACTAAATATCCGGCTGCGAATGCGGCCTGCTACGTTACGCAATGGCTGTTTCAGGTGCAAGAGCAAGCTGCGGTGGCACGGCCTGGTGACTGGCTATAGAATGGGCGGCCCTTTTTTTGTCCAAGCAACTATAAACCATGGTCACTTTCTATTTTGTTCTAGCCGTTGTAACCGCACTGGGCACCTGGAGCGCCCTGGTACAGGCCCGCCGCCTCTACTGGCTGATGCCGCTGTATTTTCTCCCTGCCTGGGTGACCGGTGAGATGGCGATGATTCATCTCATCTGGCAGCTGGGGCTAACGGGTGTGCTGGCTTTCGGTGGCGTATTGCAGGGCGCCCTGGCCCACGCGGCATTGGGCATATTTGCCTTTTCCTGGCTGGGGCTTGTGAGCCTGCATATTCAGTCCATGGACACCCATCGGTTGTTATCTCGCTCCCTGCGTCGTGGTCTGGGAGAAGACTATCGCTCCACTATGCCCGTGGAACGACAGCGCCTGTTGTGTGACGACATCCACCCGCGCAGTTGGCTGCGGCCCTTTTCCTATTTACGCGAAGGGGTGAGAGTTCATTCTCATATCGCCTATGCAGAGCAGGGTAAACGCAACTTACTTGATATCTATCACCCTCATGAGCCCAGGGAGGGTGGCTTCCCGGTACTGCTGCAGGTGCATGGCGGAGCCTGGATGATTGGCGAGAAGGAACAGCAGGCCAAGCCCCTGATGTTCCACATGGCCCAGCGTGGTTGGCTTTGTGTATCAATCAATTACCGGCTCAGCCCCCGGGCGGCATTTCCAGCCCACATTATCGATGTAAAAAAGGCCATAGCCTGGGTAAAGGAAAATATCCATGAGTATGGCGGCGACCCGGAATTTATTGCTATTACCGGCGGCTCTGCGGGTGGCCATTTGAGCTCACTGGCGGCACTAACACCCAACAGGCAGGAGTGGCAGCCGGGTTTTGAGGAGGCGGACACCTCCCTGCAAGCGGCGGTGCCTTTTTACGGTGTTTACGACTTTCTCGATCGTTATGATATCCGTCCCGAGATGTCCATGGAGGACATGCTCAAAGACCGGGTTCTGCAGTGTTCTCGGCAGGACAATCCCGAATTATGGGAGACCAGTTCCCCCTACGATCATATCAATGTCGCCGCACCGCCTATGTTTGTGATTCAGGGCACCCACGACTCCATGGTCTGGGTGGAGGAGGCCAGGGCTTTTGTTTCTGCGCTGCAAAAGGAGTCCCAACAGCCTGTGGTTTACGGGGAGCTGCCGGGGGCGCAGCACGCATTTGAGGTTTTTCATTCGGTTCGCACCGACCATACGGTTAATGCAGTAGCTGATTTTCTTGAGTGGTCACATGCGAGTTGGCTGCAGCAGCGCGGTTAAAACTCAGCGCGGGCTTGGCCAAGGCTTAGGATGCCATATCACCCCAGCGCGCCTGCACTATAGCAATAGCGGCCAGTGGTGCCGTTTCCGTACGAAGTACCCTTGGCCCCAGACGCAATGACTGAAATCCTGCCTGTTCTGCTGCTGTGATTTCATCGGCAGACAGCCCGCCCTCTGGCCCGACCAACAGCGCGACGTTTTCTGGCGGTTGATTGCGCTCTCCGGTGTCCGCCCGATGATGCAATACCAGTTTGCACTCGGCGTGAGTATCAGACAGCCAATCTGAGACAGATGATGGGGCGTGAATTGTGGGAAGGACATCCCGCCCACTTTGTTCACAGGCGCTGATGGCAACCTGCTGCCAGTGGCGCAGTTTCTTTTGCGCACGTTCACCGGCGAGCTTTACTTCCACGCGCGCGGTAAACAGGGGAGTGATCTCGGTAACGCCCAGTTCGGAGGCCTTCTGCACCACCCAATCCATGCGCTCACCCCGCGAAACTGCGATTCCAAGGTGCAGTGGCAGGGGAGATTCGGTATTTGTGGCCCTAAGCGCCCCTGTTCTTACGGACACTGATTTTTTCCCCGCCTCGGTAATGGTGGCAGCGTACTGGCCTCCTGTACCGTCAAACAGCATCAGGGAATCCCCGGGCCCCATACGCAATGCCCGACAGAGGTGCTGGCTGGGTCCGGCTTCCAGTTGGTAGTCGCCGTTTTCAGCCAGGGTTTGAGAGGTGTAAATACGGGGTATCCGCATAGCCTGGTCTCTTGCTATTACAAGCCCAGATTATTGTAGATGGTGCGGGTCGGTTCCACCTTATTCATGGTGTAAAAGTGAATGCCCGGGGCGCCGGAGTCCAGCAGTGTCTGGCAGAGTTGTGTCACAACTTCAATACCGAACTTGTGCATGCTGTCCTGATCATCTCCGTAGCTTTCCATGCGTTTGCATATCCAGCGGGGTATTTCGGCACCGCAGTTGGCAGAGAAACGCGAGAGGTTGGCAAAGTTGGTAATGGGCATAATCCCGGCGTAAATCGGCTTGTCTATTCCCGCTGCCTGGCACTGATCCAGGTAATAGAAATAGGCCTCCACGTTATAGAAGTACTGGGTGATGGCACTGTTGGCACCGGCATCCATCTTCTTCTTGAGAAAATGCACATCGCTTTCATAGGATGTGGATTCAGGGTGAATCTCCGGGTAGGCAGCCACCTCTATCTCGAAGTGATCGCCAGTTCGTGCGCGCACGAATTCCACCAATTCATTGGCATGTACCAACTGCATGGCCGCACCCATGCCCGAGGGCATATCGCCCCGCAGGGCAACCAGTCTTTTAATGCCCCGTTGCCGATAGGTTTCCAGCAGGGCGCCAACTGTTTCTTCGTCGTCCCCGCCGAAGCTCAGGTGGGGAGCGGCATCAATGCCCGCCTCGCGAATACTGGAGACCACACCCAGGGTAGTATCCCGGGTGGAGCCGCCGGCGCCATAAGTCACGGAGAAGAACTCCGGATTCATGGCGTTGAGGGCAGGTGTTACTTCGTTCTGCAGCTTGTCTTTTCCCGCCTCGGTTTTGGGCGGGAAATATTCAAAGCTGATCCGTGGTTTTGACACGATAACTCCTTAGTACTTGTAGCTGTCAGGCTTGTAGGGGCCATCGACGCTGACATTGATGTACTGGGCCTGCTCGGAAGTCAGGCGAGTCAGCACGGCGCCAAAGCCACCGATCATATGCGCGGCTACTTCTTCGTCCAGCTTCTTGGGCAGTACTTCAACGGACAGGGCTGAAGGCTTCATCTCGGGCTCGAGATTAGCGAACTTGCGCTCATAGAGATAGATTTGTGCCAGCACCTGGTTGGCAAAAGAACCGTCCATGATGCGCGAAGGGTGGCCAGTAGCATTACCCAGGTTTACCAGGCGACCTTCCGACAGCAGAATCAGGTGATCATTGCTTGCCTGGTCACGGTATACCTTGTGTACCTGGGGCTTAACCTCTTCCCACTCCCAGTTGCGGCGCATGAAAGCGGTGTCGATTTCGTTATCGAAGTGGCCGATATTACAGACCACGGCGCCACTTTTGAGTGACTTGAGCATATTCTCGTCACAAACGTTGTAGTTACCGGTGGTGGTCACAACCAGGTCGGTATTGCCCAGCAGATCGGTGTTAATGCTGTTCTCAGTACCGTCGTTGACGCCGTCCTTGTAGGGGGAGACCACTTCAAAGCCGTCCATGCAGGCCTGCATCGCGCAGATAGGGTCGATCTCGGCAACACGTACCACCATGCCTTCCTGGTTGAGAGACTGGACGGAGCCCTTGCCCACATCGCCGTAACCAATGACGAGCGCTTTTTTGCCCGCCATCAGGTGATCGGTACCCCGCTTGATGGCATCGTTGAGGCTGTGGCGACAGCCGTACTTGTTGTCGTTCTTGGACTTGGTAACAGAATCGTTAACGTTAACCGCAGGCACTTTAAGGGTACCTACTTCCAGCATTTCCTGCAGGCGGTGCACACCGGTAGTGGTTTCTTCGGTAATGCCGTGGATGCTATCGAGCATAGCCGGGTACTTGTCGTGCAGCATGGCAGTCAGGTCACCACCGTCATCCAGCACCATATTGGCGTCCCAGGGCTGGCCGTCCTTGAGGATGGTCTGCTCCAGACACCAGTCGTACTCTTCTTCGGTTTCGCCTTTCCAGGCAAATACGGGAATGCCAGCGGCGGCGATGGCGGCAGCCGCGTGATCCTGGGTAGAGAAAATATTACAGGAAGACCAGCGCACTTCAGCGCCCAGTTCGATCAAGGTCTCGATCAATACCCCGGTCTGGATGGTCATGTGAATACAGCCGAGAATTTTGGCGTTGGCCAATGGCTTGCTGTCACAGTATTTGCTGCGCATGGCCATTAACGCAGGCATTTCGCCCTCGGCGATATCCAACTCACGGCGGCCCCAGTCGGCCAGTGAAATATCGGCAACTTTGTAATCTTCAGTAGTGTTCAATTGTTCTGCAGTGCTCATTGTTAAATCCTCGGTTAAAGTGCCGCTTTCAGGGCGTCGGCTTTGTCAGTGTTTTCCCAGGTGAAGTCCGTGTCCTCGCGACCAAAGTGGCCGTAGGCCGCAGTCTTGCGGTAGATCGGGCGCTTCAGGTCCAGCATGTTTACCAGGCCCTTGGGTCGCAGGTCGAAATGCTCGCGAACCAGCTGAGCGATTTTTTCATCACTGAGCTTGCCTGTGCCGAAGCTATCAATGGCAATTGAAGTGGGTTCGGCCACGCCAATGGCGTAAGACACTTGAATTTCACAGCGATCTGCCAGGCCCGCAGCAACAATATTCTTGGCCACATAGCGCCCGGCGTAGGCAGCCGAGCGATCCACTTTGGAGGGGTCTTTGCCGGAGAACGCGCCACCACCGTGACGGGCCATGCCGCCGTAGGTATCGACGATGATCTTGCGACCGGTCAGGCCGCAGTCGCCCACAGGGCCACCGATAATAAACTGTCCGGTGGGGTTGATGTGGTACTGGGTGCCTGAGTGCAGCCACTGCTCGGGCAGTGTCTCCTTGATCACCAGGTCCATGATGGCCTCGCGGATATCTTTCTGCTCTATGCCTGGATCATGCTGGGTAGACAGCACCACAGCGTCGATAGCAACGGGCTTGCCGTCTTCATAGCGCAGGGTTACCTGGCTCTTGGCGTCCGGACGCAACCAGGGCAGGGTGCCGTGCTTGCGCAGCTCCGCCTGCTTTTCTACCAGGCGGTGCGAATAGTAAATGGGTGCGGGCATGAGTACGTCGGTTTCGCTGGTGGCGTAGCCGAACATCAGGCCCTGGTCTCCGGCACCCTGCTCATGGTCTTCGCTCTCATCCACGCCCATGGCGATATCATGTGACTGCTTGCCGATGGCGTTCAGCACGGCACAGGAGGCCCCGTCAAAGCCCACATCAGAGCTGTTGTAGCCGATGTCGATGATGACGTCACGAACCACGTCTTCCAGGTCGACATAGGTGGAGGTGGTTACCTCACCGGCAACAACCGCCATACCGGTTTTCACCATGGTCTCCACGGCGACCCGGGCGTCGGGATCGTCCTTGATGATAGCGTCCAGAATGGCATCAGAAATCTGGTCTGCCATTTTGTCGGGGTGGCCCTCTGAGACTGACTCGGAGGTGAAGATTGCATATTCACTCATGACTTATATCCTTGGGAAGTGCGGTGGCCCAAGAGGCGCCCCTGTAGCTGCAAGCCG
>ERZ1046740.2833-NODE-2833-length-10889-cov-16.893022_pt1 | contig 10889 bp, 10 predicted proteins | sample MGYA00383093_ERZ1046740 | MGnify/ENA primary metagenome ERZ1046740 (study PRJEB29581, sample SAMEA5548363) | metagenome | biome: marine; feature: coastal; material: water | depth 25 m | study: Short-term variability in the microbial, nano- and picoplankton...
GTTATCTTCTGCCTTGGCTCTTAGTTCGTCGTAGGAGTTGTTCAGGACACTGTTGACATAAGATTTGTCTTCACTGGGGTCATAGAGGCCAAACTTGCGAAGAGAATCCACCACCGTTTGCTGAGTGGGATTAAGCGAAGCGTATGCCTCTACATCATTCTCAACCAGCGCAGCACGAAGACGCTTCTTCTGGTCCTCAGTTCCAGAACCCGCAGCGTGGAGAAGGGCTGAATCAAGCAAACCTTCACGCATAGGATTATAAAGCGCCTCAATGTCAGACAGGCTGTCATAAAGGCCATTTTCATAACCTTTCTCAAGAGTCGCTACCTGATTCCTATAGAAATTTGCGGCAGACTCAATCTGAGCAGAAGCTTCATCCGTTGTCTCAGTTCCGTCCAGCCCTTGAGAAAGTCCCGCAGCCCTCGACGCAGACATCCTATCATAATTAATCTCTTGGGTTCTAAGCTGCTTTTCTAGTTCTGCATCACGCTCAGCCTGTTCGCGCTCAATCCGAGCCGTGTAAAGCGCAGCTTCCACTGTGCGAACCGCATTGTAATCAGAACCAATTCGAGCAGACTCAGCCAAGACAGCGCGAGTGTTTTCAATGTTCAGGTAAGGCTTGAGAAGGTTGAGTTGCTCTAGCTGAGCGCCAGTGATTCCATCCCCGCCTTTTTGTCCCTGTGAGCCTAGCCATACATTAATGTTTGTAACCTGAAGGGGGCTTGCCTCAGCGAGAACATTCGAAAGCATTCCAGAGGCAAGCTGAACCGACATTGCATTGCGCACCGCAGTATCAGCGCCACTCTTTAGAAGGCCAGCGTTTACCCCGTCACCTGTAATTGAAGACCGCTTTTCCAAAATGGACAGAGCCGTTTCATAGTCACCAGCTTGAGCATAGTCATAGACATCTTCCATTCCATTGAGATTGGCAGAAGAGATAGAGTTTGCAGCCGCCGAACGCTCACGCGCTATCTGTGCCGCAGTCAGGTTGGCTTCAGTTGCGCGACGATAAGAATACCCAGTGTCCTGAATATAATCCTCAAACATGCCCTCAGCATTCTCGGACATAGAATCAACGTAGTCAGACATTGCCCGACCAAAGACAGAAGGGTCTTGGTACTTGCGGGAAAGCTCTTGGGCCTTGAACTTAATCTCTTCATCAATGGAGTTCTGAAAGCGATCAAGGACTACATTCTGATAATGGTCAGAGGCTATTGAACCAAAGTTGTCTGGAATATCCATAGCAATAGGCTTGCCAGTCTCAGGATCAATCGTAATGATACTTTCCCGATCAACATCACTGCCAGCCTCAAACCCAGCTTGCTTGGCTTTCCTTGCCTCACGATCAAACAAGATTCCGCTTATGGTGCTGGCAGCTTGGGAAACACCCTGACCAATGATTTCACCAGAAGACGAAGCGCGTGTAACCCCGATAGGCCCAACGCTAAACTGACGACGCTCTTTAATTACAGGCATTAGGTTTTCGTCCTTTGATAATCATGGATTCCACCAGCAATAGAAGAGCCAGCCGAAAACAAGGAGCTAACAAACTTGGCGCGTCCCTCGGATCGCTCAGCCGAAGCTTGAGATTGATACTTGACGCTTCTGAGGAATTTGTCACTCTCAATGGCGCTAATATCTTGAGCCGCAATTTGCTTCTGCTTCTTAAAGAAAGCACGAACGCTGGCATCATCGCCTACGTCACGACCAGCCGCAGCGAAGGTGGCAATGTTTGCAGAAAGATTGTTCCTGTATTCTTCAACCCGAAGCCTTCCGCGCTCTTTGGCTTGAACGTCAGAAAGCTTCTTCTCAGTTTCAATGTTGTAAGCGTTTAACTCGCCAGTTTTCTTGGCAGAGATACCACCGATAATAGAACCAGCGGCATTCATCATGGCAGCGATAAGAATAGGAGAAGGCATTAGACGATTAACTCCGAAACAAAACCGTTCACTTGCATTGGCAAGGGGTCATCTTGAGCGATTGTAACCTGAGGATCGCGGGTATGACCCAACAAACGAACCTCCTTTTTCCCTGTAAAGCTTGAGCTAATTGCAGGGCGACCATTGACGGTCAGTGATTCAGTTGACCTTACGTCAACTACGATGTTGGTAATTGACCTTACGTCACCTGTGGTCGGACCATTGGAGAGATTGCCGTCAATCGGATTGCTCACGATCTGCGCGGTGAACTTCTTTCCAAAGTAAAGATTGTCATAATCAGCCCAACTTGACCCTACGTCAACTTGGCCGCTGCCATCAATCGTTAGCGCCCCGAGGTAGTTGGCCGTTCCGTCTGACTCAATGCCATACGCATAGATTTCATTGCCGTTCTCAAAAGGACCGCCAGTCACAGTTGGGGTCTGAGAGGCAACGGCAACAGTATCAACCAAGTCTAGGCCAATATCGCCGTAGGTATCGCTGAACTCGCAAAGCTGAAGGCCATAGTTTTCATCCCAGACGTTTGCAAACAAACGATCCTCAATGGCAACCACAGAGCAGAAAGAGCCAGACGTTGTTACCTTAGTCCAAGAGGCTCTTTTCTCAGCGCGGTTGGAAGAGAACAGCGCCATGTCTCCACCGTCGAGAGTTATCGCAGCGTAAGAATCTCCAAGGTCAAACGCACTGTGCGCAATCGCCAGACACTTTGGATCAAGCATTAAGTGAGAAGCCACCGTGGAAACCGAACTTGCAGTGTAGGCATCTTCTGAGTCGCTGTAGATGTATTCTCTGACAGCGTGGCCGTTGTGTTGCACGAAGATAGTCGCACCATCAATTGAATCAGGAGTAACAAAGGAACACCCGTAAGGGGTTTGCTTTCGTATCTGAGCATTGGTTGGTGTGATTGCTTGGTTCAGATAGGTCGGAACATAAAGCTCACCAGAGACAGTGAACACCTGCAAGTCTCTGTTGGAAACAAGATAGCGAATTTCATTCACGTCACCCGTTGCCGCAGTCAGTTGAATGGACTCATCGTCATTAGCTATGCCAACATCGAAGTTAAAGTAATCTCCGATCTTGCTCATCCATAGCTTATCAGGCTCAGCAATGGTTCCACCGAAGACAAGGCGTCCTTCATGGAATGTTACCGCAGCAGGATAACCGCGAACCGAAGAAAAGGATTGCTCATCCCAGTTAGTTGTTGGCGCATGAGTTCCAATCTTAACATACCCGCCACCGTCCTCAGAACTTGAAGCAGAGCCGCCAGCAGTAAAGCTATAGGTATTCTCATCAATGACCGCGAGAACTGTTCGCGCACCATTCAAGTTTCCTGCGTTAATTCCACCTGTCGCGGCAGCATCAACAACAGTGATTGACTCACCGCCAGAGTAGCCATGATTAAGCTGAGTGACCTCGACAACAGCACTTCCACTCACAACCCTTAGCGCGTTCAGAACTGAAAGCCTGATCTGTAGTTCGTCAACAACATCGCCCGTTACTACTGTCGCAGATGTGTAACCAGTAATTGTGATCTCTGATTCCCCGTAACGAACAATCGAACCCACATGGTCTGAAGTCCAATAATCGTCACTGGTGGTCAGCGAGATTCCAGTACCCGTTGTCGCGGAAGGATCAAGCGTCATGCCCTGAGGACGAAACCTGCTGTAAGGTTGATAAGTTTTAAGGCCATCGTTTCTTTGGTCGAAGGCAAAGGTGTCAATCTCAAAGGTCGTAAGGCTTGTGCGGATCAAAAGCCGAGGCGCAAAGAGAGGGTGGCAGATGAACATTACATCGCCATACTGAGCCATTGTGTATTGGCGCAGATACTCATGGGAAAAGGGAAGTGCCGCAGCGTCAACGTCAGCCGTTATCGTAGAAACAAGAGTTACCGTATCAGCATCTACAACGCGGAAAACTCGCACCTTCTTGTGTTCAATCGAAACAACATATTGCTCGTTATCGTCAAAGATAAAACGGGCTAGGTGCGATTGAGCGCCGTAAAGATTGTTGTAAACCTCACTGTCATCAACCCCAATCGCATAGACGGTCAGCACAGTATCCAGATTGATGTTTGTGATTGTATGAAAGGCATTCACGGAAATTACGGCAGAGTCGAGGGTGCCAGCGATTACTTCAACCAAGGCATTATCATTGCGATCTGTGCCAGTGATGGTGAATGTGCTGGCCGCGTTATTGCCAAAATTTACAATCCTAATATGACGAGCATGGTCAAAGGTTACAATTCCCCCGCTTGCAAGCACACCGTTAAGCGTTAGATCGCCTGTGTCAGTGCTTCCCGTCTTGATGCCATTGGAATCGGAAATCAGGTCATTATTGGAAGGCTTGTTGTAATACAGGTCATACTCATAGACATGCTTAAGACCCCAACGCTTTTTCACTGCGCCTTCAGCCATTACTAGCATGTTCTCTAAGCTCTGGGCTGACTGGGCGTAAACACCAGCGTCAGTCCTCATGAGAAGGGAATCACTAACCTCGCCAAACTGAAAACTGTTTTGCGGGACACGAACTTTTCTCATTAGCTACGCCTTTGTGCAATAAACCTCGAAGTGTTCAGCTTGCGTGTAGTCTGCTGCTGAGAATCAAGACGACGAGCCTTAATCATTTGTCGCTCAGCCTGTCCTTCTAGGATAGATGCAAGCTGACCATCACGCGCTGTTGATACAGCAAGAATTGAGGCCACTTTGAATTGAACCGCCATGACAAAGTATGAAGGCCAGTCTGCTTCCAAAGCTCGGTAAACATAATCAGCAACAACAGTGTCAGCGGAAACTGCATTGCAATAAACCTGACTACCGTAAACATCATACTTGATTGGGTTATCGTTGATTGTGACTGCGTTCAGCATCAACAGATCAGCGGGGAAATCATATGCCGCGTCCCACCGAGAGACTGGCGCAGTAACATTGACAGAAAGCTCTGCCTGTTTTGTCGCAAACCGCCAGCGATTATCAGATAGGGCGGTAACAACAATGTCTTCATAGACTGCGTTGGCAACGTCTGCCTCAGCAGTGCCGTCAGAAAATGAAGCAATGATAGCGCCACCAGTAAGCAGTGACGCTCTTGAGCAAATATCTAGTGCGGAATCAGCTACATCAGGCATGATGGGTAGGGGGCCGAAGCCCCCTCTCCTTAGTTGTTGTCTAGAACTTCGTAAACGCCATCGTCATCAATAACGACAGAACCCATAGACATCATAGATGTTGCAAGGTGTGCGACCTTCTCTGGTACATAGTTGATCTCTGTTGAGACATCAGAGTTAATACCAAGGCCAACCGAAGATGTGTGGTAAGCAAAGTTCTTGCCACCAGCTACAGCCGAAGTTGAGAAGATTTTGAATCCAAGGAACTCTTTCATCGACATGCCACCTGCGAACGGCAGGTTTTGCGGACCAACATAATCCGACGATGCGAACTCTGTGATTGCAAACAAGTCAGCAAAAGCAGCAGGAGACATAGCGATGAAACGCTGTCCGTCTTCTGGAATGTCTGCGGTGCCGAATGTCTCAAACGTGGTCAACAGGTCTGCCTTTTCAAGAGCAGAGCTTGTGTTGTGAATTTGAGTTGAGTTTGCACCAGCGTCCATTGCTGTCGTCAGAATGTCATCAGTCTTGCGACCAAGCGCGGCAGCGGCAGATTGTGCTACAGCTTGACGCTCGTTGATGTTGATCTTCAGTTCGTCCAAACGGTCGATGTACTCAGGCGCGTAGAAGTCGGCCATCGTTGCTTCGGCGTAAGTGTGCGCCAATTCCATCGGCGTGACATTGCCGTTGCGAGTTTTAGTTGTTGCGGTGCCTTTTCCAATAACTTGGAAACGTGCAGTTGAACCCGTTACATTCGATGTGCGAACAGTGTTGCGCAGCTTCGAACCCATGCGCTGATACGCCATGTGAACTTCGGTTTCAAACTGCTTGATAAAGGCTTGGTCAATTGTATTAGCCATTTTTACAGTCCTTGTTGAGATTTAAAGTGTCGGGTATCCGCTCCACTCACATCAACAAGGGTGTCCTTTTCAGGGCCTTTCAGTGCATTACGGGCCGTGTGCTATCATAAACATTGTTTTGATCTAAAGTGCAACGAAAGAAATCAACGTAGGATTCTCCGTTAGGCAGGGAATACTGTGAGGTTGGGCGAAACCCTAGCCATCCAGCCCATTGAACCATGACTCCATACTTAGCTGATATGGTCATGCTTATCGCGGGGTTTGTCTTCTCAAAGAATCCGAGAAGCATCTTGGAGCCACGCGCCATTGCAGTAAAGTTGTCTGAGAGTTTGTTGGAAAAGATTGCAAACATCTGTGGGAAATGTTCGCCAAACCAAAGACCGCCAACAACGAGCATGGGTTCACCTTCTTTGCGAACAAGGTAGGCTTCAGAGTTTTCAAGCATGTCTTCCAGTGCTTGCCTTAAGCTGGCGTGTCCGAGCAGAAGAATCTCTTCCCTGTTCTCGTCTGAAATATGCTCTTCGATTTCATCAAGGTGAAAGAATTGAAGGGGCGTCATGTAATATGCGCCCCTTTTTAGAATCTTAACCTCGGTATAGTTGCTTGAAGCCATCATCTACCTGCTTAATAAAGTTCTGATCCATTGACTGACGATCCCAATATCGCGGGTCGCGCATCATTGTCTCAAGATCGGACTTTGTTATAGCTGATGTAGACTCTGCGGCCCCTGAGAAGTTGCCGTCTTTCATCGCTTCCATCATGGTTTCCATCATCATCACGCCTTCAGCACTTTCAAACAGACGCTCAATTATCGGAACGCTTTCTTTGCCAAAAGTCTTCAAGGCGAAAGCTGACGCAGCGTCAACTCTGGCGTTTGCATTCTCTCCAAGCTTCTCAAGCTCAGCAGACAGGTCTACTTGAGGCGCAGATTCAGCGTACATCTGAATGCCTTGCTCAAACATTTCTTGGCTATAGCCGTTCTCGAATGCGTGATCTGACCACCACTTTAAAAGGTCGTTATCGACTGCCAGTTCTTCATTCACAATGTCTGGCAGTGAGTAATCACCAGCGGTTTCAGGGCGATCCTTGAGGGCATTGGCTTTAAGCTCTTCCTCAATGGACTTGCGCAGGTCTTCATCCTTTGTGCCAAGCTTGGACTCTAACGCTTTGTAAGCATTCGCCAAGTCTTCACCTGTTTTGTACTTCTCAGGTAGCCATTCAGGGCGTTCTTGAGGCTCTGCCGCTTTGACATCTTCCTCAGTTACAAAGTCACGGCCATCTGCTTGTGCCACTTCAACTGCTGCTTCTTCACTCATTTTGCCTTCCTCCTATGTGCGCTGGCAATGCGCTGCTCAAGAAGGCCAACAATGTATCGCTGCCCTTCTAAGTGTCTTAGTTCTTCAGTAGAAACATTCGGCCCATTCACCATTTCGATAGTGATTGACCTAAGGTAACGCAGAAGTTCTTTGCCCGATTCCGTTGAAAGAACCTCTGCTATTACTTTGCTGATATTGCGATCAGCCTCAGCACCCCTTTGGATGCCGTCTATTCCGATATTAGCCTTGGGGTGGCCCTTCAACATTTTGCTCCATCTGCTGCTGCGCTATTTGCTGCGCTATTGCAGCTATTTGTTTACGCTGTTTTTCGTCACGGATCAAGGATTCAGGGACACCGAACTTTTTCGCAAGGTGAACTGCTGTTTGCTCGCCATCAATAAGAAGCTGCAACATTTCTGGGCCAAACACGCCAGCAACAAGCTCTAAGAATCGCGCTACGCTGCTAATATCTTGGTTTGCTTGGGCCTGAGCCAGTGGCGAAACGGATCGAACCTTTACCTCACGGCCATTTACTGTTGGAAGTTCAATGCGCCCCTGCTTTTTCAGGATATAGATCACACGCTGAAGAACTGGCTGCACAAGTTCCGCTTGAAGACGGCCAAACGCGGCACCCATTCTGCGAGACAGGTCAGCCATACGCTCTGCAACCTCTGTTGCGGAGGCTGGCGTCTTGTCTGGGTCGCCAAGCATGTCATTGTAAAGCGCACGTTTGATATTCAGACGCATATCGCTCAGCACAAGCTGCGCAACATCGAAACGTCCCGCAGAATTGATAGGCTGTAGGCCAGAACTGCCCATAGCTTTCGGTATGATTGTACCAGGCACAAGGTTTATCGTGTCAGGGTTGACTACACCGTCATCTTCTATCTGGTAAATGCCTGAGATTGCCATTTGAGCATTCTCAAGAATCATTTCGATGGTCAGGTTGGTGGTCTTAATAGCTGACAGGGCATTGAGGAGGGGTCCGCGTCCGTAAATCTCGCCAGCGCACTTTGACCAGCGAAAGCAAACAAACGGATTAGAGCCAATTCCAACAACACGCTTCTCATAAAGCTTGGTTTCGGTCACTGTACATATAGCACAGTGAATGTAAGCCTCTTCATTCTTTGAGCGGTAGTCGCGATATACCGCTTCAACGATAGTCGTTTCGCGATCCTTGCCCATCTGCTGTTGGACCTTCGGGTCAAACGTCGCATTAGGGTAAAGAATATGAAGATCATCAAACTTGATGCGTTTCCTTTCCCTGAACACATGGTCAATGCGGTCGTCTGGGCCAACATCAAGGACAACGTGAGGAAGCGGGATTGCTGAGAAGGAAACAGGGTTTATTGAGTTCCCCTCTTCTACGCAGAGAACCCCAGTACCAACGGCCAAATCCATGAAAGATTCGTGAACCTCTTGGCTGAAGTTCGAATTTTGCAGAACCTCAAACACATACTCGGTAACATCGTCTAGCTCGTTGTCTACGGCTTCACGTTGCTCTTTAGGCACCTCACTGCCAGCCATGAGATCAGCCCAACGCGCAAAGTTTGGCACAAGGCCAGACTGTAAGCGGCTTGCGAACTCCTGAACGCCAACAACGGCAGTCTCATCAAAGATTTTCTCATCCCGACGCTGACCAGATTCCTCATGATAGAACGATTCTCGCTGAGGAAGTGCATACTCGTAGCATTCCTCAAACAAAGGCACCCAGTTTTCACGCCGAGCTTTAGCCTTTTTGTAATGCTTTAGCTCTTTCATTAGAAGCGGCCCAAGAATCCAGAGGAAGTGTAAGATTGAAGCAATGAGCGCCGCCCTTTACCGCCTTTGCTGCCGTACCTGCTGGCTGATCGTGCAGAAAGCGCGTCAGAAATGTCTTCTCGCTTTTGCTCAGCGCCCATTTTTGCTTCGTGGCGTTGGCGCTGTTCGGCTTCAGAACGCTGCTTTGCTGCTGCGTCCTTTTCAGCCTGTGATGGTCCAAAACACATGGAAAATCTCCTACCTGTAAAGGGAAGGACGCCCGATTCCCATTCTCTCAGCGCCCTTGTAGTTTCTAAGGTCTTCTTGAATCTCTGATTGAGACTGATCTGCAAAGGCATCGCTTGCATACTGCTTTCGCTTCTGCATTTCCCGCTCAAGCATATACACTGAATCATCAACCGCGTAATTATTGGATCGCTGGATTACCTGCTTCTCAAGAATTGAGGCTTTAGACTCACCGAAACACATTGATAGGGCCTCTTGATCGCTTTGAATGCCTGTTGAAGACATCAAAATTACGCTTTGCAACTACTGGCATACTCGGTTTCTGCCCATTCATCAAGGCTCGACCCTCACCAGCCCCAAGCATGAGATACTGAAGCGCATCATGAACGTGGCTAAACATGTTCTTGTCAGGTTTATCAGCGTATCTTTCACCGCTAACTTCCATTCGCTTGTAGGCGTACCCGCCCTCAAAGCCTTTCAGCAGAGAAGCACACCGCCTATCGACAATGAAAGCGGGTTTACCTTCGACCATCTTCGTCAGTTGGGAGGAGACTGACTCCAATCGAAGATCAACAGAGTTGGAATGCGTGGGGAAAGCCCTAAGGCCAGCGCCCCTTAATATCTGAAACGGAGTAGACTCGTCTGTCTGCGCCCTGAAATCACCAGCGGGGTCGCCATAGATAATAACCTCACTCGCAGCCGCGAATCTGGTGGAAAGCTCATTGCGCATAACCTCAGCAAAGCGAACAATGCCCATATCAATCGCCACAATTTCGGACTGAACCAGCCATTTGCCGCGCACCTTCTGACCAAAGACAGCGGCAGGGGTTAAACCAAAGTCAACGCCAACATAAACAGGAACATTCGCCGCAACAGGAATCTCTTCCTTGGCAATGTGAACTTCAGGCGCAAACATGGGATACACTGGCTTTCCTTCTTGAATATGACCAAGCCGATTCATCACGTAGACATCAATCCAACTCTTAGTCTTACCCTGAATCAAGTTCGGGTAGTAAGACTTCATCATATTCTTGCAGTTCTCGGCGTCTGGATTGGGCTTGTAGCTCTCAATCTCACCGTCCTTATTGCGCTCTTCCAACATGCCAGAGGGTTGCGTGAAGAACCGCCAGTTATCAGGCTTGACCAGCATCTTCGCTTGCTCTCGCGGGATATGGTCTGGAATCGGAACCTCACCAGCCATGATCGGCCACCAATGATCTTCCTCGGGGGCGTTCGTATCCGCAATCACACCAGTCCAGCTAGGACCGCCATCCCTCATGCTAGGGAAACGGCCAACGCGCATAGTACAGGCGTCAATAATACTCTTCGGAATCTCTCTAGCTTCGTTAATCCAAATGCCAGTCAGTTCCAAAGAGAGCAATTTCTTCACATCTTCAGGGCGGTCTAGTGCTAAGAAAAGAACTTCGAGATCAATCTCGCCCTTTTTAATGTGGTGGGTATACGGAACCGACCACATGAACTTTCCCCAGTCAGCCTCGGGAAACCAATCCAACCAAGTCTTAATAGTGGTCGTTCTCAACTGAGGATTGGTGTTTCGGATGATAGCCCAACGACTCTTGCGAGTTCCGTCTGGCCCCTTCTTCTGCTCAAGCGCCCTGCGGAAAACCTCAACACAACACCCGACAGACTTACCAGAACCAACAGGGCCACGAAGTCCACGAAAGAACGT
>ERZ1046740.2835-NODE-2835-length-10888-cov-5.056494_pt1 | contig 10888 bp, 8 predicted proteins | sample MGYA00383093_ERZ1046740 | MGnify/ENA primary metagenome ERZ1046740 (study PRJEB29581, sample SAMEA5548363) | metagenome | biome: marine; feature: coastal; material: water | depth 25 m | study: Short-term variability in the microbial, nano- and picoplankton...
AGATCAAGTCCATCCGGCCCGTCAGCGACGACTTCCACGCCCGGTTCTCCGTCAAAGGCAAGCGCTACAAATTCCGCTTTTATCTGGGACGCGCAAAACCGACCGACGACCGCTACGTCTGGGCCTGCCGCGACATCCCGCTCGACCTGGAGGCGATGAACGCCGCCGCCCAACGCTTGGTCGGCCGACACGACTTTACCGCCTACAGTGCGACCCACGGAAAAAAAGACAACGACCCCAACCCTGTCAAAACCGTGCATACGCTGGCAATTACCCAGCGCGGCAAGCATCTGACCCTCACCGCCGAAGGCTCCGGCTTCCTCTACCGCATGGTGCGCAGCTTCGCCGGGGCACTCTACGCCGTCGGCCGCGGCCGCCTCAGCCCCGCCGACATCAGCGAAATTTTGGAAAGTAAAAAACGCACCCACCGGATCGTCACCGCACCGGGCAAAGGCCTGAGCCTCGACCGGGTGTTTTATAAGTAAGGAGGCGGAGCCAACAGGCTGTCTCGCGTGCAAGGTCAAACACCGTGAAATTAGCTTGCGAAGGGGCCGTGAGCAGGGCGAAATGCAGGTTTTACCCGACTGATTACTTGAAATGCCTGAGCTGAACTGGATTGGTTATGACTGACTTACTCAATCGATCTGCCGTCATCATTACCCCTACGAAAAAGTATGTTCAATGGGTGCGTTCTGTTGATAAAGAGCATGCAATCAACGCCTCGGATAAAGAAATCAAGGCGGTGACGAACGTTTACTTAGTGGAGGAAGTTCTAACGGGCGTCAAAAAAGAGATACGCGACATCATGGAGCGCAACTACTTGGACATCGCGATACAGGAATTTTCAGCTTGGTGGCTGGTTGAGGATGATTGGCCAGTGCTATCGAGCTTAGAGGCGTTTGAGCAATATTTTGGCTGGAAGTTAAACGAGGTGGTCATGAATCTTTGCAATGAGACTATGGATTTCGATCAGATTGGTTAATTGATTATGGCACTTTCCGAATACAACTCATCGCTCACCTTAGAAGGCTTACAGACCAAGCCAGAGAGGCAGTATTTGGAGCGCAAGGGGCGGGACCAGAAAGCCACAAAGATCGCGAATGAGTTAATTGGCATGTTGAACGCTGGCGGTGGCACACTGGTGTATGGAATGGCTGACGATGGCACAGTCGAAGATTTACAGACGCTGCCTCCCCGCGAACTTGATGCTTACCGCAAACTGCTGCATGAGTTCATCCAACCACCGGCGAATATCGAACTGGAGGAAATTTTCTTACCCGACGGGCAATTGATCTTTCTCTTTCATGTGGAGCCGGATTATGAGCGACTCTTCTCCCGCAAGGATAACGAAGCAGTCTATCTTCGCGTAGCGGATAGTAACCGAGGTCCGCTGAATCGTGACGAAGTCAAGAAGTTGGAATACAACAAGGCAGTGCGCTCTTACGAAGAAGAGTTGCAGGATGATTTTGATCCGGAAGATTTGGATGCAACGATTTGCGAGGAATACCGCAAGGCGATGAACTACACTGGCAGTTTTGAACAGTTAGCAGTTAAACGTAATCTAGCGCGGCGCAAAGAGGGGCAGGTCACCTATAAAAACTCTGCGATCCTGCTCTTTGCCGAAGACCCGAGCCAGTATATCAACAATGCCGCAGTGCGCTATGTCCGCTATCGGGGCACGGAGCTAAAGTCGGGCACTCAGTTTAATGTGATCAAAGATCAACGCTTTGAGCTTTGCCTGCCGAAGCTGATACAACAATTGGAAGCGTTCATGGAAGCTTCACTGCGGGACTATTATTTCTTGAACATGGAGAATGGTCGTTTTGAGCGGGTTCCGGAATTCCCTAAAGAGGCATGGCTGGAGGGCATCGTGAATGCAGTCTGCCACCGCTCCTACAATTTACAGGGAAATTGTATTTATATTAAGCATTTCGATGATCGTCTGGAAATCTCGAATAGCGGGCCACTTCCAGCACAAGTGACGGTGGAGAATATTGGCCGCGAGCGGTATTCACGTAACCCACGGATCACACGTGTATTAGCCGAGATGAACTACGTGCGTGAGTTGAACGAAGGTGTGCCGCGTATTTATGGTGCGATGCAGCAATCAATGCTGGCCGCGCCTGAATATAAAGATGTTGAAAACACTGTTACGCTGACACTGCGTAATAAGGTAACGAACCATAAGGAAACGATACATGCAGATACATTGAAGCAAATCGAACTTCATTGGAGCAGCCTGAGCGATAAACAGCAGGCCATGATCGGATTCCTTTTACAGAATCAGGAAGCGACCATTTCTCAAATGATCGATGCAACGAGCATAACCGCCCAAGCGGTTCGCTACAATTTAAAGAAGCTTGAAGAATTGGATATCGTAGAACGGATCAGTGAAAAAATACGCGATCCGAAGGCACTCTACCGCTTTAAGAACAAATGACGCATAAAGACCTAAAAGGACACTTAAGACAAAAAGGACACTTAATAACACAAAAGGCCTAAAATAGTCTTAAGCCACTATGATACAGACGATTACACAAAAAAGCCCCCGCCATAATAAGCTTTAAGACAAAAAGGGGGACGAAATAAGACAAAAGAGTTTTACGACTAAAAATCAGGTACCCCATCGAACACGGAATCTCATAAGAAAAAAGTGTTTTGCCTTGTTGTGCCTCACCGACTCAACGATACTATTCCCGTGAATCGCTTTCTCAAAGCTGCGGCAGACTTGGTTTTCCCGCGCAGCTGTGTGCACTGTGCGGATGCGATCGAAGATTCGCCCTACGATTTCCTCTGCGCGGCTTGTACGAAGGAGCTGCTGCCCTGCTTGCCGCCGGCCTGCAAGACCTGCGGTTATCCGTTCTATGGAGTCCTCGTCGGCCCGAGGATTTGCCCGCATTGCGCCGAGCTCAGTCCCGTGTTCGATCAGGGCAAAACGCTTTTTCTCGCGAAAGGCCCCGGGCGCAGCCTACTGCACGACCTCAAATACCACCGCGGATTCTACGTACTGAAGGATTTGCGGCAGATGGTCGCCACGACCCGCCACTATCTGGACTATCTCCAGAACGCAGTGCTGGTGCCGGTGCCGCTCCATCCCACCAAAGAGCGCGAGCGCGGATTCAACCAAAGCGAAAAAATCGCAAACATGCTCGCTTCGACTACGGATGGACGCTCGCAGGTGGGAAATTTGCTGATTCGCCACCAGTATACGCGGACTCAAACGCGCCTGAATCAGGCCGAACGTTACCAAAACGTAAAAAATGCCTTTGCCATGGCCCCCAATACAGTTCTAATTCCCGACAAACAATACATCCTTGTCGACGACGTGTTCACCACCGGTTCGACGTTAAACGCCTGTGCCAGCGTTCTCCGCAAAGCAGGCGCCACCTATCTAAAAGTCGTCACGCTCGGTCACGGCTGAGGACGACCTTCCCACTTTCTAACCTTCCCACTTATAGCACCATGGCACTCTTCGGAAAACCCCAGTACTCGACAGTCACCGTCAAAAAGAAAGACATTCCAAAGGATCTTTGGACGAAATGCCCGAAAACCGGTGAGATTATTTACAATCGTGTCCTCAAGGAAAACCTCATGGTGGTTCCCTCCAGCGGCTACCACTTCCCACTCAAAGCCCGCGACCGCATCCTCTCCATGTTGGATGAGGGCACGTTCGAAGAGATGGATACCAAAGTCAGTTCCCTCGATCCGCTCGATTTCAATGCGACGAGCTCCTACCCGGAAAAGCTGAAGGCCAATCAGGCCAAGACCAAGGAGACCGACACCGTCATCTCCGGCGTCGGCAAAATGGGCGGCATCACGGTCAGCATCGCCGTGATGGACTTCCGCTTCATGGCCGCCAGCTTGGGCTCGGCAGCCGGCGAAAAATTGACCCGCACGATCGAACGCGGCGTCGATCAGAAAATCCCGGTCATCATCGTCTCCGCATCCGGTGGTGCACGTATGCAGGAAGGCATCCTCAGCCTCATGCAATTGGCCAAAACCAGCGCGGCACTCGCCCGTCTGAACGAAGCGAAAATCCCTTACTTCTCAATATTGACCAATCCCACCATGGCGGGCGTGATGGCGAGTTACGCCTCACTGGGCGACGTGATCATCGCCGAGCCCGAAGCCTTGATCGGTTTTGCCGGACCTCGCGTGATCAAGGAAACTACCCAACAGGATCTCCCTGCCGGGTTCCAAACATCCGAATTCCTGCTGGAGCGCGGCTTGGTCGATTTGATCATCCCTCGCGGCGAAATGCGTGAGCGCATGATCAACCTGTTGAAGGCGCTCTACCGGGCACCTAAAGCCGAAGCCGTCTAGCCTCTTAAAGATGTCCGGCCCTGCCGAGTACCACGCCGCACGCGACTACCTGTATTCCCTTAAAAACAAAGGCGCAAAATACGGCATCGACCGGATGCGCCTGTTTGTCGAAGCACTGGGACACCCCGAACGCAGCTTCCCGGTGATTCACGTCGCGGGCACCAATGGCAAAGGCTCGACCTGCTCGATGATGGAAGCACTTTACCGAGCGAACGGCTACAAAACCGGGCTCTACTCCTCCCCGCACCTCGTGCGCCAAGGCGAACGCGTGCAGGTAAACCGCGAGATTCTGCACGAGTCCGACATCGTCGACTACACCAAGCAGCTCAAGCCCGTGGCCGAACGGCTCGGTGCCAACGATCCGGACGATCACCCATCCTTCTTCGAGTTCATGACTGCCATGGCCTTTCTGCGCTTTGCTGAAGCGAAGGTCGATCTCGCCTTTCTCGAAACCGGACTCGGCGGGCGCCTCGACGCGACCAACGTCGTCGACCCCGAACTCGCGATCATTACTTCAGTCAGCCTCGACCACGTCGAGCAACTGGGCGACACCATCGAACAAATCGCGGGCGAGAAGGCCGGCATCATCAAAGCCGGCAAACCAATCCTAATGGGCAAACTGCCCACCGAAGCCGAAGCTTTGATCCGCCGTATCGCGGCTGAGAAGAGTTGCCCTGTTTACTCGGTTTGCGAGCGCTTCCCTGATCCCGGGCTGCTGCCGAAAACCAACCTCGCCGGCTCCTTCCAACGCTGGAATGCCGGCGTAGCCGTGTACGCCTGCGAAATCCTCAACGACCGCTTCCCAATCAAACCAGAGCTGAGCGCCGATGCCTTGCAATCCATCCACTGGCCTGGCCGCTGGGAAACGATTCAACTGCAGGACCGCACGCTGATTCTCGACGCCACCCACAATCCGGAAGGCTCGGCCATGCTCGATGAAAACCTAACACAGCTCGTCACAGACTTGGGCCGGAAACCAATCATCGTCGCCGGAACACTCGGCGAATTCCGTGCACGTAGCCTGATGGCAGTCGTCAGCCGCCACGCCCGCGAACTACACCTTCTTGCGCCGGACCAATCACGCGCCACGCCTACGGATGTGCTCGAAACTTGTATCCCCAAAGCGAATACAGCGCCCATCCACCATCGGCAGCTGGAAGACATCTTCCCCGCCGTCGGCAGCTGCATGCTCGGCGAACCGGGCGCCACCATCGTGGTCACCGGATCGCTCTATCTGATCGGCGAAGTACTGGAACGACTCACGTGTAAAACGCCCGTCAACCAGGGCCGCTTACAGGACACACCTTAGAGGGAAGACGTCCATTATTGCCAGCCGATCGGAAACTCTTATTAGTAAATAAAACATGCACACCCCCGATCTTCAGCTTCTATTGAATCTAGGGTTCATCGTCATCACGGCGGCGGCTTTTGCTTTTCTAGGCAAGCTGATCCGAATGCCTTCGATCGTCGGTTATATGCTCGCCGGCATGGTTCTCGGCCCCGTGCTACACCTCGTCGAACTCGATGACTCTCTGGCCACCATTTCGGAGCTGGGCATCGCGCTACTGCTCTTTCTCGTCGGACTGGAACTGAGCTTGGGAAAAGTGAAAGACCTCGGCCGCGTGGCCTTGATTCTCGGCGGCTTACAAGTGCTCTTCACCGCACTGGGTGGGTTTATTCTAGCACAGTTGATGGGCTTCACCGCAATACAGGCGGTCTTTCTGGCGGCAACGGCGACCTTTAGTAGCACTGTGGTTGTCATCAAATTACTCGACCAAAAGGGCGTGATCAACCGGCTCTACGCTCGCATCTCGGTGGCACTTTTTCTTGCGCAGGACATCATCGTGATCGGCGCACTGACGCTTCTCAGCGGTTTCGGCACAGGCGAACCCATTGCAATGATCGACCTGACTCGCAACCTCCTGCAGGCGATCGGCGGCATGGCATTCATCCTCGCGGTCGTATTGGTCGCAGCCAAATACCTACTACCAAAGCCTTTTGCCTGGGCCGCCCGCTCACCCGACACCGTCTTTATCTGGGCCTTGTGCTGGTGCTTTATCATCGTGTTGCTGGCGCACCAATTTCACCTTTCCGTCGAGATCGGCGCCTTCCTCGCGGGCATTGCAATTGCCCAACTGCCGATCCACGAGGACCTGCACCGACGCCTGCATCCGTTGATGACGTTCTTCATCGCGGTCTTTCTAGTCACGCTGGGGATCAAGATGGAGCTTGGCGACTTCGCCACCATTTGGCCTGCGGCATTGGGCCTGAGCGCCTTCGTGCTACTGGTTAAACCGCTCATCGTCTTCACCATTCTGGTCCGCATGCGATTCAGCGAGTACACCGCTTTTCAAACTGCGATTGCGACAGGCCAAGTCAGCGAGTTCGCCTTCATCCTGCTCGCACTCGGAGCCACCACCGGACTGATCGAAAGCAGCATCGTATCGTTGGGCGGACTGGTCGGAATGACCACCATCGCCATCTCTTCCTACCTGATCACCCACAGCGAAAAGCTCTATAAAATGGCCGACCGATTGGACTTCCTAAAGCACTTCCGTGCGAAAAAAGAGGACGATCAAGAAGCACTCACCCATCGCGAAGGGCACATTATCGTGATCGGCATGAACGCCCTCGGGCGTGAGATCGTGAAACAACTCTCGCTCCGCGGCGAACGCGTGCTCGCGATCGATACCGACCCCAAGAAACTCGAGGGCCTCAGCCCGGCAGACATCCTCATCGGCAACGTGGAATACCAATCCGTGGTCGAAGAAATCGGCCTGCGCCACGCACAACTGGTCGTCTCCGCGCTTCAGATCGAGGATGTCAACCACTTGCTCGCCTATCGCTGCCGCTCGGCCGGGGTGCGCTGTGCGATTCACGCGTTCGACATCTCGGTGGTGGAGGATTTGATCGACCTCGATACCGCCTACTTGCTGATGCCTGCAATCGATGGGGTCGTGGAGCAACGCGATGTGATGGAACAGGAAGGCATCTTTCTACGATGAGCGGATTTGCCATACTTTTGATCGCAGCCGCCATCGCCTTCGGGCTGGCCAAGCTGTTTCACTTGCCGCCCATCCCGTTGCTGATGCTCTCCGGCGTGGGCCTGCGCATGCTCGCCAACGTTTGGGCCATTGATGTATCGGATGACCTGCTCGGTGAAATGATCGAAATCGGGCTGGCCGTGCTGGTCTTCACCGCGGGGGTCGACCTCAGCCCCCGCCGGATGCGCGGCGGCACACGCGGAATCGCCATCGTGGCAGTCACACAATTCGTACTGCTCGGCGCTGCCGGTGTGCTGACCGCACGCTTTCTCGACTATGATTTGACCACCGCGCTTTATCTCGGATGTGCCCTGTCTGCCAGTTCCACACTGGTCGTCGTGCGCCACTTGCAACGAAGGCGGCAGATGTTCGAGCCCTTTGGCCGACTTGTGCTGGGCGTGCTTCTGTTGCAGGACGTCTTTATCATTCTGCTGATGGTCGCGCTACTGAAGTCGCCCGAGGGCGCCTTGGCCAGTACCCTGGCGGTGGGCAAAGCCATCGCACTGGGCTGCCTCGCGCTCGGCACGCACAAATGGTTCGTTCCCTGGGTCACCCGGCATCTCAAGCTCGACGATGAAGAGCTCATGCTCGGTGCGCTCGGCATGCTGTTTGCCTTTTCCGGTATGGCCTACCTGCTGGAACTCCCCTTTCTCGTCGGCTCTTTCCTCGCTGGATTCGCCCTCTCCGCGTTCCCTATGAATGGCCTGGTGCGCGGCATGCTTGGTTCACTCTCCGGCTTCTTCCTCGCGTTGTTTTTTATCAGTATTGGTGCCTTGCTCACCATGCCGGACGGTCAAATGCTGTGGCATAGCCTTATTTTCATTGCGGTGTTAATCATTGTCACGGTCGTACTGGTTTCGATCGTGGCAGAAGCCGTAGGCTATTCCACCCGCACTGCCATCGAGACCGGCATCCTGTTGTCTCAAACCAGTGAATTCTCGCTGCTGCTTGCATACAGCGGAGTGGCATCCGGCCTGATCACCGCCGAGCTGTTTTCCATGATTGCGCTAATCACGGTGAGCACCATGACGCTCACACCGTTCATTTCGCGCGAAAATGCAGCATGGGGACTGATGAAATTGCACCCCCGCTATCGACGGGGTGAAACGGAATGCGAAAACCTGAGTAACCATGCGGTCCTACTCGGCTACGGTCGCGCGGGTGTGCAAACAACACGCCTATTGCACGAACACGGCCTCAATGTAATCGTGATTGATGAAGATGCCGCGGTGATCCGAAAACTGATCGAAAAAGGCGTGCCCTGCATTCAAGGCGACGGCTCCAACAAGCGCACCCTCGATCGGGCCAACTGTAAACAGGCCCGCGTCGTCGTCTGCTCCATGCGGCGCACCCAGGATGCAAAAATCGCGCTGGACCACCTGAAGAACAGCGCGGTCAAAGTACTGGTACGCACCTTCGAACACCCGGAAACCGACATGGTCCGGGCGGCGGGAGGCATTCCCGTGCAAACCGCTCCGGCATCCGCCAAGACCTTTATCGAATGGACCGATCTGAACCTGAAAGCGGATTAAGCAGAACGATGAACCCGAAGGCCCATGTCGGGTTCCTCCTCACACAGTGTCATTCACAGTGAATCCAAAAAAGCGGCGAGGCGTCAGGCACCTCACCGCTTAAAAAATCGAGCCTATCGCTTCAGCCTACTTGGCGTTGGCCGCAACCATATTGTAGAAATCCACAAACAGTGCGTCGGCGTCGTTCGGGCCGGGCGCGGCTTCGGGGTGATACTGCACGGAAAAGACGGGTTTGTCCTTGAGGCGCAGGCCTTCCACCGTGTCGTCGTTCAAATTCACCTCGGTGACGACCGCACCGGCCTGTTCCAGCTCTTCACGAGTGGATGCGAAGCCGTGGTTTTGTGCGGTGATCGAGACCTTGCCCGTTTCGATGTTCTTCACCGGCTGATTGCCACCACGGTGACCGAACTTGAGCTTAAAGGTCTTCGCGCCAAGTGCGTGCGTGATGATTTGGTGGCCGAGGCAGATGCCGAAGGTCGGGTAATGCTCGATCAACTCTTTCACTGTCTTATGCGCATAATCCACGGCACCCGGATCACCCGGGCCGTTGGAAAGAAAGACGCCGTCCGGATCGAAGGCTTTGATTTCGTCCGCCGTGGTGGTGGCCGGGAACACATGCACATCGAAACCGTGGTGCTGTAGCTTGCGGTAGATGGAGAACTTCGCGCCGAAGTCCATTGCCGCGACCTTGTAGCGCTTTGTGGGCGCCGCATCGCTGAGCAGGTTGGTGCCGGGCACGGTGAAAGGAGTGGATTGCAATGCCTCCGGATCCCACTGGTAGGCCTCCGTCGCGGTCACTTCCTTGACGAAATCGACGCCGACGAGTCCGCCAAAGTCCTTGGCCTTCTGGACGGCCTCTTCGTCTGAAATGTCCTCGGTGCTGATGCAGGCCTTGAGCGCACCGGAAACGCGGAGCTTCTTGGTGATTGCACGCGTATCGACGCCTTCGATGCCGGGAATGCCCGCTTCGGCGAGGTAGTCCTGAATCGACGTGTTGCTGCGCCAGTTACTGGAGACCGGGCTGACTTCGCGCACGATGAAGCCCTTCACCTTCGGGCCGTCGGACTCGACGTCGTCCGGGCAGATCCCATAATTGCCGATCTGCACGGCAGTCATCGTGACGATTTGCGAGAAGTATGACGGGTCGGTCAGGATTTCCTGATAGCCGGTCATGCTGGTGTTAAAGCAAGCTTCACCTACATTCGTTGCCGACGCCCCAAAGGCGCGGCCGCGGAAGATAGTTCCGTCTTCAAAAGCGATGATTCCAGTTTGAGTCGTTTTAGCCATGTTAGCGGAGGAGCAAAAAGAGAATCCCCCGCCATGCAAATCAAAAGCAAAGGCCAAATGCAGGTTCTGCTTCAATTTCCTTGAGGATTCCCCACTCCCCAGCGCTCCGCGCCTTGGCTTCGGCCCTTTGAAGTGTCGCTATGTTCGGAAGTGGCTCAGGGTAAGTCTGAGCCAGTGCCTGTCTGCGAAAACAGCTTAGACCCTATTACATCAACAATGCGTCGAACTTTGTGCGATTTCGAATGAAAGATGCCTAGGTAGGTGGCTTCCTTTAGGTGGCCACCCGTTTGGAGCAAATGATATCAATCGTCGTGTCGGTCGAGCACCTAAAGGAACTGGACGACGAAGAACCGTTGGCAGGGCAAATCGAGCACATGCTAAACCAGTAGTCGTTCTTAAAATGCTCAGCCCAGCACCTCGCGCAAAGCTGTGATCACCTCGTCCGATGCGTCCAACTGCACCCAGTAGATCATATCGCGGCACTTTTTCTCGTTGGTGATCAACCCCGCTTGCCGAAGAATCCGTAAATGATGTGAGGTCGCGGGCTGCGAAAGGCCGATCCGCTCAGCGATCTTCGAGACGTTACAGGCATTCTCACAACTCGGCTCAGTCGGCAGGATTTCCAGAATCTGTAACCGCACCGGATCACCGATCGCCCACAGCTGCTTGGCGAGCGCATCAATATCCGTTTCTTGTGTAGGC
>ERZ1046740.2836-NODE-2836-length-10883-cov-3.764315_pt1 | contig 10883 bp, 8 predicted proteins | sample MGYA00383093_ERZ1046740 | MGnify/ENA primary metagenome ERZ1046740 (study PRJEB29581, sample SAMEA5548363) | metagenome | biome: marine; feature: coastal; material: water | depth 25 m | study: Short-term variability in the microbial, nano- and picoplankton...
TTTGGGCGTTTGTATGTTTTTCAAACAAAAGTTGTGTGCGTTAATCTTTGGTTTCTAGGTAATGAAGTCGAACAATAGTTTTTGCCCAGGCAGATATGCCTAGGCTTTTTTGTGGCGAAAATCCTTTGATTTAGAAATTCCGCGACTATGAGATAGTTTCATATTTCCGAAATTTTCTTATTGACGCCACGGCACTTCACCTCACCGATTCAATCTGTTCTAATTGGCTTGAGCCTGCCCGCGTTAGGCTGAGGTACTGAATTATTGGGGGAAATATGACCAAAAACGTGCTGTTTATAATGTGTGATCAATTACGGTATGATTACTTAGGTTGCAGTGGCCATCCGACGATCAAAACACCCAACATCGATGCCTTGGCCAAACGCGGTGTTCGATTTGATCAAAGTTACGTGCAATCGCCCATTTGCGGCCCAAGCCGCGCATGCACTTACACTGGGCGCTATGTCCGCAGTCACGGCGTGGATTACAATCGCGTGCCGTTGCGGGTGGGGGAATGGACGCTTGGTGATCATCTTAATACATGCGGGGCGCGGGCGGTCTTGTGCGGTAAAACCCATGCCACCGCGGACATTCACGGCATGGAACGTTTGGGTATTGATCCAAGCAGCGAAAAAGGCGTGCATATTGCCCAAGGTGGCTTTGAAATCTGGGATCGAATGGACGGCGTTCACCCAACGAATGGCAGCAGGCCAAGCCATTACAACGATTATTTACGCACTAATGGCTTTGATGGCGAAAACCCCTGGCTTGAATGGGCCGCGTCTGTGGTTGATGAAGATGGAACCGTAAAAAACGGCTGGTTGAATGAAAACTGTCACCTTCCAGCGCGCATTCCGGCGGAACATACAGAAACTGCCTATTCAACAGATCGCGCGATGGAATTTATTGAACAGGCCGACGCAGCACCTTGGTGTTTGCATCTAAGTTACATCAAACCCCATTGGCCCTTGGTGGCGGCGACGCCATACAATGAGATGTATGGGGCAGATGATGTCGTTCCAGTCGTTCGCGCGCAAGATGAACGCGAAACTGTGCATCCAGTTTATCAGTCTAACCAAAAATCCCGTGTATCAAATGTCTATTCCAATCAAGGTGCGCGTGAAAAAATGATTGCGACCTACATGGGGTTGATTACACAAGTTGATGACAATGTTGGCCGGATGATGGCGTGGCTTGATGAAACGGGCCGTGCCAAGGATACATTGATCATTTTCACCTCGGATCATGGTGATTATTTGGGGGATCATTGGATGGGTGAAAAGCTCTATTTTCACGACCAATCCGTACGCGTTCCCTTGATTGTTGTTGATCCTTCTAAAGAGGCGGATGCCACTCGTGGCACTGTGGATACAAGTTTGACCGAGGCCATTGATTTGGTACCTACCATTGTTGATTTCATGGGGGGGCAGGTTCAGGAAAATATACTTGAAGGTCGTTCTTTGCTGCCGCTTATTCACAACAACTCTGTGACGTGGCGCGATTGTGTATTTAGCCAAGCAGATTATGGTCGTTCGCCCGCGCGGGCGATTTTGGAACGCCCGACAAGCCAATGCCGCATGGTTATGGTGTATGACGGGCGTTGGAAATACATCCACACCGAAGGTCTGCGCCCGATGTTGTTTGATCTAGAAACTGACCCACAAGAGCTGATTGATCTGGGGGAACACCCAGATTTTGAAGCAGAACGACAGCGCATGTTAGGTCATGTTTTAGATTGGTCGTTTGGGGGCAATTACCGCGTTACCCAAACCGATGCGGCGATCGAGACGAAAAAACCAGAGTTTCTCAATGGAGTTCTCATTGGTTTTTGGGATGAACAAGAACACATGGACGCGATCGCAAGCGTCAAAACGTAGATTAGCCAATCATTTCGCTAAGAATTTTTGCTGCAATCTCAAAGGAATGAACACGGGCGGCGGGGTCATGTATCATGCCCGTGATCATTAATTCATCTGGCTGATGCTCTGCCACAAGGCTTGTCAGCTGTTCCTTGACTGTTTCTGGCGATCCTGTTGCCGAACAGGACAATGCTTGGTTCACTTGGCGCAACACATTTTCCGGCACTTCGGCGGAAATATCGTCAACAGGCAAGGGTAACTTACCGGGCTTACCGGTGCGCAGACGGGCAAATGCCAGCAATTGTGATGACCTTAAAAAATTGGCTTCGGCATCGGTATCCGATGCACAGACACCTGCGGCAATCATGGCATATGGCTTTGCCAGCGTTGCGGATGGTTGAAAGGCTGGAGCCCAATACCCAGACAGGCACATTTGTACCGGCACCTGGAACCGCCTGAACCGGGCTGCCCGTGTTCTGAAAATAGCTAATTAATTCCTGCACATCTTGCGGGAAGTTGTCCTCGCCACTCAGATTACGCCTTAACGCACGTGCCGTGCCCATATCCGTGCCAGGTGCGCGGCCCAACCCCAAATCAATACGCCCAGGATAAAGGGTTTCTAGCGTGCCAAATTGTTCTGCAATGATGAGGGGTGCATGATTTGGCAACATGATACCACCGGCACCAACACGTATGGTTTTGGTTGCACTGGCCACGTGGCCTATAACAACAGATGTGGCCGCACTGGCGATGCCTGGCATGTTGTGATGCTCTGCCAGCCAATATCTGTGATAACCCGCTGCCTCCGCTGCGCGGGCCAGCGTAACAGTGTTGTCAAAAGCGTCTGCTGCGGTTTTACCTTCGGGAATTGGGGACAGATCAAGAAGAGAAAACTTGTGCATTTTGGTGCCTTTTATTGTGTGTCAAAAGGTTATGCTCGTAAGCGTTCGCCTTTGGGATCAAACGGTGGTTCAGCCAGAATAACAGCATTATGTGGCGTGCCCAACACCATAACCTGAACACGGTCACCAGGTTTGGCACCCTTTACATAACCCAAAGCCAAACTCATCCCAACTGTGTAACCGTAAGTGCCTGATGTAACTCGCCCAATTCCCTTGCCATTCATGAAAATCGGCTCGCCACCTGTAGCATCTGCATTTGATGCGTTAACATCAGCTTCCTCCAGATGCAGTAAAACCAAATCTTCGCGTGGGGCATTTGACATTGTTTCAGCGGCTGCTGATTTATTCAAAAAATCTTTGTCCATTTTGCAAAGACGATCAAGGCCGACTTCTTGTGGCCAATATTCCGGGCTGAACTCTCTTGACCAACTACCATAGCCCTTTTCCACGCGCAGGCTCATCAGGGCGCGGCTGCCAACGGGGCCAGCACCAAATTCTTTGCCAGCCTCTAGCAAGGTTTCGTAAAGGCGCATTTGATCTTCGGCTTTGCAATGAAGTTCCCAACCTAAATCCCCTGTAAAGGAAACCCTCAAGGCCAGTAATTCTATTCCCGCCAAATCGATCATTTTTGAGCGCATGAACGGAAAATCAGCGGTGGCTAACGACGTATTTGTCAGTCGTTGCAAGATATCGCGTGATTTTGGCCCTGCTACGTTAAAGCCGCAGAATGCTTCGGTATGGCTTTCAAATGTTGTGCCATGGGGCAGGGGAATTTGTTTGAAAAACCTTGTGTGATAGCGTTCTGCCAATCCGGAACCAATGATCCAAAATTCATCCTCGGCAACACGCGTTACAGTGAAATCACCTGCAATGCCGCCGCGTTTCCCGATTAAGGGGGTTAAACAGGAACGACCAACAGCTTTTGGCATGTTATTTGCAAAGAGCGCATTCAGCCAATCAGCGGCACCTGGACCTTTGCAGATGTATTTAGCAAAGTTTGAAATATCGATGATGCCCGCATTTTGGCGCAGCATTTTACATTCTAGCCCAACAGTGCCCCACCAATTTTGGCGTGTAAAACCGTTGGTATCTTGGGTGTCGACTTTATCAGAAAACCAAAGTGGGTGCTCCCAGCCAACGTTTAGACCAAAGACTGCCCCCATTTGTTTTTGCATCTCATAAATCGGCCGCACGCGGCAAGGACGCCCCGCGCTACGTTCTTCATTTGGAAAGTGGATGGCGAAACGATGGGAATATTGATCCTCAACCTTGGCTTTGGTGAATTCTTTATCAGCCCAATCCCCAAAACGCGCTACGTCCCAGGCAAACATGTCGTATTGGGTTTCGCCCTCGATCATCCATTGCGCCGCCATCAGGCCCATGCCGCCCGATTGGCTGAAACCTGGAATGATGCCGTTGCAGCAAAAATAGTTTTCCAATTCAGGCAGGGGGCCGAACAGAACGTTGGCGTCAGGCGACCAAATCATTGGGCCGTTGATTACGCGCTTAATGCCCGCTTCTCCAACGGCAGGCACACGCTCAATGGCATTCATCATGTTGTCTTCAATACGTTCCAGATCATCGGCGAAAAGTTCATGGGCGAAATCTAACGGCGTGCCATCTTCGGCCCAGAATTTCATGTTCTTTTCGTAGGCGCCAACCAGCAATCCTTGGCCTTCTTGGCGTAAATAATATTCACCATCGCGGTCGCTGACAGATGGTAGCCGATTTGGCGCGTCTGCAATTTCCTGAATGGTTTCAGTTACAAAATACTGATGTTCTGTAGGTTGCAAGGGCAGGGTGATGCCCGCTAACGCCGCCACTTCTCGCCCCCAAAGACCGGCAGCATTAACCACCCATTGTGTATGAATGTCACCCTTTGGCGTTTTCACAATCCAACTGCCATCGGTTTGTTGTTCTGTTGCCGTCACGGGTGTGAAACGGTTGATTTCAGCACCGTTTTGGCGTGCGCCAGCCGCATATGCACTTGTGACGCCGCTTGGATCGACATTGCCGCCGTCTGGTTCATACATCACACAGCGAATGCCGTCGTAATTAACCATTGGATGCAGCTTCTGGGCCTCTTCTATGCTGATTTCATAAAAGTTCATCCCGTAAAGCTTGGCCTTTGCTGCTTGTAACCGCAGCTGATGTTCACGTTCTTCGGTTTGCGCCAAATAGAGAGAACCGGGTTGAAATACTCCACAGCTTTGACCGGTTTCGGCCTCAAGGTCATTATACAAATTCATCGTATAATGCTGAATGCGGCTAATGTTGGTGCTGTCGTGTAGGCCGTGAATATTGGCTGCAGCATGCCAAGTTGAACCAGAAGTTAACTCATCGCGTTCCAAAAGGACCACATCTGACCAACCCAATTTCGTCAGGTGATAAAGAATAGAACAACCGATAACGCCACCACCGATGACGACTGCTTGGGCTTGGGTGCGCATGTGACCTCACTGCAAAACGATTAATGCTTGAGTGTAGCTTCGCGAACTTGGCGCAAAAGGTAAAAGACAAAAACGACAAAGACTGGCCTGAAATGACTTTTCTTGCGTCAATCTATTCAATTATGCATTCAACAAAGCTGGGCGGATCAACAGTTTGTCGGTTTAGCTTGCCGCTGAAGGTTCTGTTCCGGGAAACGGTGCCGTATTCCCAGCCAGATAGCGCAGGGTATCGGTGTAATCAAACGCCAGTGAAACCAAGATGACGGCCATAATAGCCATAATAATCCGCTTGGGCAGAACTGGCATGTCGGGGCGTTTATACTGAGATAAAAGATAGATGACCAATGGCGTGTAAAGAATGATATGAGGCAGGCCCAACAATTTCACATAGCCCAAATTGGCAAATAGCCACTCAACACCGATAAACGACCCAATATTAGCGATGATGATAAACAACGTTGCCATGCGGGTTTGCCGCCAAATCAGCAACGTAAGTGGCAACAAAAATACGCCAAAAGTCAGAACATAGATCCAATAGGTAAGCCATGCGGGCTGAAGGGCCATTGCTTCTTCAAGGGTCATCATGTTTCCAATTTCCAAAGATAGTGCTTGGGATTTTAAGATAGATAAACCGGTTTTGAAAGTTCTATGTGGCCAAGGGTTCGCTAAGCCCGTTTAAAATTGGACAGTCAGGTCGATTGTCACCCGCGCATTCGGTCACTAAATGCGAAAGCGTTGCACGCATTGCCATCAGGTCTGAAATTTTAGCATCAATCTGTTCAAGGTGCTGGTTTGCAATGGTTTTCACATCGGAACTGGCGCGGGCTTGATCCTCATATAGTGCCAAAAGAGCGCGGCAATTTTCGATGGTAAAACCCAGTTTTCTGGCCCGCGCTAGAAAGGTCAATTTGTGTAAATCATTGGCCTGAAACGCACGATACCCGTTGTTATCCCTTAGTGGTTTTACCAATCCGATGTCCTCATAGTATCGAATGGTCTTTGCTGGCAGGCCAACTTTGTCGGCAACATCCCCAATATTCATTTAATCGTTTCCTTTGTTTGGTGTGGGGCAACCCATTTAAGCCGCAGTGCGTTTGACAAAACAAATACAGATGAAAATGCCATGGCACCCGCGGCCAATATTGGAGAAAGCATTAACCCGAATACAGGATAAAAAATACCTGCTGCCACAGGGATTAATAGTGCGTTGTAGCCAAATGCCCAGACAAGGTTCTGCCTGATATTTCCCATTGTTTTGGCGCTGATCCGAAAGGCATTTAGAATTGTGGCCAAATCACCATTCGTCAAAATAACGTCAGCGGCCTCAATCGCGATGTCACTGCCTTTGCCAACAGCAATGCCCACATCAGCCGCCGCAAGGGCAGGGGCATCATTTATGCCATCGCCAACAAAGGCAACTGTTTCGCCAGCGGCCTGCATTTCGCGAATTACATCAAGTTTATCGTGCGGCATCAAATGTCCGACCGCATGATCAATTCCAAGGTTTTGCGCAATTGCGTTTGCAGTGTCTTGGTGATCACCTGATAGCATTGCGACTTTTAAACCCATATTATGAAGGGTTTTGATTGTGGCCCCGCTGGTTGATTTTAAGGGATCTGCCACCGCTAAAAGGGCAGCAATTTTACCATCAATCGCGATCAAAACGGGTGTCTTTGCGGCCTTTGCTAAAGAAATGATCGTTTCACTGAAATACGATGTATCAATGGTTACCTGCGTCAAAAATTTTTCTGTACCCACCAAAACCTTCGTTCCATTCAAGGTGGCTTTGATGCCTTTGCCTGTTATGGTTTGAAACTTAGTAACGTCTGAGATTGGTAGGTTCTGTTGTTTGGCGGCAGTTACAATTGCTTTTCCAATTGGATGCTCAGAAGTTGTTTCAATTGATGCGGCAATGGACAGAATTGTATCGCGATCAAAACCATTAGCGACTTCAATATCCGTTAGAACTGGATGGCCCAATGTCAGTGTGCCGGTCTTGTCAAAAATAACTGTATTACAGGATTGTAGTGACTGTAATGCTGCCCCTTTGCGAAACAAAACGCCAAGTTGGGCCGCACGTCCTGTGCCCACAATAATTGACGTAGGTGTAGCAAGCCCCATGGCGCAAGGGCATGCAATTATTAAAACTGACACGCCGGCAACAAGTGCATGACCAAGTGCAGGGTCAGGACCAAGCATTAACCACAATGCAACAGTTAGTGCTGCAATTAACATTACAGCGGGTACGAATTTTTCTGTGACTTTATCAACCAGCGCTTGGATTGGCAGTTTGGCACCTTGTGCTTGTTCAACCATTTTGATGATCTTGGCCAATATGGTGTCTGATCCAACTTGTGTCGCACGATAAACGAGCGTGCCGTTTCCGTTAAACGTGCCACCAATCAGCGTATCATCTGTCGACCGTTTCGCAGGAATCGCTTCGCCGGTAATCATACTTTCATCAATGTAACTTTCGCCAGATATCACAATGCCATCGACCGCCACACTTTGACCCGGCAGAAGGCGCAGTTCATCACCAATAACCAATTCTTCGATAAGTGTTTCCTCGAAAATCTCACCTCTTTTTACTAAAGCTGATTTTGGAGATAGGGCAATCAGCTGTCGAATTGCTTCGCCTGTTCGCCCTTTCGCGCGGGCCTCTGCAAGGCGGCCAATCAGAATAAGAACTATAATAACAACCGCCGGCTCAAAATAGATGTTGGCTGTGCCAATTGGCAAAAAAGTTGGGAAAAAGCCTGCGATTATCGAGAATAAAAATGCGACTCCGGTGCCAATTGCGACCAAGGCATTCATGTCTGGGTGCCCTTTGACTAGTGATGGAACCCCTTTGGTAAAAAACTGACGACCAGGACCAATCAAAATGAGCGAAGTTAGAAGAAATTGAACAAGAACACTGCCTTCATGCCCAATTGTCTGCTTAACAAGGTGGTGAACTGGTGGGAAAATGTGCCCCCCCATTTCAATTATCACAACAGGTAAGGCAAGACTTGCTGCAACCCAGGTGTCGCGTTGTAATTTGGACTGTTCGGATTGTTTTAATAAGTCCTTTTCCGCCGCATCCGCAGAAACTGTCAGCGGATATCCGGTGGTTTTCGCGACATCCTTCAAGTGTTCTACTGAAACAGCGCCTTGAATGAATGTTAGTCTTACACTTTCGCTGGCCAAATTTACGTTTACTTTTTCAACGCCTTGAACCTTCACCAGTGCCGTTTCTAATCGTTTGACACAGGATGCACAGGAAAGGCCCGTGACATTCATGGTTTTGGTTTGGGTTGCTGCAGGGTACCCGATTTCGTTTAATTTCGTAATAATTTCAGCAATTTGTATGTCGTCGATCACCGCGATTTTCAGCGTTTTGTCCACTAAATTCACGTGCACGTCATTTGTTTGGAGAACGGACAACGCAGCCTTTTCTATACGGCCAACACAAGACGCACAGTTCATGCCATTGATCACTAGGGTTATTTTACGCGCGTCGTTCACGGTGGATTCCTATCCAATGCTTGATCTTAGCGATATAGATAGGGCTTCCAGTTAATGGAAGGTCAAGTGATTACTTAAGCTTTTCGTGAAACTCTTTAAATGACATCCGATGCTGTTCCTTGGAATTTTGATACTCATCACACCCAGCGCTTTCTAACCATTGTTTTTGAGGCTGGTTCTCAACACCATCTGCCGTAACGTGAATGCCAAGTGCCTTGGCCATTGAAATGATTGTAAGAGCCAGGATTTTAAGTTTTCCATCCGTAACAAGCGATTGATCAAGTTTAAGGTGAGAAATTGGATAGTTTTGCAAGCAGGAAATGTACGAGTATGCAGTACCAAAATCTCGTATCACCAGTTGATAGCCCATTTGGGTAATCTTTGTTATTGTATTCTGAAATCGCAAGTCATTGGTCAACAAAAGCATTTCGGTGATTTCCAATTTCAAGCTTTTCGGTGTGAATTTTGAATTGTCTAAATATTGCTGAAGTAGGGGAATAAATTGGTCATCCTGTAAAAGAAGTTCCGAAACTTTAACAGAAATTGATTGGTGCCTTCCTGCCTTCGCGAAATCAAGTGCAACATCCATGGCTTTTTGGAGAACCCATTTTTCAATTTGTAGATTTGCACCCGTCGCCTCTGCAACTGAATTTAATTCATACGTCGGTAAATTTTTACCGTTTGGCAATTTTACCCAGTACGAGGTTTCCGCGCCGATGATTTTTTCGGTTTCAAAACAAAATTGAGGGCAGAAGTTTACTTCTAATGAGTTGGTTTCAAGACATTTTTTGATCTTATCATCGACAAAGTGAAATCTTTGGCTTTCTTCCGACATCTCGGGATTAAAGGCTTTGCACGTATTATTTCCCTCTCGTTTCGCGGCATAAAGGGCCAAATCGGCTTGTTGAAAGAGCACATCATAACTTTGAGTTTCAGCACTGGTTTGGCTGAACCCAAGACTTGCATTCATTTGCAAGTTGTGGCCGTTAATGGAAAACGGTTTGTTGACTTGGTCAAGAAACATCTCGCAGATATTTTTCGGCAAGACATCGTTACGGATCAATAAACAAAATTCATCCCCCCCCCAAGCGGGCAACAATCGATCTTTTGGGGGCAATCTTTTGCAAACGGCGTGCAAACTCTGCCAACAATTGATCGCCTGCATCATGCCCTAAAGTATCGTTAACGTACTTAAATCGGTCTAAATCAACCAAAGACATTGAAACGTACGTATGATCATCGGTGGCTGATTGCAGAAATTCTGGCGCGTGTTTTTTCAGAAAGTTCCGATTTTTCAATCCTGTAAGTGAATCATGATTGGCAAGATATTGCAGTTCGTCTTTTGCCTCTTCTGCCATGCTGACATCGGATTCAGTAAGCAACCAAGATTTTTCACCACTAATTGCATCAAACGAGGATTTTACCTCTATGCGGTGAAGGCGAATGCCAAAAACTGTCGCAACCTTAGCCAGTGTTGTTCCCTCGGCAATGTTTTCCACGCCGTCTTGGATCATTTCATAAAGTGGTCCAGACAAAATGCGCTGAGAAAGGTCGGGTGCTGACGACGGGAAAACACGACGGGCGGCGGGATTAGCGTATTGGCAGGAACCATTCATCCGATAAGAGGTTACCAAGACGTCGGTATAAATGAGCGCTTGTGCGGCCTTTATCAAATTGGGTGAATTGTCGGTGATATCTTCGCCTTCACAAAGCATCGCCATTGTGCCGTCGGGCATCAAAAGACCACGAAACCTGCATGCAAGGGTTTTGGCTTTGTCATGTGGGTAAATCGTCCAGATTTCATCAAAAACAACGCCTTTCCAAAAGTCAGTTTGGAATTGCTGCAAACGGGCCTGAACCGAAGGCGACATATCTGAACGCAGATTTCGTGCCTCTAATTCCGGCATCGTTTTGGCCTGCCACAGCAAAAGCGCGGTGTCGTTGGCGCATACAACACGCGCCTTATCAATATTGAATACCCAAATGGGAAACCGCGAATTTTCGGCGAAACGTAAGTCGTCAAGTGACATGAAAACTGAATTTTGGTCGGTTTTCGACATTTCAAGAATGTCAGTTTTTGAAGTTGAATGTTGCACGTTGCACCCCAATGCATTCCTTAAAAGGTACCGCAAAAATAGTTAACGAAGGGTAAATGAACGAGATTCGTG
>ERZ1046740.2851-NODE-2851-length-10852-cov-5.710753_pt1 | contig 10852 bp, 7 predicted proteins | sample MGYA00383093_ERZ1046740 | MGnify/ENA primary metagenome ERZ1046740 (study PRJEB29581, sample SAMEA5548363) | metagenome | biome: marine; feature: coastal; material: water | depth 25 m | study: Short-term variability in the microbial, nano- and picoplankton...
TGATTTGTAATCAGCAGGTCGTGGGTTCGAGTCCCTCCATCGGCTCAAAATAAAAGAAAAGATCTTTGATAGAAATGGTGAGATACTCAAGTGGCCAACGAGGGCAGACTGTAAATCTGCTGCGCAAGCTTCGAAGGTTCGAATCCTTCTCTCACCACAAAAGAAGAAGTAATAAGAAATTATTGCGACAATGATGATTTGAAAAAATATTGCGAGAGTAGCTCAGTTGGTAGAGCTTCAGCCTTCCAAGCTGACTGTCGCCGGTTCGAGCCCGGTCTCTCGCTCTTTTTTTTGCCGGTGTAGCTCAGGGGTAGAGCGTTTCCTTGGTAAGGAAGAGGTCACGGGTTCAAATCCCGTCATTGGCTCAAATAAAAGAATTGAATTTAACACTATATATAACTAAGATTTAAAAATTAATAATTATGGCTAAAGAAACCTTTGATCGTTCGAAACCACACTTAAACATTGGTACTATTGGACACGTTGATCACGGTAAAACAACCTTAACAGCTGCTATTACTGTTGTATTAGCAGATAAAGGACTTTCTGAAGTAAAAGATTTCGATCAAATCGATAACGCTCCTGAGGAAAAAGAAAGAGGTATTACAATTAATACTGCTCACGTTGAATATCAAACTGCTAATCGTCATTACGCTCACGTTGACTGTCCAGGTCACGCGGATTACGTTAAGAACATGGTAACGGGTGCTGCTCAAATGGATGGTGCAATCATCGTTGTAGCTGCAACAGACGGACCAATGCCTCAAACAAGAGAGCATATCTTATTAGGACGTCAGGTAGGTATTCCTAGATTAGTTGTATTCATGAATAAAGTGGATATGGTTGATGACGAAGAGTTGTTAGAATTAGTAGAGATGGAAATTAGAGATTTATTATCATTCTACGAATATGATGGTGATAATACTCCAGTAATTCAAGGATCTGCTTTAGGAGGATTGAATGGTGAGCCAAAGTGGTCTGAAAAAATTATGGAATTAATGGACGCTGTTGATACTTGGATTGAGTTACCAAAGCGTGATGTTGATAAAGATTTCTTAATGCCAATTGAAGATGTATTCTCAATTACAGGTCGTGGTACTGTTGCTACTGGTCGTATTGAAACTGGTGTTGCTAATACAGGTGATGCAGTTGATATTATTGGTATGGGAGCTGAAAAATTAACTTCTACAGTTACTGGAGTTGAAATGTTCCGTAAAATATTAGATAGAGGTGAAGCAGGAGATAACGTAGGTATCTTGTTAAGAGGTATTGCAAAAGAAGATATTAAAAGAGGTATGGTAATCTGTAAGCCAGGTTCTGTAACTCCGCATTCTAACTTTAAAGCTGAGGTTTATATCTTGAAAAAAGAAGAAGGTGGTCGTCATACACCATTCCATAACAACTATCGTCCACAGTTCTACGTGCGTACAACTGACGTTACAGGTACTATTAACTTACCTGATGGAGTTGAAATGGTAATGCCTGGTGATAACTTAACAATTACTGTTGAATTACATCAACCAATTGCATTAAATGTAGGTTTACGTTTTGCAATCCGTGAAGGTGGTAGAACAGTAGGTGCGGGTCAGGTAACAGAAATGTTAGACTAATTAATTTCACCTTACGAAATAACATGAATATAGGTGCTTCTTTTTAGAGGAGCACCTTATATTTACGGGTGTAGCTCAGTTGGTAGAGCACTGGTCTCCAAAACCAGGTGTCGGGAGTTCGAGCCTCTCCACCCGTGCAAAATTAAAAAAAATGAATTTAGTAAAATATATAAAAGACTCATTTGAAGAATTACGTAACAAGGTGTCTTGGATTTCTTGGGAAGAAGCTCAAAAATCTACGGTTGTTGTTGCTATTTTTACTGTAATATTTGCCTTGGCAGTATTTTTTGTGGATAAATTCTTTCGAACAGGTTTAACAGAATATTTTGAACTATTTTAATTTAAGTTTGTTATGGCTGAATCTGTAAAAAAATGGTACGTTATTAGAGCAATTGGTGGTCAAGAAAATAAGGTGAAATCTTATATTGAAAACGAAATTGCCCGATTAGGTATGACTGACTATGTTGAGAGTGTTTTGGTGCCTACAGAAAAAGTAATTCAAGTGCGTAATGGGAAAAAAATAAATAAAGAAAGAGTTTATTTTCCGGGTTATGTAATGATTGAAGCAAACTTAAGTGGAGAATTACCACATATCATAAAAGCAATACCTGGTGTAATTGGTTTTCTTGGTGAAGTTAAAGGCGGTGATCCTGTGCCAATGAGAAAATCTGAAATAAATCGTATGCTTGGTAAAGTTGACGAACTATCAGTTCAAACCGATAATATAGCTATTCCATATATCATTGGAGAAACTGTTAAGGTTATTGACGGTCCTTTCAATGGTTTTGATGGGACAATTGAAAAAATTAACGAAGAAAAACGCAAGCTTGAAGTAATGGTGAAAATTTTCGGAAGAAAGACACCTTTAGAATTAAGCTATATGCAAGTAGAAAAAATTTCATAATTGTTACAAATAATTTTGATATTACATTTTTAGCTTCCAAGATAAATGTAGTGTCTAACTTAAAATTTAGAAATGGCAAAAGAAGTAAGTAAAGTAGTAAAATTACAAGTTCGTGGAGGAGCGGCAAACCCGTCACCACCAGTTGGACCTGCTTTGGGTGCTGCCGGAGTTAATATCATGGAGTTCTGTAAGCAGTTTAATGCAAGAACTCAAGATAAACAAGGAAAAGTTTTACCTGTTGCAATTACTGTATACAAAGATAAATCTTTTGATTTTGTAATAAAAACTCCACCAGCGGCTGTTCAAATATTAGAAGCAGCTAAAGTAAAAAAGGGTTCTGGAGAACCTAACCGTAATAAAGTGGCTACAGTTACTTGGGATCAATTGAGAGTTATTGCTGAAGACAAAATGCCTGATTTAAACGCATTTACAGTCGAATCAGCTATGTTAATGATGGCTGGTACAGCACGCTCAATGGGTGTTAAAGTAAAAGGACAAGCTCCTGTAAAACAATAAAACAGTTATTTAAAAATGGCAAAATTAACAAAAAAGCAAAAAGAAGCGAATACTAAGGTTGATAAAAATCAATCATATTCAGTGCAAGAAGCTTCAGCTTTAGTAAAAGAAATTACTAATGTAAATTTTGATGCATCTATTGATTTAGCTGTTAGATTAGGAGTTGATCCTCGTAAAGCAAATCAAATGGTTAGAGGGGTAGTAACATTACCTCACGGAACTGGTAAAGATGTTAAAGTATTAGCATTAGTAACTCCAGATAAAGAAGCAGATGCAAAAGAAGCGGGTGCTGATTATGTTGGATTAGATGAATACCTTCAAAAAATTAAAGGAGGATGGACAGATGTTGACGTTATTATTACTATGCCAAGTGTAATGGGAAAATTAGGTCCTTTAGGTCGTGTTTTAGGACCAAGAGGTTTAATGCCTAACCCAAAAACAGGTACAGTAACTATGGATGTTTCAAAGGCAGTAAAAGAAGTAAAAGCAGGTAAAATTGACTTTAAAGTTGAGAAAACTGGTATTATTCATGCTGCTGTTGGAAAAGCATCTTTTGACGCTGACAAAATTGCTGAAAATGCAAATGAATTAATTCAGACTTTAATTAAATTAAAGCCAACTGCAGCTAAAGGAACTTATATTAAAAGTATTTATATGTCTAGTACTATGAGTCCAAGTTTAAGTATTGATACTAAATCAGTTTAATAAAGTTAAAACTTATAATTATGACGAGAGAAGAAAAATCACAAGTAATAGAAGCTTTAACAACACGGTTAACTGACGAAAGTATTATCTATTTAGCAGATATTTCAGGATTAAATGCGTCTGAAACATCTAATTTAAGAAGAGCATGTTTTAAAGCAAATATTAAACTTGCAGTTGTTAAAAATACATTGCTAGAAAAAGCAATGGAAAAATCTGATAAGAATTTTGGAGATTTACCATCAACATTAAAAGGAAATACTTCTTTAATGTTGTCAGAAACTGGTAATGCTCCAGCAAAATTAATCAAAGAATTCAGAAAAAAATCTGATAAACCTCTTTTAAAAGGTGCTTACATTGAAGAAGCTATATTTGTTGGTGATGACCAACTAGATACTTTAGTAAGTATTAAATCTAAAGAAGAAGTTATTGGAGATATTATTGGATTGTTACAATCACCAGCTAAAAATGTTATTTCAGCATTGCAGTCAGGTGGTCAAACACTTTCAGGTATTGTGAAAACATTATCAGAGAGATAAAACAAGCGCACTAATAAACTAAAATAAATAAAATTTAAACAAAACGAGAAATGGCAGATTTAAAAGATTTCGCAGAACAACTTGTTAACTTAACAGTAAAAGAAGTAAATGAGTTAGCTGATATTTTAAAAGAAGAGTATGGTATTGAACCAGCTGCAGCTGCAGTAGCAGTAGCAGGTCCAGCAGCAGGAGGAGAAGCAGCAGCTGAAGAACAAACTGAATTTGATGTAATATTAAAAGCAGCTGGAGGCTCTAAATTAGCAGTTGTTAAATTAGTTAAAGAATTAACTGGTTTAGGACTAAAAGAAGCAAAAGGTGTTGTTGATAGCGCACCTGCACCAGTAAAAGAAGGTATTTCTAAAGATGAAGCTGAAGCTTTAAAAGCTTCACTAGAAGAGGCTGGAGCTGAAGTTGAGCTTAAATAAGCTTAACACAGTAAACACAATTAAAGGTTTAGGTCTGGGGTTGCCCTTAGACCTAAACCATTTTGCGTATATATTCGTTCTTATATTTTAATAGTTTTTTTAACATAAACTTTTTGTCCATTGGCTACAAAAACAATCACCGAAAGAATAAACTTTGCATCAGCTAAATTAGTTTCAGAATATCCAGATTTTCTAGATATTCAAGTAAAATCGTTTCAAGATTTTTTCCAACTAAAAACAAAAGCTGACGAACGAAGTACCGAAGGATTATACAAAACCTTCCTTGACAACTTCCCAATTACCGATACAAGAAATCAGTTTGTATTAGAGTTTATAGATTATTTTGTCGATCCTCCAAGATATTCCATTCAAGAATGTATTGAAAGAGGTTTAACTTATAGTGTTCCTTTAAAAGCACGTCTAAAACTTTATTGTACAGACCCTGAACACGAAGATTTTGAAACAATTGTTCAAGATGTATATCTCGGAACAATTCCTTATATGACCAACAGTGGTACTTTTGTTATAAATGGTGCTGAAAGAGTTGTAGTTTCTCAATTACACCGTTCGCCAGGGGTTTTCTTTGGTCAGTCGTTCCACGCAAACGGTACTAAATTATATTCAGCAAGAGTAATTCCTTTTAAAGGTTCTTGGATTGAATTCGCTACCGATATCAATAGCGTTATGTATGCGTACATTGATAGAAAGAAAAAATTACCGGTAACTACATTGTTTAGAGCTATTGGTTATGAAAGAGATAAAGACATACTTGAAATATTTAACCTTGCAGAAGAAATTAAAGTTTCAAAAAGTGGTGTTAAAAAAGTTTTAGGACGAAAATTAGCTGCACGTGTATTAAAAACTTGGTTTGAAGACTTTGTTGATGAAGATACAGGAGAAGTAGTTTCTATTGAAAGAAATGAGATAGTATTAGATAGAGATACTGTTTTAGAAAAGGAGCATATTGAAGAGATAGTTGAATCTGGTTCAAAAACAATTCTTTTACATAAAGAAGATAACCAGTCTGCTGATTATGCTATTATTCATAATACATTACAAAAAGATCCAACAAATTCAGAAAAAGAAGCTGTTGAACATATATACAGACAATTACGTAATGCTGAACCGCCAGATTTTGAAACTGCAAAAGGTATTATTGATAAATTGTTTTTCTCTGAACAACGTTACAATTTAGGTGAAGTTGGACGTTACAGAATGAATAAGAAGTTAAACTTGAATGTTGGAATTGAAGAAAAAGTTTTAACTAAATTGGATATTATTACTATTATCAAAAACTTGATAAAATTAGTAAATTCAAAAGCTGAAGTTGATGATATTGATCACTTATCTAACCGTCGTGTACGTACAGTTGGTGAACAATTAGCTAGTCAGTTTGGTGTAGGGTTATCTCGTATGGCACGTACTATTCGTGAAAGAATGAATGTTCGTGATAACGAAGTATTTACTCCAATTGATTTAATTAATGCCAAAACATTATCGTCAGTAATTAATTCTTTCTTCGGTACAAACCAGTTATCTCAATTTATGGATCAAACAAATCCATTAGCTGAGATTACACATAAACGTAGATTATCAGCTCTTGGACCTGGTGGTTTATCACGTGAAAGAGCTGGTTTCGAGGTGCGAGATGTACACTATACTCATTATGGTCGTTTATGTCCAATTGAAACTCCTGAGGGACCAAATATTGGTTTGATTTCATCATTAGCTGTTTTTGCAAAAGTGAATAACTTAGGATTTATTGAAACGCCTTATCGTGAAGTAACAGAAGGAAAAGTTAATATTTCTGAAGAACCAAAGTATTTAAGTGCTGAAGAAGAAGAAGGAATGAAGTTTGCTCAATCTAATTTACCATTAGATGAAAAAGGAAATTTTGTTGCTGATAGAGTAATTGTGCGTGAGGAAGCAGATTATCCTGTGGTGGATCCTAGTGCTGTGAACTTTATGGATGTAGCTCCAAACCAAATTGCTTCAATCTCAGCGTCGTTAATTCCATTCTTGGAGCACGATGATGCGAACCGTGCATTGATGGGATCTAATATGATGCGTCAGGCAGTACCATTATTACGTCCTGAGTCTCCAATTGTTGGAACAGGTTTAGAGCGTAGAGTAGCAAAAGACTCACGTATTTTAATTAATGCCGAAGGTAGTGGTGTTGTTGAGTATGTTGATGCTAATATGATCCAGATAAAATATGATAGAACCGATGAAGATCGTATGGTTAGTTTTGATGGTGATGGTAAAACATATGATTTAATTAAGTTTAGAAAAACCAATCAAGGTACATCTATTAATTTAAAACCAATTGTTAAAAAAGGTGATAGAGTTAAGGAAGGACAAGTACTTTGTGAAGGTTATGCAACCCAAAAAGGTGAACTTGGACTAGGAAGAAATATGAAAGTAGCCTTTATGCCTTGGAAAGGGTATAATTTTGAGGATGCAATTGTAATTTCTGAAAAAGTAGTTAGAGAAGATATTTTTACATCTATTCATATTGATGAATATTCAATGGATGTTAGAGACACCAAGTTAGGTGCCGAAGAATTAACCAACGATATTCCAAACGTTTCTGAAGAAGCTACTAAAGATTTAGATGAAAACGGAATGATTCGTATTGGTGCTGAAGTAAAACCAGGAGATATATTAATTGGAAAAATTACTCCAAAAGGGGAATCAGATCCAACTCCAGAAGAAAAATTATTAAGAGCTATTTTTGGTGATAAAGCTGGTGATGTAAAAGATGCATCATTAAAAGCTTCACCATCATTAAGAGGAGTTGTAATTGATAAAAAATTATTTGAGCGTGCAGTAAAAGATAAAACTAAAAGAGCAAAAGATAAAGTGGATATTGCTAATTTAGAAAATAAATACACTGCAAAACTTGAAGAATTAAGATCTTTATTGATAGAAAAGTTATTCCATTTAATTAGTGGAAAAACCTCTCAGGGAGTTCAAAATGATTTATCTGAAGAAATACTTCAAAAAGGAAAAAAATTCACTTTAAAAATGCTGAATTCAGTTACTGATTACTCGCATTTAACAAAAGGTGTTTGGACAACTGATAGTCATATTAATGAATTGGTTATAGAATTAATTCACAATTATAAAATTAAAGTGAATGACCTTCAAGGGGCGTTACGTAGAGAAAAGTTTACTATTTCTGTAGGTGATGAACTTCCGGCAGGTATTTTAAAATTAGCTAAAATTTACATTGCTAAAAAACGTAAATTAAAAGTTGGTGATAAAATGGCTGGACGTCATGGTAATAAAGGTATTGTTGCTCGTATAGTTCGTCAAGAAGATATGCCTTTCTTAGAAGACGGAACTCCAGTTGATATTGTATTGAATCCATTAGGGGTACCTTCACGTATGAATATTGGTCAGATATATGAAACAGTTCTTGGATGGGCAGGTCAAAAATTAGATAAAAAGTTTGCAACACCAATTTTTGATGGAGCAACTATTGATCAAATCAATGAATTGACAGATGGTGCAGAGATACCACGTTATGGACATACTTATTTATATGATGGTGGAACAGGTCAGCGTTTCGATCAGCCGGCAACAGTTGGTGTAATTTATATGATTAAGCTAGGTCATATGATTGATGATAAAATGCACGCACGTTCTATTGGACCTTACTCATTAATTACGCAGCAACCTTTAGGTGGTAAAGCACAGTTTGGTGGTCAGCGTTTTGGTGAGATGGAGGTATGGGCATTAGAAGCGTATGGTGCATCAAGTACATTGCGTGAAATCCTAACAGTAAAATCTGATGATGTAATGGGTAGAGCCAAAACATATGAAGCTATTGTTAAAGGTGATCCTATGCCAGAACCAGGTTTACCAGAATCATTTAACGTGTTAATGCACGAACTTAGAGGTCTTGGATTAGACGTTAGATTAGAGGAATAATAATTTTTTAAGTAGTTAGAAGAAACCTCTTCTAACTACTTAATATTTTTACATATTAAATTCGATACCATCATAATTATGGCAAGAAAAAACGATAAATACACTGTAAAAAAGTTTAACAAAATTTCAATAGGTTTATCATCTCCTGAAGCAATTTTAGAAAAATCAAAAGGAGAAGTTTTAAAACCTGAAACAATAAATTACCGTACGCATAAACCTGAAAGAGATGGTTTGTTTTGTGAGCGAATTTTTGGTCCTATAAAGGATTACGAATGTGCCTGTGGTAAATATAAAAGAATCCGTTACAAAGGAATTGTTTGTGACCGATGTGGTGTTGAAGTAACTGAGAAAAAAGTTCGTAGAGATAGAGTAGGACACATTAATTTAGTAGTTCCTGTTGCTCATATTTGGTATTTTAAATCATTGCCTAACAAAATGGGATACCTATTAGGGTTACCATCTAAAAAGTTAGATATGATTATTTACTACGAACGTTACGTAGTAATACAACCTGCAGGAGCAAAAAATGCTGAAGGTGAGCCATTACAAAAAATGGATTTCTTAACGGAAGAAGAATATTTAGATATTCTTGAAACATTCCCAATTGAAAATCAATATTTAGATGATTCTGACCCAGAAAAGTTCATTGCTAAAATGGGAGCTGAATGTTTAATTGAATTATTTAACCGTTTAGATCTAGATGAATTATCTTACCAATTGCGTCATAAAGCAAATACTGAAACTTCAAAACAGCGTAAAACTGAAGCGTTAAAACGTTTAAACGTAGTTGAGGCATTTAGAGATGCACAAAAAAATAGAGAAAACAAGCCTGAATGGATGATAATGAAAGTAATTCCGGTAACGCCACCTGAATTACGTCCATTAGTTCCATTAGATGGTGGTCGTTTTGCAACTTCAGATTTAAATGATTTATACCGAAGAGTAATTATTCGTAACAATCGTTTGAAGAGATTGATGGAAATTAAAGCTCCTGAAGTTATTTTAAGAAACGAAAAACGTATGTTGCAAGAATCTGTTGATTCATTATTTGATAACACGCGTAAATCTTCAGCAGTAAAAACTGAGTCAAACAGACCATTAAAATCACTTTCTGATTCATTAAAAGGAAAGCAAGGTCGTTTCCGTCAAAACTTATTAGGTAAACGTGTTGATTATTCTGCACGTTCGGTAATTGTTGTTGGACCAGAATTAAAATTATACGAATGTGGATTGCCAAAAGATATGGCAGCTGAATTATACAAACCTTTTATAATTAGAAAATTAATAGAAAGAGGTATTGTAAAAACTGTAAAATCTGCAAAGAAAATTATTGATAAAAGAGAGCCAGTTGTATGGGATATTTTAGAAAATGTTTTAAAAGGTCATCCTGTATTATTAAACCGTGCCCCTACTTTACACCGTTTGGGTATCCAAGCTTTCCAACCAAAATTAATTGAAGGAAAAGCAATTCAGTTACATCCACTTGTATGTACGGCTTTCAACGCCGATTTTGATGGGGATCAAATGGCAGTGCACTTACCATTAGGACCTGAGGCTATTTTAGAATCTCAGCTATTAATGTTGGCATCGCACAATATTTTAAACCCAGCAAACGGAGCACCAATAACAGTACCTTCACAAGATATGGTTCTTGGGTTATATTATATGACCAAAGAAAGAAAATCTACAGCTAAAGTACCTGTAAAAGGAGAAGGATTAACATTCTATTCACCAGAAGAGGTTACCATTGCTTTTAATGAAAAAGCAGTTGACTTAAACGCAAGTATTAAGGTTAGAACAAAAGATTTTAATGACGAAGGAGAACTTGTTAATCAAATAATATCAACAACTGTTGGTAGAGTTTTATTTAACGAGGTTGTACCGGAATCTGCGGGTTATGTTAACGAAGTATTAAATAAGAAATCATTAAGAGATATTATTGGTAATATTTTAAAAGTTACTGATGTTCCAACTACTGGAAAATTCTTAGATGATATGAAAGGAATGGGATATAAATTTGCATTCCAAGGTGGTTTATCATTTAGTTTAGGTGATATTATTATTCCACCTGAAAAACATACTATGATTGCTGATGCAAATGCTCAAGTTGATGTTATTATGACCAATTATAATATGGGTATGTTAACAAACAAAGAACGTTACAATCAGGTAATTGATATTTGGGGATCTGCTAATAATCGATTGACAGAACTTTCAATG
>ERZ1046740.2857-NODE-2857-length-10821-cov-5.012447_pt1 | contig 10821 bp, 9 predicted proteins | sample MGYA00383093_ERZ1046740 | MGnify/ENA primary metagenome ERZ1046740 (study PRJEB29581, sample SAMEA5548363) | metagenome | biome: marine; feature: coastal; material: water | depth 25 m | study: Short-term variability in the microbial, nano- and picoplankton...
AATGGCTGAAGCTTCTTTACAATCATACTGCGGTGCTCCAGCTCAGGATGGGCTCGTCCGAGCTCCGCGATGCGCGCTGCATGATCATCGACCAAATGATGCCGGGCAATCGCTCCCGCACGGGCAAACCAATACAGACTGATCTGGGTCAACAGAACGCCTTTACCTGCCAAGCCTTCATTCATGATCACGTCGAAAGCCGAAACACGGTCGGTCGCGACCATGAGCAAGGCATCGCCCATATCAAAGACTTCACGTACCTTGCCGGACGCGACCAGTGGATACGAAAGTCCCTCCACCTGTAGCAGCGGCTTGGAAGGCAATGGAAATGGCAAAGCAGCAGAATTCATAGCTTCTTGATTAGTTGCTCAGGCCACTTGCGCAAACGGTTTCTCAACGGATCGAAAAAAAATTAACCATTTTTCAAAAAAGACTTGCAGGAAGACCACCGACACGTAGTTTCCGTGACTTCGCATCACGTCCCGTTCGTCTAGCCCGGTCTAGGACACCTGGTTTTCATCCAGGCAACAGGGGTTCGAATCCCCTACGGGATGCCAATTTAAAACCCTTCGCTACGAAAGTAACGAAGGGTTTTTTAGTGTCTGAAAGCTACGCGGGGATGAGAACCCCGGGGTTCGACGCAAGGAGCGAAGCGACTGGAGATGGGGCAGCTCGCAGAGCTGATCGCACAGCACCGTCATGCTACCGAGCCGATATTTTCGGTAGCGCGAGCGCGACAGCGATTGCATCGTTATTGTGGCAGCCCGCCCGGCACCGATCAACGCTCGCGGAACCGGGTCGGCGAGTGACCGGTGATTCGTTTAAAGGAACGGTTGAACTGCGAGATCGATTCAAAGCCGGTCTCAAAGGCGATTTCGCTGACCCGTAGATGTGGATTCTGCAATAGATGCTTGGCCTTCTCCACCCGCACCCGGGCCAGATAGTCGGTAAAGGTGATGCCGGTTGCGCGCTTGAAAACCTTACAGAAGTGGCGCGTGCTGGCATTGACCGCTTGCGCAGCCTCGTCGAGTGAGATGCGATCACTGAAACGGTCCTGAATGTATTCCTTCGCCTTGCTGACCAACTTTGGCTCAAGCTCGCAGTCTTTAATCTCGATACTGTTACTGATCACCGCGAGATGCTCGGCAAAAGTCGCAAGCAGACGAAGCATCGCCTCGTATTGTTCGCGGTCGAAGACCTTGGTCTGGAAGTATGCTTCCTCCATCGCTTTCAAATTCACCTGCGAGCCCCATGATAAAAGTTGGCGGGTGGTCTTGCGAAACTCTTCCTGATTCGGTGGATGCAGCAGGATCTGCCCGGTATGCAGAAATGCAATCAGCTCGTCGCCGACGCGAATCGGCACGGCACTATCACACAGACCGGCAAAACAATGCAGCGATTTCGGCTCAAGCTCGGCCTCTTTTTCCAGCGTGGACTGCATCTTCAAACAATTCGCGCAGCCTTGGTTCGTCTGCGACAACATCGCGCAAAAAGGGTTTGGGTCGGTGAACTCGGCACGCGCGTCCTCATCGGCCTGCACCGGACGCATGATTAAGGACAGGCCGGTCGCCCCGCGAAAGGCCGCCTGATAATCTTTAAACAGTGCGGATTCCGATAATTTCTCGACCAAACGCCGTCCTCGACGCAGCTCAGCAGGGTCTTTCCCGGGGCTGATCTGGCAAGTGTCTGGCGGCATCATGTGGATTTATATCAGTTTTGCGAAAATATGCACAGTGATGTGCTCAATATGCGAAGACAAGCTAGGGCTGCCTGTGGAATAATCAAGACATGCATGCGCGCTTAATCAGCTATCTAAAAGACAACCGGGATCAAATCATTGAGAACTGGTTGCTGGAAGTTGACGTACCGCCAGCCAATGGCAGCGAAGCGACCGACTCGGGTGTCGTCCCACTCACGTTTTTAACGCAGGCCTTTGACACCACCCTTCAGGTGATCGAATCCGGCCAAGCCCCGAACGGATCCAACGAAGGCATGCATCTGGACGACATTCTGGGAGTCACCACTGCCTGCAAGCAGCGTTGCATGGGCGGGCGCGTTTGCATCGAGCTGCATGACTCCGGCTTGACCGCCTTCCTCAGCGTGTTCGATACGAATTGGGATGCGGCCGGCGAGTTCAATGAGTTTGACCGCGAAAACTACGCGGATTTGATCAACCACGCCCTCTCCGGTTTGTTCGCCAGCGAGATTGAGCATTGCAAATACAAGCATTTCCGCTCCGACTGCCCGTTCATTTCCGGCACGCCGGGACAAGCCACTGCTGACGTATGAAAATCCTCTTACTTACAGTCTTCTTAAGCCTGCTATTAGCTGCGCTGTTTTTACTCTTTTTTTTATTGGAACGCAGAGGCCAGACCTTAACAAGTCCGGAGCAAGACGCCCTACGCCCTTTTGACAACGAAACACCTAAAGCCGCTTCGCGCAAATGAATACAAAACCCACGACTACTACCATCGAATACGATGACGATTCCGTAAGGAAGTTTATGATCGCCTCCATCTTCTGGGCCCTGGTCGGGCTCGGAGCGGGTGTGCTCATCGCATCCCAGCTGAATTTTTGGCGTTTAAATTTCAACATGGAGTGGCTGACCTTCGGTCGCCTGCGTCCACTGCATACCAATGCCGCGATTTTCGCCTTCGTCGGCAATATGATGTTTGCCGGGGTGTACTACTCCACCCAGCGCCTCTGCCGTGCGCGTCTGGCATCCGGCTTACTCACGAAGATCCACTTCTGGGGCTGGCAATTGATCATCGTGCTCGCTGCCATCTCCCTGCCCCTCGGCTATAGCCGCGGCAAGGAATACGCTGAGCTGATTTGGCCGATCAACATTCTGGTTGCAGTGATCTGGCTCGTCTTCGCGGCCAACTTCTTCTGGACCCTCGCCAAGCGCAACGAGAAGTCACTCTATGTGGGCCTGTGGTTCTACATCGCGACGATCGTCACAATCACGATGCTCTATGTGGTCAACCACCTCTCGATTCCGACCAGCTTCACCCACAGTTACCCGCTGTTCGGCGGCGTGCAGGACGCGCTGGTACAATGGTGGTACGGGCACAACGCGGTGGCCTTCTTCCTGACCACACCGATGCTCGGCATCATGTATTACTTCGTCCCCAAGGCGGCGAATCGTCCGGTCTATTCCTACCGCCTGTCGATCATTCACTTCTGGTCGCTGGTATTCATCTACATTTGGGCCGGACCACACCACCTGCTCAACACCGCACTACCCGAGTGGCTGCAATCGCTCGGCATGATTTTCAGCCTGATGCTTTGGGCGCCGTCCTGGGCCGGTATGCTCAACGGCCTGCTCACACTGCGTGGCGCATGGGACAAGCTGCTGACCGATCCAATCATTAAATTCTTCGCTGCCGCGGTGACCTTCTACGGCATGGCGACCTTCGAAGGCCCGCTGCTTTCGATCAAATCGGTCAACGCCCTCTCCCACTACACCGACTGGACCGTCGGACACGTCCACTCCGGCACGCTTGGCTGGAACGGTTTCCTCGCCGCCGGTATGTTCTACTGGCTCGCACCGCGCCTGTGGAAGACAAAGCTCTACTCGGTCTCGATGGCCAACGCACACTTCTGGCTCGGGATGGTCGGCATCCTCCTGTACGTCGCTTCGATGTGGGTGGCCGGAATCACGCAAGGCCTGATGCTCAATGCCACGACCGAAGGCGGCACCGTGCTGCAGTATCCTAATTTCCTCGATACGTTGCAAGCGATTCGCCCCGTCATGCTGTTCCGTGCCATCGGCGGCGGGCTCTATCTCCTAGGGTTCTTCATGCTTGCCTTCAACATCTGGAAGACCGCGCGTAGCGGCACCCCGGTGAACGGCACGGTCGAAGTTCCAGTCACAGAAGACGAAGCGAAAACAGGCTTCCACGGATTCCTTTCCGCGCCGGTCGTTTACTCACTGCTCATCATCTTCGCCGTCTGCCTGACGATCTTCAGCAACGGAGCCCTGTTCATCTTCGGCACATTCCTGACAATTGTCTTCGTCATCGTTGCCATCGCCCACTTCGAAGTCTGCAAGGCGACTTGGAACGAGTGGTATGAAGAACTGCTCAGCCACGGATTCGCCTTCACGGTGTTGACGATTATCGCGGCTGCGATCGGGGGTGCGATTCAGATCATCCCCACCGTCACGATGCAACGCGCGGATAATATCGAGGGACGCATTCAAGTGCCCTACACACCACTCGAACTCGCTGGTCGCGACATCTATGTGAGCGAAGGTTGCTACAACTGCCACTCACAAATGATCCGTACACTCGTGCCGGAAGTCATGCGCTACGGCGACTACTCGCACCTCGGTGAATCGATTTACGACTTCCCCTACCAATGGGGCTCCAAGCGCACCGGACCGGATCTCGCACGCGAAGGCGGCAAGCGCTCCGACGACTGGCACTACTTCCACATGCTTGACCCGCGCAGTGTATCGCCGGGCTCAAACATGCCGAACTACCCTTGGCTCTTGGAGAAATCGATCAAAGTCAGCCAACTGCCGAACAAGATCCACGCCATGCGCATGCTCGGCGTCCCTTACCCGATCGATCTCTCCGAGGAAGACATCCAGGCGCAGATCGACGAGCAAGCCGCTGGCATCGTTGCCCGCCTCGCGGAAAAGGGCGCCTTCACCGATCCGGACAAGGAGATCGTCGCCGTCATCGCCTACCTCCAAAAGCTCGGCACCCACGAACTCACGAGTGAGCAAGACGACGCTAAATAAATCATACATTAATCATCAGCGATTCATCACATGTTTAAACGTATCATCTACGACGACTGGACGAGCATCGTACCGCTCATTTCCTTCTGGCTCACCTTTGGCGTCTTTCTCGCCATCACCATTCGCGCACTCTTCATGAAGAAGGCAACGGTCAACCACATGGAAAACCTTCCACTTGAAGAGGAAGACAACGCAAACTCCAACGCAGCAATCAAATGAACACAGGCGAAGATAAAGACGTACAATCCGTCAAACAAGAAGACCTTCCCGAAGGTGTGATCCTCCGCGACCACGTTGTCGACGGCATTCAGGAATACGATCAGCGCCTGCCCTTCTGGTGGCTCTGTATCCTGTTTGGCATGATCGTCTTCTCGCTGGTCTATTGGCTGGTGCTCGACGACCGCAGCTACGAAGGCGCCAAGGACAACCGTCTGGAGGCGCAGTTAAACGAGTTGGCCACCAAGCGGCTGGCGAACTCGATCGACGTGACCAACAACGATCTGTTCTGGGAAATGAGCGGCAACCCCGCCTTCGTGAGTGCCGGACAAGCCACCTACGAAGCAAACTGCGTGGCCTGCCACGGCAAGGAACTTCAGGGCGGCATCGGCTTCAACCTGGTTGACGCCGAGTGGGTGCACGGCTCGAATCCGGCGGAAATTTACGTCACGATCGACAAGGGCGTCCCCGCCAAAGGCATGCAGGCATGGGGCACGCTGCTCGGTCAGAAACGTATCGCCGAAGTCGTCGCATACGTCCTGAGCAAGAATCCGGATTTGAAAGCCGTCAACGCGGCGCAGTAGTCAACGCGTCCCCGAGGAGCCCACACGAGCTAACAGCTGGGTTAATCCCGCCAATTAGCTGCGGTTAAAACCCTCCGAAGCACCTGACTGACTTCCCCTGGAGGAAGCGAAAGTTCGTGCGTTCGTGGGCGCGCGCGCTATTTTCTCATTGATATGAGTCAACCCAACAGACCAAACCGCGAGTCGGTCACGACCATCAATCGTGACGGCTCGCGTTTGTTTCTCCACCCGGCCGATGTAACGGGCCGGTTCACTCGTTGGCGTCGACTCTTCGCCCTCGTATTGATCGGCGTCTATATCACACTGCCCTGGATTCCGATCAACGGAAACCCGGCCGTGTTCCTCGATGTACTCCACCGGCGCTTTCACCTGTTCGGCCTGACCTTTGCCACCCAGGATCTGTGGCTCGCCTTTTTCTTTATCACCGGCGTCGGCTTCTCCCTCTTCTTTGTCACCGCGCTCTTTGGGCGCCTGTGGTGTGGTTGGGCCTGCCCGCAGACGGTCTTCCTCGAGCACGTGTACCGCCGCGTCGAGCGCTGGATCGAAGGCGATGCGACCAAGCGCAGGCAGCTCGACAAGCAACCCTGGTCCGCGGCAAAGTTCAGCAAGCGCGCCATCAAACACGGTCTATTTGCGATGATCTCGCTGATGATCGCCCACCTGTTTCTCGCCTATTTCATCTCGATTCCGCAACTGTATCATTGGATGACGAGCAACCCGCACGAGCACTGGGGGGCCTTTGTCTTTGTCTTTATCGCCAGTGGAATCATCTATTTCAATTTCGCCTGGTTTCGCGAGCAACTTTGTCTCGTTATCTGCCCCTACGGGCGTCTCCAGTCCGCGCTCATTGACGACGACTCCATCATCATCGGCTACGATGAAGACCGCGGTGAACCACGTGGCCCGGCCAAAATGGAAGGAGTCGGTGATTGTATCGATTGCACCCGCTGCGTGCAAGTGTGCCCGACCGGTATCGACATCCGCCAGGGCCTGCAAATCGAATGTATCGGCTGCTCCAATTGTATCGACGCTTGTGATACAATCATGACGAAGCTCAACCGTCCGAAAGGTCTGATTCGATACGACTCCCTGAACGGACTGGCCGGCAAGAAAAAGAAGATCCTGCGCCCCCGTATTCTCCTCTACTTCGTCCTCATGCTAATTGGTGCGGGTGCCATGACGCTCTCTGCGATGCAGCTGCGCAGCGCGAATATGAACATCGTGCGCATGACAGGCGCCCCCTACTTCATCACCGAAACAGCCGTTCGTAACCAATACATGGTGCGCGTGATCAACAAGAGTAACAAAGCGAAAACCTATCAGATCCAAAGCACTGCAGGCCAACAGACCTACCGCATGGAGGGAAATGCGGACGGTATCACCGTGCCGGCATTGGGCGAAGAAGTCCGACCGGTGATCATCACCATCCAGAAGGACGACTATCAAGGGCGCTTCCCCCTGGAACTCTCCCTGATCGCTCCCGAGGGGCATCGCATCATCACTCGCAAAGCAGAATTCCTCGGTCCGGACCCCCGGCTGCTACAACAGTACAATGCCAACAAGTCGCAATCACCCGCCGCAACCGAACATGAGTACAGGTAGCAAAAAGAAATTCGCGTGGTCGCTGTGGATTCCGGTGATACTCGCGTTTCTGCTGGTGAGTGCCGCGTGGTTCACCTTGATCAAAATCGCCGGAGAGCATCCGACCGAGCGGATCGAAGTCGTTCCGGGCGAAGCGGCCAGACCGGCCGCGAAGTGATCCGGCGCACACGGGAATTCCAATACCCAGAACCTCGAATCATCATCTGGATTCCCGTAGAGCAGACGCAAAGCATTGCCCCCCGGAATGATTCTGCCTTCAATGATTCCTGTCTGAATCCACGCCGTCATCGCCTCCGAAAAGATTAAGGGTTCCCACCATGCTCAGCCACTCGACATCACAGCTCACAACTTGCACGCATTGCGGGACGGCTTTTACACCGAAGGCGGAGGAAACCTACTGCTGTCATGGTTGTTACTACGTCGCCCAACTCATACATGATGGCGGCCTCGAGCGTTTCTACGAACTGAAGGGCAACAAAGCGGTGCCCCCGGTCGGCTCGAAAGTCTTCCAATCCAGCGACACCGCATCGCTGCAGGCAGAACTTGAAACCGCCGAGGCGTCGGGCAAACAACCGGCGGTCTCCACCCGTCTTTCGATCGAAGGGATCAGCTGTATCGGATGCGTCTGGCTGATCGAAGCGATTTTCAAACGGCAAGCTGGCGCAGGGCAGATCATCATCGATCCGCGCTCCAATGCGATTGAGCTGACTTGGCGACGCAGCGCCTTTTCCCTGCCCGCATTCGCACAAGAGCTACAGAAGATCGGCTACCGCATCAGTCCGTATTCCGAGGATGCCTCCGCTCGAAACAGTACTAAACAAATCGCCCACCGGCTGGGACTGTGTGGGTTCTTTCTGCTCAACACCATGCTCTTCACCCTGCCGGGCTATCTGGGCATGGGCGGTGAGTTCTTCCTCGCACCGCTGTTCCAAATGCTCGGCGCGCTGTTTGCCACGCTCAGCCTGGTGGTCGGTGGCGGCTATTTCATCAGCCGTGCCTGGCAAGCCGCCAAAGCCCGTGTGCTCCATATCGACCTGCCGATTGCCGGCGGACTGCTGGCGGCCTACTCCGGCTCGCTGATCGGCTGTCTGACTGGATATACCAATCTCATCTATTTCGACTTCGTCGCCACCTTTGTCTTTCTCATGCTCGCCGGTCGCTGGCTGCAAGAGTTCGCTCTCGAAAAGAATCGCTCACAGCTACAACGCCAAAAAGTCGGCCCCCGCGAAGTCACGGTTCTCAACGGCGCCCACGATGGCGAACGGCTGCCCGTGCAGAAAGTGACAGCCAGTATGGACTACAGTATCGAACCCGGCGAGATCAACCCCGTCGCCGCGGATCCACTCGAGGCCCAAGGCACCCTCAGCCTCGAATGGATCAATGGTGAAGCCGACCCCGTCGTTTGGCCGAAAGAGAAGACCGCTCCGGCGGGTGCCATCAATGTCGGGCTTCACAGCCTGCGCTTCCGCGCCCGGGAGTCATGGCCCGATAGTTTGCTCGCTCAACTACTCGAACGCCCCGAGGACAATTTCCGCGACCAGCGCCTGCAAACCATCCTCCGCGGGTACATCGCCTGTGTGCTCGTGATCGCAGTGTTGGGCGGCATGGCGTGGCTGACCACAACAGGCGACATGCTCAAAGCCACTCAGGTGCTCATTTCCATTCTAGTCGTCTCCTGCCCCTGCGCCCTCGGCGTGGCCCTGCCCATGTGCGACGAGTTCGCCACTGCCCGTCTACGCCGCTCCGGACTGTTCATCAAGTCAGCGCAAATCTGGGAACGCCTGCGCCGCGTGAATACCGTCGTCTTCGACAAGACCGGCACACTGACCATGGACATCCCGCGGCTCACCAATACCGAAAGCCTCCAACAACTCGACCCGCTGTCCGCACAGGCGCTTCACCATCTCGTCGAACACAACGTCCACCCCGTCGCCCGATCCCTGCGAGAGGCACTGCTCGCGTATCATCCCGGCGTAGCCGAGACCGCCGCATTACCTATATCGGCCAGCATCGAAGAAACAGTCGGCAAGGGCGTCAGTTGGACCGACGCGGGCGGCAATCAATGGACGCTCGGCACCGCCGATTGGCTGGCGAACGACACGCAGGCGCCGGATGACGCACGCACCGTACTGCGGCAGAACGGACTCCTCGTGGCCACCTTCAACTTCATCGAAGATGTGCGCGACGATGCGCGCGACAGCATTTCCGCCCTGCGTCGCCAAAAAATGGATACGGCAATCCTCAGCGGCGACGCGTTGCAACGCGTCGCCACCATCGCGGACCAACTCGGCTTGCCGGGCGACTCGACCAAAGCACAGTGCAGCCCCACCGACAAAGCGGACTGGATCGACGCACACGCGCCACAAACCGCACTGATGATCGGCGACGGAGCGAACGACAGCCTCGCCTTTGACAAAGCCATCTGCCGCGGCACGCCAGTCGTGGACCGCAGCATCCTCGAAGCGTCGGCGGACTTCTTCTTCTTTGGGCGCAGCCTACGCTGTCTGCCAGCCCTGTTTGAAACCGCCACCACGCGCCGCCGTACCGTCGCGACCGTCTTTACGGTCGCAGTCTGTTACAACATTGCGGCAGTCAGCCTCTGCCTCGCGGGCATGATGCATCCGCTGTTGGCAGCCATCCTCATGCCGCTCAGCTCGATCGCAACTCTTTCGATTGCCTGGATCGGTCTGGGGCGCAACTAAGGACCGATCAGAGCTGCGCGAGCACATGCTGCCCCGCTTCCGAGAACTTGATTGTTGCGATCAGCGCCTTGCCCGCATCACTCATTTTCAACGTGGTCTTTTGCACGATGCTCACGATCTTCGCTTCGTCATACTTCTTGATCAGATCATCGAAGCCCAGCTCTAGAAATGTCAGGCACAGTGCATCTTCCAAAGTCTGACAGTCGGCATCCGCCTTTAAGCGTTTTTTGAGGTTGAGCGACTGCACTCGCTCGATGCTCTCAGTATCATAGCCCGCCTCAGCCATCAATTCCCCCGTCCGCTTGGCGTGAAAATGCTTCAAATCCTCGCGCCACTTCAAGTAGCCCGGACGATTCATCGGATAGTCCGCACGTGGAATTTCCCAACGACACAAATGCTGTGCTTTGGCAGCAATACGCAGACACTCGCAAGCTTCGGGTTGTAAGCGTAGAACCCATGCCAAATGATGCGCCGCATAGAGCACCTCTTTGGGGTGGGTCTCGCCTTGATATTCGACCGTCACCGGATCGTCGGCATTCGCCCGGTCAATCAGTTCAACAACCGCGGTATATTTTGAGCTCAATTCCATGCTGTAAACTACTCCACTCTGCGCGCTCGCGTCAATCGGATCAGGCGACAGCACCCCACCGAAACAAATTCCCGGCACACGCGCCATGTGGACTTATCCCCCCTCGGATTGAGGCATCCACCCGGCATGTCCATCGTTCGCCACAATCATGCGCAAACGTTGTCCGATTTTCTCCGCGACCGCAATCAGATATTCCGCTTCAGGCCCGGGCAAATGTGCGCGGCAGGTTCGATGCCAGAGCCCCAGCCAGGCCGCGAAGTGCGTCGCCTCCAAACCGAGCGAAACGTGCTTACACGGCATGCCGCCTCGATAAAGTGAACCGTACCACCGTAGGTGAGACGACCGGAAATCGTGCCACGAAGTGGTGCGGGTGGAGGG
>ERZ1046740.2861-NODE-2861-length-10803-cov-3.325363_pt1 | contig 10803 bp, 10 predicted proteins | sample MGYA00383093_ERZ1046740 | MGnify/ENA primary metagenome ERZ1046740 (study PRJEB29581, sample SAMEA5548363) | metagenome | biome: marine; feature: coastal; material: water | depth 25 m | study: Short-term variability in the microbial, nano- and picoplankton...
GTAGCGCTGACTCAGCAATGGCTAGATCTGCTGTCCCTGTCGCGATATCAAGAATATTGTCGTGCTTAACAGCTGACACCTCCAGAATGGTCTTTTTTCGCCAGGCTCTGTCAATCCCGAATGATAAGAAATGGTTTAGAAAATCGTAACGACCTGAGATGTCGTCGAACATTTTTTCTATTTGTTGCTTTTTAGAGCCCTCCTTTTCGAAAGGCTTAACTTCCTGTACTCGCACAGTTTTTAAAGGCTAACGCCTAGCATTTAATTAAGTTTGCAAATATCCACGATGAAGATCAAATCAGCAACCTTCGTTACATCCTTTCCACATTTAGGTGCCATGCCCGATTCTGTGTCGCCTGAATTCGCATTTATCGGTAGATCAAATGTGGGCAAATCCAGCTTGATTAATATGTTGACTGGGCGAAAGAATCTGGCTAAAACCAGCTCCAAGCCTGGAAAGACAAGATTAATTAATTCATTTTTAATCAATGATTATTGGACATTAATCGATCTTCCAGGATACGGTTTTGCAAAAGTTTCTAAGAAGAAACGACGTGGTTTTGGCGACATGATCACTGAATATCTTGAACAAAGGAAACAATTGATGTGCGCTTTTGTACTTATCGACATTAGAATTCCACCACAAGCGATCGATTTGGAGTTCTTAGATTGGTGTGCCGTTAAGCAAATTCCAATGGCCATAATCTTTACAAAGTGCGATAAGATGAAAATGACCAAACTTCATTTGCAACGAGAAACTTTTAAAGCTGCTCTATACGAACGCGGTTGGGAAGAAATGCCTATGACCTTTGAAAGCAGTTCTGTAAAATTTGACGGTCGCGATGAAATCTTAAAATTCGTTAGGAAACTTCTGTCGAATGTCAAGCATAATTAATATCCCTATTCAATTCTTTTAACTAATTGAGGAAAAGTTGTCGATACTCCTTTCCGTTCAACTCATCTAATCATCGTTTTTAATCCAATATTTGTCTAGAACAAACCCCAATGGCTGCCTCCTATAATATACTGTTGTACGCATTCTTTGTTTTTACCGGTATACAACTGCTCTACTATTTGATTGTTTTTACTCGTAATCTCGGAAAATCTGTATCGACACACAAAATTTCTGAAGGGGTAAGCGTAATCATTTGCGCGCGGAACGAGCGTAAAAATCTAGAAGAGCATTTGCACAAATTTCTTGAACAGGACTTTCCTGAGTTTGAGGTAATAGTTGTTAATGATGGTTCAACCGACGGAACCACGGCCTTATTAGAAGAACTAGAAAAGGAAAATAAAAAACTCAAACTAGTTCAGTTAGATATCGATGAAAAATACTATCGAGGCAAGAAATTTGCCCTGACCATTGGTATTAAGGCGGCCAAATATGAGATCGTTCTTTTGAGTGATGCGGATTGCCATCCAATAGGTAAAGATTGGATTTCAAAGATGACGAGTGGTTTTGGAAATCCACAAACTGAAATAATATTGGGTCTTGGTCATTATGATAAGCGCAATCGACCTCTCAATTGGATGATACAGCTCGACACCTTCCATACCGCGTTTATGTACACTAATTTCTCAAAAATGGGTAATTCCTATATGGGAGTTGGAAGAAATCTTGCTTATCGAAAGCCCTTATTCTTTAAGTTCAAAGGCTATGCATCACACCAACATATCATGGGCGGAGATGACGATTTATTTGTGAATGAAGCCAGCACCAAAACCAATACAGAAGTATGTCTTGACCCAGGTTCATATACCATCAGTCAAGCTCATACGTCTTTTAGAAAATGGTCCAAACAGAAATTGCGTCACATTAGCACTTCTAGTGCTTACAAGACCAACGACAAATTAGCGCTTGGAATGTATAGTTTGAGTTTGATTGCGCTCTATATCATCCTCGCTATCCTATTGTCGGCACAGTTTCAATGGGTGATAGTATTGAGTGTATTCGGATTTCGCTTTTTGGTTCAATCGGTCATTCTGCCTGTTAACATGTATAAGTTGGGCTTTAAAAATTATATACCCTTATATATTTTGTTTGATCCTTTTTGGATACTGATGTATCTCTACCTAGGTGTTCGATCGGTATTCTACAGTTCTAAACCAAAATCATGGAGTTGATCAAGAATTACTTCCCAGATTTCACCGAAGAACAACTCGCTCTTTTTGCCAAACTTCCTGAGCTTTACGAAGATTGGAATTCAATGATTAATGTGATATCAAGGAAAGATCTTGACCAGCTTACCTTACGTCACGTATTACATAGCTTATCAATTTTAAAATTCCATCCCTTGCCTAAGGGAATTTCTCTTGTTGACATTGGCACGGGCGGTGGTTTCCCCGGTATTCCATTAGCTATCGCTTGTCCGGATATTGAATTCACATTGGTGGATTCTATTGGCAAGAAAATTAAAGTAGTAAATGCCGTAGCTGACGCACTCGGCTTAAAAAATGTAATCGGCATTCATTCGAGAGGTGAAGACTTGAAGGATCGTTACGATATCGTTACAGCCAGAGCTGTCACCCGATTAGCTCCTCTCTGGAAATGGTCAAAGCAGGTTTTGAGAAACCCACAAACTGGGAAACTGATTACCCTAAAGGGTGGAGAATTGGATGACGAAATTGAGGAATTCGAAGAGATTAATCCACTTTACCGAGTTCAGAAATTTGACTTAAAAGAACAATTTAGCAATGAGTTTTTTGAGACTAAGCAATTGCTGGTAGTAGAAAAAAAGCCCTAAGGCTTTATCTTAATACTTCTAAGATTTCCTGAACCATCCGCGATTTTCAAGATAGTTTCTTGCGCTATATCTTTCACAGGAAAACAAATAGTTTGTGTAAAGAAGGCTTCACACATCTCTTCTTCAAATACGATTTTAGCGTTGCGCTGTGGAGGAAGGCTCTTGCTAATCGCAGGGTCCAAAACCAGCCTAAAATTTCTTTCAGGACCACAACCACTATAGCCCATTTGCACTTTGAGCATCCCGTTTTCAAAAATCAAGTTTTGCAACATCAATTGAGATTGGAAAGTCTGGCCATATTCTTCTGGTGATGCGGCAAACATTTGACCATTCTGCTGACAGTTTATTGTGCTCTGAACACCTCTAATGCAATCTACTCGAACCGCTTTTCCAGCCATGCAAATATTAGGTGTATTAACCTCTGTATACCCTACGAAGAGCTTTTGTCCCGCTTCGAGCTCGAAATCGGGAACAACCTCTACCGGAATACGTTTTTCTCCGTCTTTTTTTTCTAAAAGCAAGTTGCAACTATCGAGAGCTAGTTCAATGACCTTGACCTGAACGCCACAATTTTCTTTTACATCTGAGCTTGAATCATTGCATTCAGTCAAACTCAAGGTGGTAAGAATACTGAGTATAGCTAGATATTTCATGGTTAGCGCATTAGGTGGACTGTACCAGACATTCGGTACCTTTTATCTTTAAAATCACTGTATTCAATATGGTACATGTAAATACCAGGAGTCGATTCAACTCCTTTATACGTGCCATCCCAGTCAACTTCTTTGTTCGCACTTTCAAAGACCATTTCTCCCCAACGATTGAAAATCATTATGTTATAATCTTTAATTGCTACAGTAACTGGATTAAAGTATTCATTCAGTTCGTCTTTATTTGGAGTAAAGGCATTGGGCACATATACATTTGGACTAAAGTAGAAGCAAATCTCATTAGACCAAGAAACTGAATTCTCTCCATCGTCTTCATAAGCCTTAATACGATAGCAACGAATAAATTCTTCAGAGTTCCCGTCGATGAATATTGTCGAACCGGGATCGGCATCTTGTAGGTATTGAAACTCTCGATTATCGTTAGATTTCACGAAAAGCTCGTAACGAGAGGCTCCATTATCCCAGCCAAAATAGTCGGAAAAGTTCAAGAATATATCGAAATCATCTTCAGATTGAGTGCCCGTTAGTAATACATTGGTATGGATTTAAGAGAACCGTTCATTACCACATAAGTCGACAGCCCGGATTCTATACTCCCAAGCATTGTCATCGGTATTTAAATCTAATTCTAAAAAATTAGTAAAGCTTTCATCTGCAACGGTCATCCAAGCTGCACCTGAATTTGATGGTCTACGCTGTATCTGAAATTTCCCATTTTTCAAGTCGTCATAGACCGTAAAATAGGAGCCGTTGATTCGATTATCTGGAAAACCTACAGATATCACTCTCAAGTCAAGTTCTAGTCGGCTAATGTAAATCGGCAACTCAAGTGTATCTGAGTGGCAGCCAAATTCGGAGGTTTCAAGCACTCGAATTAATCCTGTCCCATCAGTTGGCCAATCTATACTTACATTATCACTCGAACTTGGGGTTGCTATCCCATTTTGAACCACCCATTCATAAGTTGAATTTGCAAATCCAGTAACCGAATAAGCTTTTGCATTATTGTCGGGATAACAAAGAACTGCATCTCCAAAAATCCCCTTAGTTTCAGGATTTGGGTGGACGATTACATTTGAATCAATTACCGCTCCAAGACAAGAATCTTTGGTGGTTTCAATTACTTCTATCTTGTAAATACCATCATTTGGCCAAGCCAATTTAATGGAGGACTTTCCTTGACCCGAAATTTTGGCATCATCACCATCGACTCTCCAATAATAACTCGAACCTGCAAATCCATTGAGGGAGTAACTCACCGAGTCTGGTCCTTCGCACACTTCGAAGTCACCTACTAAAGTATTTGCCGTTGGGCTCGGGAATATTTGTACATCTAAATATCGGTAAGAACTGAAGCAGAAGCGATTATTTACAGCATCGTAGGCTTTTTCACGTACTCCAACTCTACCAGAACCAGATGAGGGCCAATTCACTTGGATTTGAGAACTAGAATCACCGTTTAATTGATTTCCGTTTATAATATCCCAATTATATACAGAACCACTGCTTTCAATAACGAAATAGTCGACAACCGATTCATTGTCGCAAACTCGATCATCTCCGATTGGAATTTGTCCATCTAAATCATATTCCTTTTCTACGTTGATCGAAACTGGAACAGAGATACATCCAAATTTATCGGTTTGCACCACTCGCACAACCCCCGTGCCTATGTTTCCCCAATCAACTAAAATTCTATTCAAAGTTCCTCCTGCCGACTTAACTCCACCCGTTACGGTCCATGAATAGACTGACCCAAACTCTTTTGTAGCCGTATATGCTACGCCTGCTGCATTTGGACAAACAGAAACGGGCCCCACTATTTTTGGCAAGGGGTTTCGCACATTGACGTCGAAGAAGAAGGTATCACTCAAACAACCATTACTTCCCTTTTCAATTGCACCAACTTTTTGATCACCCAAAATATCCCATCGAACATCTACATTCGACCCGTTATTTCTTTCGATTGTTCCTCCAAATGCCAACCACTCGTAAGTTGACCCTGTGTTGTTCGGAACTGTATAGCGGTTTCCGGAGGATAATAAACAAACTGTATCTGGTCCAGAAATTACAGGAGGTGGAGGGCTTGCCAATAAACTCACATCGAGATTAACGGTATCACCAGGACAACCAAATTCGCTTATCTCCAGCATACGGAGGGTTCCAGAAGAACTCGAGCCATTCCAATCAACATCAACGGAAACACCATCGCTTGGTCCCGAAATTATTCCATTCGAAATTTGCCAAAAGAATTTACTATTTACTCCCGCATTTGCAGCGGTATAAGTATATAATTCTCCTGAACCTGCACAGACTGAAATAGGGCCTAAAATGTCATCAGAGCCTATAAATTTCTTTACAAGGATTTCCACGTTCTTCTTATCGTTCTTAGGCGGACAACCGTCATCTTCTACAATTACTGTGAACTCGTACGGATCTTTTCTGGCCTGCTCACAAGAGGGTGTCCAACAGAATTCAGACCTCACTGTCCCTTGAGAAGTATTTGATTTCAATACAGCCAGAGGAGGCTCGAATTTATTATCTCCAGTAAAAATATCACCATCACCGAAAATCTTAACATTATCGTCGTCAATGTCAAAACCTTCAACATCAAAGCAGATTTCCTCACCAGCTTCTACTTCGTGATAATATCCACTAGGAATTTGAACCTTAGGTTGTTTATTAGGAGGGCAATCCAGCACAAGAATTTGAAGATCAAGCCGAACTTTACTCAATAATTTTCCATCTCGATATTCCCATACCTCTATCGCTACCACATAACTGCCCGGCCTTGGAGCATACAAGGTCGTCAGACCATTTGAGCGGTCAATGTCAATATAAGTGCCTGGACCGAATGGTCTTTTATATCCATAACCACTGAGGTATTCGACCGAATCCAATGGCAATGACAAATTATCCGGAGGAGGTGGCATTGCTCCTCCTTGAGTTGGTGCTCCACCTTGATGCGGCCATACAAAACGATAAACCAGTGAATCCCCATCTGGATCAACCGCACGGTTTAAGAATACATTGGTATCCTTGGCACACATATACGGACTTGGCACACCACTAAAAAATGGAGAGCTATTCTCCACAATTGGATTCGGTATGAAGCAATAATATGTCTGACCTTGAAAAGGCTGACCACTTTGAGTGGTGAGGTTGTCTTGAATATTGCGACAACATCGGACAAAGGTCAAATGATATCCGGCAGAATTTGGCGGAAGAGAAATTACTGCCTCATAGAAGCCTTGTTCAATGTTTACGTTATCTGCATAGAATTCACAATCTTCGCTTCCAGGTGGTTCAACACGACGTTTGAAAATAATATTTATCGGCCATGGACGATAAAGTTGAAGTGTATTGTTGTTTAGATGAATTCCGAGCTCAATTTCATCGTCAAAATCAACTGTTGATTGAAGTTTGTCGCGAAAAATATTCAGAGTAACCTTATAATCGTAATCACCATTGGCATTTCGACCCAAATATTGATAACTCATATATCCGCCAATCAAGTGCGTTGCCTCTGCAGAGAGCATGCATCCTAAAAGAGCTATGACGGTAATTAAGCGAGACAATTTAATTCAGATTGGTCTAATTTACTAAGGTAAGGATTCTTTGGTTTTTTAAGGCCTGAGCAATACTTATTCATCTCCTACGTAAGTAGGACTCCAATTCCAACAAATTTATTGCTTGAACGTCGGTCAGTTTAACTTCATATTTATAAGGTTCTGGAGTTATGAATACCGAAGGCATTCCTGCATTGGATGCAAATTCGATATCTGAAAGAGAATCTCCTATCATCAAACACTGGTCGAATTCAATATCTCGAAAATCTTCTTTCGCCTTAAAAGCCATACCAGGATTGGGTTTGCGGCATTGGTCATTCTCCTTATGCAGTGCGGGACAGAAATATGCCTTATCAATTTTTCCTCCAGCCGATTCAACTGCATCCATCATAAATCGATGAATTTGATTCAGGTCTTGAGCCGTCATTAACCCTTTGCCAATTCCTTGTTGATTGGTCACAACCACGATTCTTTTAAAAATCTTGCTAAATCCCGCGATTGCTTCTAAAGCGCCAGGAAGAAATTCAAATTCTTCTACTGAGCGGATATAGTCTCCAATTTTTCGAACATTGATTACACCATCTCGATCTAAAAACAATGTCCAACCTGAATCGACATTCGGCATAGAGAAATAGGCATGTGCTCTACGATAGTCTTCGGGCACGCCTATATCAACGAAGAAACCATTGGTTGTAAAAGCACCTATTACCCAATTATCTTTTTTCTTTTCTAAAATTTCAGACTCAAAAGAGAATACTGTCGGCAGAACCTCATTTTGCATGAGACTCGATTTAAGAGCATAAACTCCGGCATTGATCAATCCCGATTCAACTCCAGTTTGCTTCTCACGAAAATCTGTGATACGTGAATATTTTACTTCAACTGTTCCGTAACGATCAGGGCTATTCATTTCCTTTAATGCTAAGGAAATTGACTTACCACTTTCTAAATGTTGCGTAGCAAATGCCTCCAAATTCAGATCGAGATAAGTATCTCCATTGAAAACGAATACCTGCTCGTCAATACATGACTCCAAAGCTAGTTTTATTGCTCCTCCTGTTCCGAGAGCTTCTTCTTCAACTGCATATACAATTTCCGCACCTTGAAACGAATTGCCGAAATAATCTTCAATGACTTCTTTTTTATAGCCCACAGAGAGTACAATCCGCTCTATTCCATGGGAGATGATTTTTTGAAGAAGGTGATCTAAAAAAGGTTTATCACCAACTTCAGCCATTGGTTTAGGCACATCTGCTACCACCGAACGCAGTCGGGTTCCCTTCCCTCCTGCCAATACGATCGCTTCTTTGATCATTTATTGAAAAGTATAACTGTATAAGCCCGACAAATTGAATTCGTAGTGCTGATAATTGACGTTTATATTTCTAAGAGCTTTTATCACTTCGAATCTTTGATTCAAGGGACAATAGAAGAAAACAAATCCTCCACCGCCTGCTCCACTTATTTTACCTCCAGTAGCTCCTGCATTGATTGCCGTGCTGTATATCTCATCAATTCTTGGATTTGAGATTCCCGAGGCCATCTGTTTTTTGTATTGCCAGCTTTGATCTAGAATTGCTCCTAAACTGTCCAATTCTCCCTTGAGCAGAGCTTCTTTCATCTTTATCGCTTGTGCCTTCACTTTGTGTGTTGCCTCCATCGCTTGGTCTGCACCGCTTTGAATATTTTTACTTTGTTTCTCAATGATGGCCGCACTCTCGCGACTGTTTCCGGTATAGAAAAGAACCAAGTTATTTTGAAGTTCTTGGATCACGTTTTTTCGAATTCTAAGAGGATTTACGATGACCTTGTCGTCCTTATAGAACTCCATGAAATTTACCCCGCCAAATGTTGCAGCATATTGATCTTGGCGTCCGCCAGCTAAGTCGAGATCGATTCGTTCAATTTCGTATGCAAGATGTGCAATATCATATTCTCCTAATGGAAGTTTTAGCCATTCTGTGAATGCACCTAGAATTGCCACCACCAGAGTACTTGAACTTCCCAAACCACTTCCGGGAGGGGCATCCACAAAGGTAGTTAAGCGAAACGCCAATGGCTTTTGAGTAAATTCCTTGACGATTCTGTTATATACTCCCTTTAGAAGGTCCAATTCCCCATTGAGTTCGAGAGTCTCAGAAGAATCTAATTTGAGGCTAATTCCTTGATCTTTTGCCTCGAGTTCTATCCCTTCATCAATTGGTTCGAGAGTAGCATGTGCAAATAAATTTATGGTTGCATTGAGAATGGCACCTCCATGGATGTCGGCATAAGGACTCACATCAGTACCACCGCCTGCCAAACCTAGACGCAAAGGTGCTTTTGAACGAATGATCATTGTTTACAAAGTTACGATAGATCAAGTCGGGAAGAAACCACAATCCTAACACAAAGACTAAAATGTGTTAGATATCCTACAAGGCAGAAAGTCGACCTTTCAATTTCCAGATAAAATCTGGCCGTCTTGATTAAATTTCAACAAGCTAAAATGAGGAATCTCCTCGTGAAAATAGGATGCGCCAATAATAATTTCCCCAATTTCGTTGACATGAGCGGCGGCAAGGCCAAATGTTTCGTGATTTTGCAAGGGAATATTGAATTTGATTTCGTTCTTACCTTCATGATCTGTTGAAAGAAAAAGCAACTCTTCGTCTTTAATTGAATAAGCGAGGTACCCGCTGTAATCTGAAAGTCGATCCGGTAAAGATGGTGTTTTACGCTCCGCTACTCGCCTTAAAACTGCTGGGCGAATGACTTCATCTAAGACTTCTCCTGACTGCGGATCAATCATCCTGTAATAGTTTATTTCTTCTCGATTTACTCCTTTATGAACTATATGCCTCAAACTGATCAAATTCAAGTTTCCTTCAGCATCAAGTGATTGAACCAAGAGTAGATTTCTTTTCCCTTCTGTCAAGGGTAGTGAATCTTGATCATAGGCATTCGACATCCCGGCCGAGATTATATTTCCTTCAGAATCGACGAATGCGATTTCAAGAATATCGTAGCCGCTACTCCTGTTCGTAGTTTCCCAAAGCTCTTCCATACGGATATTGTATCACCTTCGCAGGTTTCAATGCAAAAGAGAAAGTATTCTTCAGTGATGATAAAGGAGAAAACTGGCAAAACATTACTCATGACTTACCCAATATTCCAGTCAACTGTATAGCGCATCAAAATGACGGAAGCGACAATGTATATATTGGAACCGATTTAGGAGTTTACTATCTCAAAAAGGATAGTACTTCATGGGTTTACTATTCAGAAAATCTTCCCAAGGTAATTGTGTCGGAATTGGAAATAGATACGAGTGCAAAAAAACTTGTAGCTGCTACTTTTGGACGTGGAGTTTGGGATGTAGATCTATTAGAGTTCGTTAAAAAAGACACCAATACCGCCAGTATTTCATTCAATACCCATGACCTCAAAATATCGGTCTTTCCCAATCCAGTTCTTGACAAATTAACTGTTGCTTTGAGCAACCATGGTAATAAAAAATTCAAAGCTCGTATAGTGGACATTAGCGGTCGCAATATTCAGTCATTTTGGGTCAACTCAAATACTTTCACCATAAATACCGAAGACCTATTACCAGGGTCCTATTTCCTTGAATTGGAGTTTGGTAATCGAAGACAAGTGGCCAGGTTTTTAAAGGAATGAAAACTGATGGCTGAATCTCCTTTTTTGCGCAAAAACTACGAATAATACTTTAACTCTCTTCAAAACAAACATTTATCATATCACAGAAGAAAGCAGCTAGATTTACCTACGTTCGAGCGAGTTAGGAATTAAGATTATTACATTTCTAAACGCAATCGT
>ERZ1046740.2863-NODE-2863-length-10800-cov-4.038343_pt1 | contig 10800 bp, 8 predicted proteins | sample MGYA00383093_ERZ1046740 | MGnify/ENA primary metagenome ERZ1046740 (study PRJEB29581, sample SAMEA5548363) | metagenome | biome: marine; feature: coastal; material: water | depth 25 m | study: Short-term variability in the microbial, nano- and picoplankton...
CCATCAAAACAATCGGTGTGACATCGTCCACGGCGCGAAAATCGCGGGCCATTTGCAATGTGCGCTCCAGCGTCATGCCCGCTTCTAGCGCGCGTTGACCCGCCAGTTGAATTGTTGGGCCATCAGCCATTGGGTCAGTGAATGGCAAGCCAAGCTCGATAATGTCGACACCTGCTGCTGGCAGGCCTTTTACGATTTCAAGTGAGGTATCATAGTCAGGATCACCCGCCATCAAATAAGATACAAAAGCCTTTTTATTGGCAGCTTTCAGTCGTGCAAATGTGCCGTCAATTCGGGTCATGGTATCCTCATTTATCCTTGGTTTCCGACATTTGGCGAAAACGACACCAAATTGCAATGCGCAAAAGACATTGCTGTGGCAAAAGCGCTAACTTGCACCTTGCGCCGTGACACCCTATTAGCGGTCGAAATCTATCGCAAGGGGGCCAAAATGGGCTTTAAAACCGGAATTGTAGGCATGCCAAACGTGGGAAAATCCACTTTGTTTAATGCATTGACCAAAACTGCTGCGGCGCAAGCGGCGAATTTTCCCTTTTGCACAATTGAGCCAAATGTCGGCGAAGTGGCCGTACCAGACGCGCGCATTGATGTATTGGCTGAAATTGCTGGATCGAAATCGATCATTCCAACGCGTATGACGTTTGTCGACATTGCCGGCCTTGTTAAGGGCGCATCCCAAGGCGAAGGGCTGGGCAACCAGTTTTTGGCCAACATTCGTGAGTGCGATACCATTGCACATGTTTTGCGGTGTTTTGAAGACGACGATGTTACCCACGTTGATGGACGCGTTGATCCTGTTGCCGACGCTGAAACGATTGAAACTGAACTGATGCTGGCCGACTTGGAAAGCATCGAGAAGCGTTTGACCAATTTGGTTCGCAAAACGCGTGGTGGCGACAAAGAGGCTTTGTTGCAAGTTGAGTTGCTTACCCGCGCGAAGGTAGCACTTGAAGATGGGCAACCCGCACGAAACGTGGAAATTGCCGAAGATGAAGCCAAGGCATGGGAAATGTTACAGTTGCTTACAACAAAACCAATTTTGTATGTTTGCAACGTTGAAGAAAGTAACGCAGGCGATGGTAACGCCCATTCCGCCCGTGTTGCTGAAATGGCGAAAGCTCAGGGCGCGGCATCTGTGGTCATCTCTGCAGCGATCGAAGAAGAGATCAGTCAACTAGACGATGAAGATGCCGAGATGTTCCTGTCTGAGATCGGCTTGGAAGAGCCAGGTTTGGATCGATTGATCCGTGCGGGCTATGAATTGCTGGGACTTGCTACTTATTTCACTGTTGGCCCAAAAGAGGCGCGTGCTTGGACCATTCACCAAGGGTGGACAGCCCCGCAAGCTGCCGGTGTGATCCACGGCGATTTTGAAAAAGGGTTCATTCGCGCAGAAACGATTGCTTATGACGATTTTGTTGCCTTTAACGGAGAACAAGGTTCCAAAGAAGCAGGGAAAATGCGAGCTGAAGGAAAAGCTTACCTCGTCAAAGATGGCGATGTAATGCACTTTTTGCATTCAAAATAGACACTTTGCACGTTTAGAAGTATTGATTTGATGCGACCTTTTAGGGGGGCGGTTTGTCTATGCGTTGACATGGCTCTTCTTTCGGGATCACTTTGTTGTTGAACGTCATTTGGCGATTAACAACAAGGGAAGACAAATGGAAATTTCAGGACAAACAGCGATCATTTCTGGTGGCGGCAGTGGTCTGGGCGAAGCAACGGCGCGTCGTTTGGCATCCCTTGGTGCGAATGTGGCAATTTTGGATTTTGACGCCGATAAAGGTGCAGCCGTCGCCGCCGATATCGGTGGCTATTTTCATGCAGTTGACGTGACTGATCCAGACGCGGTTGAACTGGCGGTTAACGCTGCGAATTTGCACTTTGGTCAGGCAGCACGGATCACCGTCAGTTGCGCGGGTATTGGTGTTGCGGCTCGTGTGGTTGGGCGCGAAGGAAAAACATCAATCCCTTTGTTTCAAAAGGTAATTGGGGTCAATCTTTTGGGTAGCTATTACATGATGACTTTTGCAGCTCGCGCGATGATGGAAATGGAACCTACTGAAACCGGTGAGCGCGGCGTCATTATCAACACGTCTTCGGCAGCCTATCAGGATGGGCAAGTCGGTCAATCTGCTTATGCGGCATCAAAGGGGGCTATTTCTGCGATGAACCTGCCTGTGGCGCGTGAATTCGCCAAAATGGGTATTCGTGTAAATGCGGTTGCACCTGGATTATTCAACACGCCAATGATGGAAGCCTTGCCAGCCGAAACCACGGCCGAGATTGTCAAAAATATTCCCTTCCCAGCGCGTCTTGGTCACCCTGAAGAATACGCGTTGATGGTCAGCCAAATCGTTGAAAACCCTTATTTGAACGGCGAAACCATCCGTCTTGACGGGGCAACACGCCTGCCGCCGCGCTAATATGCATTCATGGTTAATAATTCGTATTCGGCAACTTTTTCGTCATCTTGATTGCTTAGTGTGACGTGCCAACGCACCTCACCGTACTCATCGTTTCGCTTGGTTTTCTTTTTGACGGTCAAGCGAACCTTGATGCTGTCGCCGGCCTGCACAGGTTTCATGAAACGCAGGTTATCAAGGCCTGTATTGGCCAAAACCGGCCCGGGGTTAGGTTCTACAAACATTCCTGCGGCAAAACTAAGCAGCAAATACCCATGCGCTACACGACCGGGAAAAAAGGGATTTGCTGCGGCGGCTGTTTCATCCATGTGGGCATAAAACGTATCGCCAGTAAAATACGCGAAAGTTTCGATGTCTTTCAGGCTGATTTCACGTGATCCGGTATGGATGGTTTCACCAATGGCCAGATCGGTGAAACTGCGGGTGAAAGGGTGTGCAGGGGCAGTGATCTCGGCGCTTTCAGGCACCCATGTTCCACAAACCGCACTCAACATGTCAGGGCTGCCTTGAATGGCGGTGCGCTGCATATAGTGCAAAACACCACGAATGCCGCCCAATTCCTCGCCACCACCGGCACGCCCAGGGCCGCCGTGAACCATATGTGGTAAGGGGGATCCGTGGCCTGTTGCCTCTTTCATTGATGTGCGGTTATTGATGTATATGCGTCCATGCCACGCCGCAGCGTTCATCACCACCTGGCGGGCAACGTCGCCGTCATTGGTAATTAATGATGCAACCAAGCTGCCTTGACCACGATTGGCAAGTTCCGCGGCATGATCTAAATCACGATAGGGCATCAACGTTGCCACGGGGCCAAATGCCTCGGTATCATGCACGCGTTGGGCGCTGTCAGGATCGGTGCAGTGAAACAACATAGGCGGCACGAATGCCCCTTTTTGCGCATCTGCCCCTGACACATCAAACCGATCTGGATCGCCAAATACACAGTCTGCTTCAGTTCCAATAAGAGCCGCCTTTTTCAAAACATCCTGTCTTTGACCGTTTGACACTAGGGCACCCATTCGTGTGCCTTCAGAACGCGGATCACCAATCGTCGTTTTGCCAAGGCGCACTGACAGCGCATCAATTATGGCTTGTTGGCAATCCTCCGGCGTAATGATCCGTCGAATGGCCGTGCATTTTTGCCCCGCTTTGGCTGTCATTTCACGGGATACTTCTTTGATGAACAAATCAAATTCTGGGGTGTTTGGTTTTGCATCAGGTCCAAGAATTGACGCATTCAAACTGTCTTGTTCGCTGGCAAACCGTATACCATTTTCCACAATATTGGGGGCTGAGCGTAACATCAAAGCCGTGTCAGCTGATCCTGTAAATGCGACTGCATCTTGGGTTTTTAGGCGATCAAGCATGTCACCCAAACCACCTGACACCAATTGCACGGCCCCTTTAGGTAATAGCCCACTTTCCAACATCATACGAACGCAAGCCTCGGCCACATAACATGTGGATGTGGCGGGTTTAACAATTGCGGGCATGCCTGCCAAAAGGGTTGGCGCCAGTTTTTCTAACATGCCCCAGACCGGAAAATTAAAGGCATTGATGTGAACAGCAACACCGCGCATTGGGGTGTAAATGTGTTGCCCTAGGAAACTACCGTTGCGGGAAAGCTGTTCTAGGTCACCATCCTGATAAACAAGTGCATCAGGCATTTCGCGGCGCCCTTTTGAGGCGAAAACAAACATTGTGCCAATGCCACCGTCAATATCGATCATATTGTCGGATTGTGTGGCACCTGTGTTGAACGACAAATCATAAAGCTGTTGTTTACGTTCATTTAGATATGTGGCCAATGCCTTCAACATTCGCGCGCGATCATGGAACGTCATGTTGCGTAGGGCCGCCCCGCCTGTGTTGCGGGCATAGTCCAACATCGCTTGGCTATCCAAGGCGTTGTTGCCAGCTGTGGCCATAACCTCGCCAGTTACGGCATTTTCAATGGTACGAGCACCAGAACCTGGCGCGATCCACTCGCCAGCAACAAACGAACTAACCTGCAATAAACCCATCAGCGACCACCTTGCTTTATCAATATTTCCGCAATTTTGCGGTTCAATTATTAATTGACCAATCGGTCGGTTTATGCAAGTTTTTTTGAAACAGCTGACGTGCTTGGAACAATTAAGTAGGGACTTTTATGAAAGATTTAGGCGCCAAGAAATCCGAACTGGATCCGATTGAAATAGCCAGCCGCGATGAAATTTCAGCCCTTCAATTGAAGCGGCTGAAATGGTCGCTTGCTCATGCCTATGACAATGTTCCTATGTATAAAGCACGATTTGATGCAGCGGGCGTGCATCCTGATGATTTGAATTCTTTAGCGGATTTGGCGAAATTTCCGTTCACCAATAAAAGCGATTTGCGTGACAATTACCCTTTTGGTTTGTTTGCTGTGCCGCGTGAAAGAATTATGCGCATTCACGCAAGTTCGGGCACAACAGGTAAGGCGACCGTTGTTGGGTACAGCCACAACGATCTTGAGGTGTTTAGCGACATGGTCGCGCGTTCATTGCGCGCCTCGGGCGTTCGGCCAGGTGAAATGGTGCACAACGCTTATGGGTACGGTTTGTTTACTGGTGGGCTTGGGGCGCATATGGGGATCGAACGTTTGGGAGCAACGGTGGTGCCTGTTTCCGGTGGGATGACACCGCGACAAGTAACCCTGATCAATGACTTTAAACCCGAGGCGATCATGGTGACGCCGTCATATATGCTTAATATTTTGGAAGAGTTTGAACGCCAAGGTTTGGATCCAAGGGCATCGTCCTTGCAAGTTGGAATTTTTGGCGCTGAACCTTGGACAAATGCTATGCGGCGTGAGGTTGAAGAGGCCTTTGATATGCATTGCGTCGATATTTACGGACTGTCCGAAATTATGGGGCCAGGGGTGGCTAACGAGTGTGTTGAAACCAAGGATGGTCTGCACATTTGGGAAGACCACTTTTACCCAGAAGTAATTGATCCTGTCACAGGCGAAGTCGTTGAAGATGGTCAGGAAGGCGAATTGGTTTTCACCACATTAACCAAAGAAGGGATGCCAATGATCCGCTATCGTACGCGGGATCTAACGCGGTTAATGCCGGGAACCGCTCGTAGCATGCGGCGGATGGAAAAAATTACAGGTCGTTCAGATGACATGATCATTCTTCGGGGCGTAAATGTTTTCCCAACACAAATTGAGGAACAGTTGCTAGCAACAGACGGTCTGGCACCTTATTTCCAAATTGAGCTTCATAAAAACGGGCCAATGGATGCCATGCGCGTGCACGTAGAACCAACTGTTGGCAATTCAGATGCTGACGGTCTGGCGCAGATTCTGGGAAAACGCATTAAGGAAACCATCGGTATTTCAGCGGAAATCGTTTTGCAAAAATCTGGGGGCGTCGAACGGTCAGAAGGCAAAGCCAAAAGAGTTGTCGATAACCGTGGGCAGGGGAAATAAGTGGCACGCCCCAAGGCACAAGATCATGCTGCCAAACGCGCCATTATTTTAAACAAAGCGGCTGCCGTATTTGCAGATCAAGGGTTTGATCGGGCAAGTGTGGCCAATGTGGCCGCCGCGTGTGAAATTTCGAAAGCCAATATTTATCATTATTACGCCAGTAAAGATGACATTCTTTTTGACGTGTTAGATGGATATTTGGGCGGCCTCATGAAACGTATTTGTGGGTTGGACCTTTCTGGGTTTGAGCCCAAAGATCAATTTCGAAAATGTGTTCAAGAAATCTTGTTGGCCTATCAAGGTGCAGACAATGAGCATCGGCTTCAATCCACGGGAATTGCACATCTTGCACCTGAACAGCAGGGAATATTATTGGGCCATCAAAGGGCGTTGGTTGGTCATTTGGCGTCCATCGTTTGTCCAATTTTGCCAAAGGAAATTCAGACTGATAAGGCACGGCTTAGGGCGGTCACGATGTCGATTTTTGGCATGTTGAACTGGTTTTACATGTGGAACCAAAACGCCGACGAAATTGCCCGACGTAATTATGCGAACCTTGTTTGCGATTTGTGTTTGAATGGCTTTTCCGGCCTCAGCAACGTTCCAGAATGATTGCAAAACCTTGACCAACGCCGACACACATCGTGCAAAGTGCATAACGCCCTTTTGTGCGTCGCAATTGATAGGCTGCGGTCATCACAAGACGCGCACCGGACATGCCCAATGGATGTCCCATGGCAATGGCACCGCCATTAGGGTTAACGTGCTCTGCATCATCAGGAAGTCCCAAGGCACGTAGGCTTGCCAAACCTTGGCTGGCAAAGGCCTCGTTCAATTCAATCACGTCCATCTGATCAATCGTCAATCCAGCAATGGCCAGTACTTTCTGAGTGGCAGGCACGGGGCCAATGCCCATAATGCGAGGGGCAACACCAGCGGCCGCCGCGGCCACGACACGCACCAAAGGCGTATGATTTTTAGCCATCGCTTCATTGCCAAGTAACAAGGCAGCCGCCCCATCATTTACACCTGATGCGTTTCCTGCTGTTACGGTTAAATCAACGCCATTAATGGCGCGCAACTTGGCCAAGCTTTCAATACTGGTCTGAGGTCGCGGATGTTCATCCTGATCAACTGTTATGGGGGCACCCTTACGTTGTGGGACCGATACGCTCGTTATTTCGTCTTTGAAAAAACCGGCCTCATTTGCTGCGGCCCAGCGGGCCTGTGAACGCGCGGCGAATGCATCCTGATCATTGCGATTGATGTTATAGTCAGCGGCCACATTATCGGCCGTCTGAGGCATTGAATCGATACCAAATTCCGCTTTCATTTTGGGGTTCACGAAACGCCAGCCGATGGTTGTATCATGGATGGTTGCCGCGCGGTCAAAAGCAGTGGTGGCTTTGGGCATCACAAAGGGCGCACGGCTCATGCTTTCAACACCGCCAGCAATTGCCCCGCGATAATCACCAGCTTTAATACCGCGTGCGGCCATGGCAACGCTGTCCATGCCCGATGCACAAAGGCGGTTGATGGTCGTTCCAGGCGCATCAATCGGTAATCCCGCCAGTAACGCCGCCATGCGGGCCACATTGCGATTATCCTCACCAGCTTGGTTTGCAGATCCATAAATCACATCATCGATAGCCGCCCAATCAATATTGGGATTTCGAGCCATTAACGCGGCAATGGGCAATGCGGCCAAATCATCGGTACGGATGCTGGATAATGCGCCGCCATATCGACCGATTGGGGTACGTGTCGCGTCGATAATGAAAGCGTCCATGAAAAAGTGTCCTTGGTGATTGTAACAGTTTTAATTGCTCGACCAATTGGTCGGTTATCTGAATTCATAAATGATTTTTCAAATTGTGCATAGGGAAAGAAATACATCTTTCTAAGGACAAAATTTTAGCATCCACTCTTGCATGAAATCAGCAACGCTTCATTGTCAGGGTTGTAGAATTCTGATTCTTGGCACCAAAATTGGGTGCCCATCAAAAGGAGCCTTCGTGGAACGTTTCGACTATATTATCGTTGGCGCGGGCTCGGCAGGGTGCGTTTTAGCCAACCGCTTGTCCGAGGATGGGAAGTCACAAGTTTTGTTGCTGGAAGCGGGTGGTTCAGATCGAAACATCTGGGTACAGATGCCAATCGGCTATGGTAAAGTATACTATGATGAACGCGTAAATTGGAAATACACAACAGAACCTGATCCAAACCGGAATAACCTGCGAAACTATTGGCCGCGTGGCAAGGTTTTAGGGGGGTCTAGCAGCATCAATGCAATGGTGTATGTGCGCGGTCACCAAAATGATTACGCCGAATGGGCGGCTGTTGCACCAGGATGGGGCTGGGATAATGTTGGACCTATTTTTAAAGAAATGGAAGAATGGGTGGGCGGCGCAGACGAATATCGCGGTGGTGATGGTCCATTGCCTGTTTATGATATCACGAAAGATGCGCACCCTCTAAGTCGCAAGTTCTTGAGGGCGGCAAATCAGGCGGGTTTTCCGACTAATCCCGATTATAATGGGGTCGAGATGGAAGGGGCTACACTTTATCAAATCACCACCAAGAATGGCGTACGTGCCTCTGCGGCGCGCAGCTATTTGCGCCCAGCGATGGGCCGAAAAAACCTGACCGTTAGAACCAAAGCCCACGCCACAAGAGTACTGTTTAAGGATAAGCAAGCGATTGGCGTTGAATATCTCAAAAGAGGCAAAACCTATCAGGTTTTTGCCAACGCCGAAGTGATCCTTGCCGGTGGTGCCATAAATTCCCCGCAATTGTTGCAATTGTCGGGGGTAGGGCCCGCTGAGGTTCTGTCAAAACACGAAATTCCAGTAGTGCTAGATGCGCCCGAAGTTGGTCAAAACTTGATGGATCATTTGGGGGCTGATAATCTTTATGTGTGCAATGTACCCAGTTTGAACAAAGAGTTACGACCACTTTTGGGGAAAATTCGTGCAGGGCTGCACTATCTTTTCGCTCGCAAAGGGCCACTGTCCCTTAGTCTTAATCAGGCAGGGGGGTTCATCCGTGTGATGGAAAATGCCACGCGCCCAGATTTACAGCTTTATTTTTCGCCCGTTAGTTATACCCGCGCGCCAGTTGGTACACGGCCATTGATGAATCCCGATCCATTCCAAGGGTTCTTGCTAGGCTTTAATCCCTGCAAACCGACCAGCAAGGGTTCGTTGCAAATATGCTCGTCTGATCCGTTGGCTGCACCTGAAATGCACAGCAACTATTTGGATACAGATTACGATAAGGCGGTGATGTTAGCTGGAATGCGTTTGATGCGAAAAATTGCGCAAACGCCGGCGCTGTCTGCGGTGATCGATACCGAGCTTTACCCTGGTGTTGAAATTGAAAGCGACGTGGACATGGCAGACTTTTTGCGAGAAAAATCTTGGACGGTCTTTCATCAATGTGGCACCTGCCGGATGGGGCAAGACGCCAAAACATCTGTCGTTGACGAAAGGCTGCGCGTGCATGGCGTCGCGGGTCTGCGCGTGGCCGATGCATCGATTTTCCCTACAATTCCGACCGGAAATACAAATGCACCCGCAATAATGGTTGGGGAAATGGCATCAAAATTGATACGCCAAGATGCAATAATAGGAAATTAAATTACAGGGTTTAAGGGTTTTAGTACCAATGGTTCACTAGGCATGGCTTGTCGGCGAAAAAAATGCACGCAGACGCCATCAATTCGTCGAGGTAAGTTGGGAAAAAGTCCCAGACATAATTGCCAACGGACTGACGCGTATTAAATCCCCGCACGGGAATTGTACGATATTTTCAGGATCATTCGGATGGACAAGTTTGTTTGATCAGCGCTTTATAAAGTTTACGGATTTTATGGAAAACGGGGCCAGCCTCGCCACCACTGATCACCCGTCCATCAATTTCAAACACCGGCGTTTGCGCCCCGAAAGTGCCGGTTAAAAACACTTCCTCAGCACCATAGGTGTCTACCAGCGAAAAGTTGCGTTCAAAGATCGGGATTTCAGCGACCCGGCACAAATCAATAACCTTTTGGCGCGTAATACCATTCATGCAATAATCGCCCTTTGACGTCCAAACCTCACCTTTACGAACAATGAAAAAATTACAGGCGTTTGTTGTATTCACAAACCCAAACGGATCAAGCATTAACGCCTCATCAGCACCTGCGCGAATGGCGTGGTTCAAAGCGATAATACAATTCAGCTTAGAATGAGAATTCAGTTTAGCGTCTTGCGTTAAGGGCAACCCGCGATGATGGGGAACGGTGTGCAATTTAATGCCTCGTGCAACCGCGCTTTCATCTGGTTTTGAATGTTCGGCAATGATCACGATGGTCGAGCCAAAAATGCTTAAATGAGGGTGTTGAAATGGTTTTCTTTTTCGCCCGCGGGTGACCATCAGGCGCACATGCACGTTATCGTGCATATCATTTGCCTTTAGTGTATCATGGATTGCCTTTGTCAGCTCGGCACGGGTTTTCCCGATTCCAAGATCAATATAAAGGGCCGCCTCAAATAAGCGATCAAGATGTTCGTCAAGAAACGAAAGATGCCCGTTGTAAAGGCGAAGACCTTCCCAAATACCGTCCCCCAGCATGAACCCAGAATCGTAAACCGATACCTTGGCATCGTTACGATGAACAATTTCGCCATCTACATAAATAAGAATGTCGTCGTTTCGTGCATCTGCAGCGGCGTCATGGGTTGAAACATGGGTGTCGGTCATTTGATTTTCCAGCGTGGTTGTTGACGGCTATACTTGTATCTAACTCGAAACCACGAAAAACGGCAAACCAGAAGTTTTGGCGCCGCGATTTATGGCGGGAAAATTGTCCACTGGTGATAACTAAAAACTGTTGAATAATATGTTGGC
>ERZ1046740.2874-NODE-2874-length-10768-cov-5.168020_pt1 | contig 10768 bp, 5 predicted proteins | sample MGYA00383093_ERZ1046740 | MGnify/ENA primary metagenome ERZ1046740 (study PRJEB29581, sample SAMEA5548363) | metagenome | biome: marine; feature: coastal; material: water | depth 25 m | study: Short-term variability in the microbial, nano- and picoplankton...
TAAAAGAAATTGATCATTTGCATCAAATGACATTTTAAATGTTCTACCTCCGGAGTTAATAAAATCGTCTGTAGTTTTTTGAAATGCTAATTGTTTCGTAGCTTTAACTGCATCCACTAGTGAAGATGAAAAGCTATTTCCTATTAATGGGTTGTTATAAACAAATGTTGTTCCAGTTGCATACGTAGAAGTAATTGGCATTGTGTAAAGTGCATTATCTACAACATCTTGTAAATTATCTTTTTGATCCGCCTCTGAAACACTAGCTGAATTAGGCACAGCTTCAGCATATGATGAAAATATGTTCTCTAAATCAGGATGATCCTTGTGAAGATATAAACCATTATTATAATTTGCAGCACCTATAGTTCCAACACTACATACATCTATTTTGTCAAATTGAAAACCTTGACTTAAGTCTGCGTTTGTAGAATTACCATGTGTACCGAATGTTCCAGTCCATATAAAATCTACTGAATCACCATTTCCTGTTGATGCCTCAAGCCCAATTGCACTTGAATCACCTTCAAAAATAGCATATCCTAAACCATATTCATAACTATTAAAATCTGCCTGTCCACTACCAAGTAATGATTCAGTAACATATAGCGGGTTTTGATTTGAAACATCCATGAATCTAGAATAAACAAATTGACCACGTCTCTGTGCCGATTGATACGGTGCTTCAGCTAATAAATCATAAGAATTAATAGAAGATGTGTCTATATTTTGAAACTGAATAGGAACTAAATCATATTTACCTTCAGATGTATAATAATTGTCTGATGAAATTTTATTATCAGTGTCGGCAACTCCTAAATCATTTAATTTTACACCGAATCCATTATCAGCAATACTAGTACCAGATGCACTAGATCTGTATGCTGGTAAGTTTCTATCTCCAACTAATCTTGAAACTAATTCAAGTTTAGTAGCTTTTGTGTTTTCTAATAGAAGTTTAAATGTCTTTGTAACAATGTGACCTTTTTTAACAGTAAGACTTGCAACCTCATCTGTATAATAACCAGCAAATATTTGGTTTTTGGTGTCATTATTAATAACAGTAATTGTACCGTCCTCATCCATTATTTTAACAACTAATTCACCTATTTCAACCTCTACTGTACCTTTAAGCTCTGAAATTTGTAATTCTAACTCAGCAATTTTATCATATACTGAGATTGGTTTTTGTTCAGCTGATAAGAATCCTGATGCAATCGATGTTGCGTTATGTGCATAATATTTTTCATTAGCACTAAATGAATCATCGATATGTGTAAATACACCCTTAGAAGTAAGTTCTTGTGATATTTTAACAGATGCTGTTTCAGCCGCATTTGACATTAACAACGTATCAACATTAGTAGTATCGATTTCTGTAATAGGAAAATCAATTGTAATTGATTCTGACCAATCAGAATATATTGGGTTTGCAGGATATCCAGCTTCAGACACTGATTTAACTCTAATTTCAACTAATTCACCTTCGTTAATCGCAAGATCTAATTGGTTAAAGTTTACTTCTTGTGCATCCTCTACTAAACTATCTTTCCATTCGAATTTTCTAGTGATTGAGTTTCTATATCTAGATCTAACTTTAGTTTCCATTTCATTCCAGTTAGAAAAGACTGCTGTTTTTTGTCTTGTTCCATCAGTAAATGGTAGTTGAGTAACTTCACTTGCTTTTCCACTAGTTGACAAATATCTATATTGTACAACAAATCTCACAATGTTTTGATCTAATGTATCAGCAACTTTCTTTGCCACTGGAATTTCCCAGAATCCCCTAACTCTATATTTAGGAGCAATTTTTGGTGCATTACTTCCAGAAGCTAATGATTGAATTTGATTTACAATACTATTATATAAACTAGTTTCACTTGTTCTCTCTGTAATAAGTGAGTTTAATTCATTTCTATCTTTATCTTGTTGTATTGAAGATTCATATTTTTTAGTAGAAATTTCAGAACGCTTCTTGACTATAGTTTCATCTAATTTCTTAATCTTCTCTTCTACATTAACTTTATCAGCAGATAACTTCTTAATTTTATCAGCAGTATCATTAGCTGTCAGGTGAGAGTTAATTTGAACTACTTTAAAGTTGTTATTATTTAAAGAAGGAGCATCAGGTGTAATACCTTGTGCAGCTGGAGGAATAGCATCTTCCTTAAGCGCAGTGATATATTTCCCAAAATCAGCAACTTCTGCCTTGTAATAATCATCTAATCTAATTGATGATCCATCGGCTTGAATTAATGTTAATTCATTTGAATAAAATCCAATACCAGGTGACCAATTTTCAGCCAATATTTTAGAATCTGAATCTATGGCTTTAACAAAAACTAATGCTCTTTCATTAAACCCTACATTAATGTCTATGCTTAAGTTAGCCTCATCGTTTTTATATATGCCTAGTTGATTAGCTCCGATCTTAATAGATTCGTATCCTTCTACTATTAATAGCTCAACCTGATTAGCCGAACCATCAATTCTAGTTATTTTATATCTGGTATTTCTAGCACCGCTTTGAACCATTAGTTCATCTCCAACTTTAAGTGCTTCAGTATCTTTTAGATCTTTATTAGAATCAGAGTATGTTAAAGAATCTATCGTATATAATTTTATAGCTTTCTTTTTAGTAACACCATCAACTAAAACTTCTCTCTTAGAATTACTAATTTTTAACACATCAAATTTACCAGTAAATTGTGCCGTTCTATATGGAAGATCACGAGTATCTTCATCTAATATGTATGTTAAACTATTATTTGCAATATCTCTAATTACAGCATTATAGTCTAAGTTTTCTTTGTTTTTAAAATTAGCGTTAAAATATTCAACAGTGACTGCACTTGTAGAATCAAATAAAATTCGTTTTACTAAAACTCTTTCAGTTTCATTTGGAATTTGTCCACTAACATTAATACTAGTTGTAAGTAAAGGATTTAAAAAGTCTTCAAAGAAATAGTTAGGTTTTGTACCAAAATTAACTGGTCTAACAAAACTAGTTATGTCATTTGCAGGAGTTTTTAATCGTGTTGTAATAATACTTTGATAAGTACCATCTGGTAATTTAATCCTAGTATTTCCTTTTCCTAAACCTGCCAAAGATTTTAAATTAACATCTAATCTTTCTAATTCTCTTTTCATGTAACCAAACGATGGCACATAAACAGTTTTAGTTCCGTCTTCAGTTAGTAATTCAAGAGGTACATCCTTTTGATCTGTAGTTATCGCCTCATTGATTCTTTCAAATGTCTTTAAAGAATTTGAATTAATTTCAAGTAGTTTCTTGAGCGAATTAGAAATAGAGTTATTAGTATTCATATTATCTTAAAATATCGGCTTCAAATTGATAGTTAGCGTAATCAATACACACTAATTCAATATATGGTTTATTTGTTATTAATTGAGTTGAGTCAACATTAAATATTAATTGATCAAAACCTCCAACTGTGTTTGTCCAAAATTTAATATTATTTCCTGACATATTTATTTCATCAAATGTAATTTTGAAAGTTTGTCCGTTTTTCCACGAAACTAAACTATCGTCAATGTATATATTAATGTCACTTTCGGGCTCAGATGAGAATAATCCTTTTAGACTTAATCTGTTTGAAAATTCTTCAAGTCTAGACCAAATTGCAAACTTAGAAGATCCATTCCCTGCCACACCTGCATCAAATTGCTCAGTTGTAGATAATTTAGTAGCGATTGTTTTTGCTGCTATGTTCCACAAGTATGGGCTATTTAGTGTGTAACCATCAACCGTGCTGTCAATTTTAATTTTATTAGGAATAGTTTTATCAACTTCTGTACCTTTTCCGGCAAATATAATATCTGTGTTATACTGTAATTCTACTGGAATAGTTCCATCAATTAAAGAATTAATTTTAGTATGCGCTTTAGTTATTAATTCTAAAAGAGAATTTGAATCTGCTAATTGAAGAGAACTACTTTGAAAATCATCTTCTAATACTTTAACCTTTTTTGATAAAGCAGTTGTGTCTTCAGTAGAAGAAACAATATTTTCTATAGAATCTAATCTTTCTACAATAGCAGCATATCTATTATTGGCTTGTATTAATAATTCAGTTGCATTTTCAAGGGCAGTTGTTGTGTCCATGAATAAATCCATAGAGAAAGTTGTAAAATCATTTACACTTGTTTCTACACCAACATTATCTAATGAAGAATTAAATTTAAGATTTAATTTTAAAGAAAATGCATTACCATTTAAACCTGTAATCTCGTTTGGTTTAAACTTAATTTGTTCGTTAATTTTAGATCCAGGTCCATAAGCATCCTGTATATCATCTAAAATTAATATCCCATATAAGTTAGTTGCTCTATTTGCAGAAATAGATTCGCTATAAATATCATAGTATACAAGAATGGCATTAAATGTAAACCTTTGTCCTTTTTTAGCAAAATCTAATAGTGATTCTACTTCAACGTCATTATTAATTTCTTCATATGCAGTTGCATCAAAATTAATTCCAACACTGTTAGTAGCATTAGTTTGAATATTATAATAAGCTCCACTGCTTAATGTATATTCGTCAACAACAGTATTCATATTTATGTTTGGATCAGGATGTGTTTGTCCCTCTCTACCCTCTACATAATCACTTGCATATAATTTTGTTGCAGTTGTGTTATAATTTGTTGGTTTAAATAAAACAGTCGGAGTATAACCCACTGAAGTAGGTACATTAATATAGACTTCATGATACGTGTTACCTTGATATGCAACATCGTTTTCAGCATCTATTGTTCCTAAATATTTAACAACTCTATCATAGTTATCACTAGCAAACGTACCATTAACTTTTTCGGTATAATTACCAACAAGTGTTTGGTTAGAATCAGCTGCAATAAAATCTACTGCACCCAAAGAACTTAACCATTTAAAAAATATCTTTTCAGAATCTGATTGTAATATTATTGGATCATAATCATCATCTTTTAATAACAGCTCTTCTAAGTTAAGTGCATAATTTTGGAATGTTTGTGCAAAATCCACATTAGGCATTCCAGCAATATATTCATCACCTGAAGGTTGTTTAAGATTTAATTCAAAATCTATTGTGTTAGAGCCATTAACAGAATCAGTAAAATCTGGAAGATCTAATAAAGCGTATTTACTAAACTCAAAATTTAAATCTGAACTATTAAAAGCCCTAGTCATGTCTCTCGCAGAAGATGCGAAAGCGTACATTGTGCCGCCCATTGGCTGCGGTATTCTAACTAGAGGAGTTGCCATCTATTCTTTAAGTTTTGTTTATTATGGTTGTGCTATTATAGTGTTACATGATGAGATAACATACCATTTGTTATCAAAACATCTTAATGTAACTGTTGAGTTTAGTCCTTCGAGTGTAATTGATGTAGCACCTAAATTCCCTAATACAGATTTAGAATTAGCGTCAACATTAATAATTGTTACCTCTTGTCCATCTACCGCTTCTGGTAATGTAAAGTGACTATCAATAATGTAAGTACCCGCAGTTATTGAAACTGGTGTAACTTGTGTTGTTGGTGCAGCAGTAGCTCCTAAGACTCCGCTTTTTACTAAATCTCCATCTAATTTTACAGATGAATTAAAAATTGCAGCAGTGTTAAACGCGGCACCTAAATTATTTACCAATAACAAGTTAGCACCGTTTTGTGTAACAGTTAATGATGAAGTAGATACGCTAGCGATTCCACTTAAAGTTAAGGTAGTTGGGTTTAACAAGGCCGTAACAGATGCTAACTCATCATTTAACAACTCAAAGTTGCTATTGATGATCGGTCTCGATGAAGAAACTGAATCAGTTCCTAAAATTTCAGTAATGTTTGCCATTTTTATTGTTTTTATTATTTTACTTTTAACATGTTCCTATTTACAAGGTTTTTATTTCCATTTGTATCTTCAGTTTCTAGCTGAATATTGTAGTACCCAGGTTCTTTAAAGATATATGTAAGCCACATATTATTATAGTATATATCAGTGATTTTTGGGTTAGTTATATTTGTGATAGTCCATTTAGCATTTTTACTTCCAGGAAATCTAGAAATATCTGTTGAAAATGTAACATGTGTAGACCTTTCAACCTCTGCATAATCATTAAATACTCTGGTGTCGTCCCATGTTGGATTATAATGTTGTACGTGAATTTCACCACTAATATTAGCGTTTGATGAATTATTAATTTTTATTATTGAAGCCTCTTCAAAATCATATGTTTTTGAGTATTCTTTTCCTACAACTAATATAAATTTAAAAACATCGCTTACATCATTATCGTCAGAATCTTCAAATATTGCGTTATAATTAAACTTACTAATAACATAGTCTTCACTTTGTTGTAATTCATTCATTATTTGAGTCCAACCATTTACATCATTAAACGTAGTTGGTGTAGCATTAACTATTTGATGAGATCCTGTGCTTATTTCTCCAGTTTTTGGATCTTTGTGCGTTATTACTAATGTGTCACCTTGTTGTATATCATTTATTTTAAAACTAGAAGTTAAATCAGGCCCAACTCTCATGAAATGCCACGCTAAATGCTCAGTATCTTTCCAATCAAATGTTGATTCGTCCCATGTATATGGTCCAGTAGTTTCACTATATGCAGTTTCAGAATAAATATCTAAATACCTACTAACAGTTGAAAATCTAACCCCTTGATCTTCTTCAAAGTGAATGTAATTCGCTCTATCTAATGTTAAATACAGAGTAGCTATATCATCATCGATAGTTGTTACATTATCTTGAGGTTGATTCCAATAACCACCTGATTTTTGCCACGGTAGATTTTTATTATCCCACGAATCATCTTCTAACCACTTATAAATACCATATAATTCTAGATTTTTAAGTTTTACATCTATTAGATCTTTCATTCTATAATGAGATCTGTGTCCAAAGAGATCATATGTTCTCATCTCGACAGTATATATGTCATCATGTGGTAATATCAATGGAAGAATTAAATAATCATCTATCGCACCCCTATAAGTCTGGTCATAGCCTTTATTTTTACTTGTAATAATCCATTCTATTTCATAAACCCATGCTTTCCACCAATCATTCCACGTAACTAACAAAGTATCGTTTGGATTGTGAGCATCTTCCCAAGTAAATTTAGCTTCATCCCAAATATCATCAAATGATTCTGTACCATCTAATAATACAGGACATCCAATTGGAATACTAGGATTATAAGAATATAATTCTTGATTATGATATGTTTCATAAAACTCTCTAAATATACTCTTTAATTCTGTTCTATTATTTGGAGTTAATGTATGCTCTTGTCCACTTTTAGTATTTAAAAATAAATTATAATTATTAGAATCATCATCTTGATTAAGCGATGGTTTTAAGACCATTGACATGTCTTCTATAAATAATTGTCTATCGTTAGGAAATACATTAAATTTAATATCATGTCCTTCACTAAAGAAATCAATACCATTTTGAATATTCCATACATTTATATTCCTTTGAGAGAAATAATCTCCTTCAGCAGTAATATCTATAATTTTTGCTTGAAGTGGTAAATAATCTTTTTGTAGCTTTGCCTTTAAACCATATAGTTTAATAAGCACTTCTTCTGGTGTATAATCAAAAACCTCATCAACATTAGGAATATCCCAATGATCAAATGTTCCGTTCGGCTCGTTTAATCTATATACAAGACTAAACTTACTAGTTTTTTTCATTGTACTAGAAGGTAGTTTAAACGCTAATTTCTTTCTAGTGTTTTCACCCCTAACAGAAGAGTTAGGAACTGGCACTGCAAATAATTTACCAAAGTTCTTAACAGAATTATTAACGTTTAACCAATATTCCTTCAGTGTTATTTTGTCATAACCAAAGAAATCTATTGCATTTAATATTGCTTTATATGTACCAACAAATGGTTTTATGTTGTGTAATTCTAAAAGTAATTCCTTTCTTTTCTTGTTCAGTAATTTATAATCAGGTGACATTTCACTAATGTCATGATCTTTAAATAACATAAAATCAGATTCGTCTAATGTAGCTCCAAAGTTTTGAAGAAGAATTTTGGTTCTTTCATCTTCAGCAACTACTTCACCATAAACTTCAATATCTGCTATAAGTGTTTTTACACCCGCTGCGCTATGATAAACATGTAAGTTTCTAACATGCGGCCCAGCTTTTACAGAATTTAATGCTATATTAATTTGAATAGCTGTGCTATCTTGTTCCCACAGTGCTTTAGTACCATCGTTAAACACTGCAACTTTACTAAACTCTATTAGATCAATAGTTTGAGATTTTAATTCTTTAATTACTGGAAGATTTCCAGAATGATCTATATTATATAGTGTAATATCTTTACTACCAAATCTAGTATCCTCACTCCATTCAAATATAAATTTATCGTTATTTGGTGTTTCAGATACTGGGAAATTTATAATAGGATCTCCGAATAATTCACACTCTTCTAATATAAATAAATTAATAGTTTCATATAAACCAGCAGAAACCTCAGATAAATGTACAGTTCCCTGATAAACATCAGAATTGTCCTTTACGAAGTTTAAATCGTATTCTAATCCTTTAAAAAATCTTAAATTATCGTACATTATTTAGTTTTCTTTGTGTTTTCGTCAACAGTATAATTTTTAAAATTATTTAAATATCTTGCACCTTTTAATAAATTCTTTAATGCATCATCTAAGAATATTAAAAAATGTTGCATAGTTTGATTTCTTTGAATGTGACCAGACAAAGATCTGCTAATAAATTCTCCTGGAGCTAACTCATCATCGTAGTTAAATCCTGTATGTAATCTATCATCTTTTCTAGATTTAGCAGAATCATATCTTCTGCGTTGTCTATAATTAAATAAATTTGTAAATAAACCCATTATTTAAGTGCCTTTCTATTTCCAGCTTGTACTCTAGTGTATATCGTTCTAGGTACAGGATCTGCTTCAAAGTTTATACTTACTGCAGCTTCAGCGTTAATTAACACATCATCTTCCATGACGTCACCATCTCTATCTAACCATCCGCCTCTAAAAACAGCAACTTCTTCTTTTTCCATTATAATATCACCCCATTGGTCTAAGCCTTTTACCTTAGGTGGAATAACAGTGTTTTCATCAACTGGAACCACTTTTACATCCTCTATTTTCTTAAAGAAAACATATTTTTGTTTTCCATTTCCTACAGTTTCCAATGTTACTGGTTCTTGTGGAACCACTGTAGTGGTAATCGATTCATAATAGCCAAGTCTTCTTGCCGTTTCTTCTGTCTCTGAAATAAATCTAACATTTACAGCGTCAATACCAGCAACTTCTTCTAAGATATAAATAATATCAGACTTAGGTAGTTTATCTCTTCTTGTTATATTTAACAAGTATGTAGACATTCTCTCTCTTACCGCTGTGTAAATTTCATCCTTAGTATAACCTTCAAAGAATCTAATATTAATATCAATACTATATTTTCTTATCTGTGGCTTAACAAAAACAACTTCAGTTGTTACCATTTGTTGACCGCTATCTTCTAAAACCTTATGCATTGCATCATACTCACCTTGATCAAAGAACATTTCCTCTTGTGGTACAGTAAAGTAATCTTGATTTTTAGCTAATTTTTTATTAACATCCGGCACTGCAAAAATATAAATAACATTATCATCATCTAAATATTGATCGTCAGTTGTGTTATATGCATCTATGTAAGAAAACATATTATATCTTGATAAAAAGTATTCATAGTTATCAGGTGTAGCCAATACAAATGATTTACTTGCAAGTGGCGTCATTATTTTTGTAAATTGAGTATTCTCTCTATCACTACCCATTTTTGGAGATGACGTAACAGTTACATCTAAGAATTCATTTAAATCATGTTCTGTTCCATTAGAATCATAACCAGTTGCATCCCACTTAATAGTTAAATCAGGTGAATCATCTAAATTACCGGCAATTCCAGAATGTTTTACATATTCTACTTTAATGCTAGCACCATTAGGTGGCACCATTCCAAAACTTCCATTTCCAAAATAAAGATCTAAACCTCCACTAATACCTGTTTTAATTAAATATGCTTTTTCATCAGACAATAGATCATAAAGAGATTCATGTTTTGTCCATTGTTCACCATTAATACTTACAGTAACTTTACTGTGATCAGTGATTCCACCTGTATTAATATTAAATGATTGTAATTTTTCACCATTAGAAGTTACAGTTTGTGATTCAAATTTACCTTGAATTATTGCACTTTTAAATGCATTATAATTTGTTTTTTCTAATTTAAACAATTCAGTAGAATTTAATAAAGTATATGTCATTCCGTTAGCATCAAATTTAATCTCTGATCTACCATTAATATTTAATAAACTTCCTGCTATTTTTGCCATATCAGCACCTGGTTTCCATCTAAATATAATTTCACCAGTAGAAGCAAATCCTCTTGTCGCATCGTGACCTGTCAATCTTGACATACCGTATATTGATTCTGGTTGTTGTGCAGTATATATGTTTTGTTCTACTACAGAATCTTCAATATAATACATAATAAGATCCATCATTTCTGATAGTACAGCTATTATTTGTGCAAACGGTGAAGCTAAAGTAAACAAAGTGTTAGCTCTGTTGTATACCCTAGAAATATAAGTTCTAGCATCGGCCTTAATAGACTCTGCTCCCGTTCTAATTGTACTTAAAAATTTTAATTCTGCCATTATTTATGTATACTTTTTTATAGCATGCTTATTTTTATAGCATAACTC
>ERZ1046740.2879-NODE-2879-length-10753-cov-33.991681_pt1 | contig 10753 bp, 6 predicted proteins | sample MGYA00383093_ERZ1046740 | MGnify/ENA primary metagenome ERZ1046740 (study PRJEB29581, sample SAMEA5548363) | metagenome | biome: marine; feature: coastal; material: water | depth 25 m | study: Short-term variability in the microbial, nano- and picoplankton...
TTTTCAAATAATATGCTGCAGTTAAGAACAATTCAAGAAGGACAGATCGCAACAGGCGCAATCACAAACACAAAGATTGAAAATGGTGCGATTACAAATGATAAGATCGCAACGAACACAATAACGGCAGGCAAGATTGCTGCTAATGCGGTAAATTCGTCGGAGATTGCTAATGGTGCAGTGGATTTCGAACATTTAAACGCAGCAGATGTAGTTACATCAAGCGAAGGAATTGGAAACAATAATTCAAACACTAAAATTCCTACTTCCGCTGCCGTTAAGAGCTATGTTAATTCTGTCGACAATTCTTCAGTTATAGCCGGTTTACTGAGTATACCTTTGAGTAGCAATTATCCATCATACTATCTTCAAGGTACTGTTATTAGTGGGTCTCTTACTGGAGTTTGGAGTGGCACAGGGCGTAAGACTAAAGAAAGTATTACACTAAGTTTAAGAAATCTTTCCTCAGGCTCGAATACAGTAAACAGCTTTTACACACTAACTCAAAACGTGGCCCAAGATGACCGCCAGTTCAGTGTTACTAGAACATTTACAAGAAGTGCATATACCATTCCATCCTCTGGGCTGTATCAATTAACGTCGACTAGTGGCTTTACTACTACGAGCGGAGCCACTGCTACGCCACCAGCGTAAAATCACCTTTTAAAACCATGAATGTATATAAAGATATAACAACAGTAAATAACCCGTGCGCCGATGGTCTAAGTAAATTTTTATCGGCATTGGAAAATCGCGAATCAATGACTATGGATGAAGGTATAAAGACCGTTGGTCTTGGAGAAGCGTTCTGGTATGTTTTGCAATGTGCTCCAGAAAAAATATTAGAATGTCATGCAAAATCAAACAATCAGAGTGTTGAATCAATGAGTGAAATGGTAAAAGACACATTTGAAAGTGGAATAGACATAAATGATGTTTTGCCATTCTTTCGTTTTGCTCATAGTCTTGAGAAGCAAATCATATCGAAGGATACACGTCTAGCTCAACAACTGGTTGTAGAACTAATAAATTACCATGGAGAATCTACAGTGAAAAAATGGCTCCTCAGCTTGTAGATCATTCTTTAAATCTTTATAAATAACATTATGTCAGCAATCATTACAAATCAATTTAGAAAAAATTCAAGGGAGTTATTTATTAACGACATTGGAGATGCCACAACCGATGATTATTTCATCGGTATTGGCAAATCAGAACCTTGGCCAACAATCAATAATGTTGAAGAAAGCGATATTTCCTATTCAGTTCCACTTCCAACTAATACGATCAATGAGAAGAAGGATATATTAAAGAACCTTATTTCTCTTTTAAAGGTACAAGAAACATTCTCTGTTATTCCACGAAACGAATGGGCTAGTGGAAGAGTCTATAAAGTATATGATCCTTATGATCCTAATGTCTTTAATTATGAGACAGTAGGAAATACAGCATATTATCCTTGTTACATGACACATAACGATAAGATTTTTGTGTGTTTAAATAATGATAATAATACTGCTAGTACAACTAATATTACAGCAACAACTTATCATGATCCAAATATATTGTCTGATGGCTATGTCTGGGCATATGTATGTGATGTAAATACTAATTCTAATTTTTATACTGATCAATTCATTGATATCCCAAATGATATCACTGATCCAACTGATATTGCAAGCGCACTAAATGCTACAGGTGGATTGGTGTATGGATTTAAAATTATTGATGGTGGTACTAGTATTTCTAATGATGTAAATATTAGACTTGTTGGAAAAAGTCGAGTAACTCCTGTTACACTGACAGCAGAAGCATCTGCTGGACAAGATGTCGTTGTTGTAGATGCTATAGATCATCTACAAGTTGGTGATTCAGTTGCTTCATCAGTAGCTGGTGTTCCTAACAACACGGTTATTAACTCTATTAACATTGGAACCAAGGAAGTTACTTTGAGTAATAACCTTTCACAAACAATGGCAGCTGGTGCTGTTCTTGTTATAAGTGCTCCAGCGATAGATGATGATCCTATTCGTGATGGAACAAATGACCAACCACCATATAATGTAACAATTACAAACGGTGTTATTACATCTATTACATTTACGACGAACTCGTGGCCAAAGGGATATATTGAAGCATCTGTAATCGTTGATGGCCATGAAACAAATATTCAGCCCCTAATTGCACCAATCAATGGGTTTGGCTATTCTCCAAAAAGCGATCTTCCTACTTTCTATGCAGGTCTTTATGGATCATATGCTGGTGCAGAAGGTGGAGAAGCTCCCATTAATATTGGATTCAGACAAGTGAGTCTTATTAAGGGACCAACTCGTAGTGATAATGATTCTCCTGCAAATGACACACTAAATATCTATGATGCACTTCAATATTTACAACTTTCAAGTGTAACAGGTATACCTACAGATGCTGGAACAATCATTGAACATGGTGCGAATAATGCAAGAGGTTATTTGGATTATGTAGACATAGTAAATAATCGTGTCTATTATCACCAAAATTCAAATGGTGACATTAATCAAAAATCTTTTACGACTGGCAATGTAACATTTACTGCTCCTGGTGGAACAACTACTGCAAATTATGCAGTAAGTTCGTTGGGGCAAGGTGAGTATAATCAAGGTTCTGGTGAAACTCTATTCCTTGAAAACAGAAAAGCAATTTTAAGAAACAGTAATCAGCAAGAAGATATTAAACTAATTATCCAATTCTAATGGCAATTAAAACATATAACGACGCTCCATATAATGATGATTTTAATTCTAATAGCGTTCAGTTTACTGGAGCCGAAGGAAAAAATTATCTAAGAATTCTTTTTAGACCAGGTAGGTCTGTTCAGGTTCGTGAATTGAATCAGATGCAGTCTATTCTTCAATCTCAGATTGATAAGTTTGGACAAAGCATTTATAAAGAGGGCCCTATCTTAGATGGTAAAGGTAATTTAGATAATAATGTCAAATATATTGATGTTCTATTTAATGGCACAGGTTCAGCTACTCCTGCAACAATCATCACATATATTGATCAGGTTTTAAAGATTAAAACAAATGCAGGATTGAAGGCATCAGTTCTTCACTATGAAGCATTATCTACAGATAATACATATCGTTTCTTTATTCGATATGATTCATCTATCCAAAGCGGTGGTTTAAATGTTCAAGAATATAATGTAAGTGATGTATTGGAATTAGATAGTGCGATCATTGATCCATTAAATCCTTCAACTGAATTAGTTAATACAGGAATATCATTCTCTACAGTTACCGCAACAGGTCACGGTGCAGTAGCAAAAACTGATGCTGGTGTTTATTTTATTAACGGTGAGTTTGTTTATAATGATGCTGAAGAACTTTATATTGCTAAGCCTTCAGAAAGTTATACACTAAATGGTAAAGTTGCTTTTATTGTAACCGACACAGTTGTCACCTATGTCACTGATCCACTGCTATTAGATAATGCTACAGGAACACCGAATGAAACTGCACCTGGTGCAGATCGTTATAAAATAGATTTTCAGCTTGCGTTTTTGAGCGACAACGATGATGATCTAGTTACAAATAATACTGGTGTTTCGTTTGTCGGTAATGTTCAATCTTATATAACGCTATTTCAGACAGATTTAAACGTTGTGGTCAAACCGGCGCGCACTGAATACACTCAACTAGATCGAAAATTTGCTAATCGAACATTTGAAGAAAGTGGCGACTATTGCTTGAAACCTTTTAAGCTTGATCTTCGCGAATACTTAAATACCGAAGATGGCAATAGAGGTAGATACACAACTTCGAATATTACAGATTTAGATACAATTGGAAAAATTGATTTAGATGGTGAAACACCCGCAGTTTATGGTGAGAAACATTATAGTGTTGGTCTTGAGCCCTCAGTCGCTTATGTTCAAGGATATAGAGTTGATCTACAAAATAAGAAAGAAATCAAAGTTGAAAAAGCGCGAGATACATTAAATGTAGCTTCAGGAAATAATCCAGCTTTTACCACACTTACTCTAGGTAATTACGTTGTTGGTAATATTGCAAATGCTACAGGAACAGCTCTACCAGATTTTAGTGATCAAAGTGTAACATATAATATAATAGGTACAGGTGTAACAGGTACATGCAAAGTTCGTTCTTTAGAAAAAGTAAGTGATAACAACTATCGGTTATACATATATGATGTAAACATTACAGCCGGATTCCTCGGCCAAGCCGAATCAATTTCTACTACTACGTTTAAATTTGAGAAACTTAGTAACCAGTCATTCGAGTTATTTGAATCGAATGATAATAATCTGCTTTTCCCTCTTCCACATAATACCGTTGAGTCTGTGACAGTGGCTCACGTAAATTATAAAAGAACATTCCAAGTACAATCAAGTCTCACACAGCAGATCTCTGCCGGCACTAATGAGATTTTTGAATCTGATAGTTTCTCTGATTATATAGGAATAGACGCAAGTGGCAATGATCGAAATTGTACTATTATTACAGATCATGGCACCGGCACCGTTAATCTTACATTTGATGGAAATGTAACATCTATTGTTGCAACTGTACAAAAGTCAGGCGCGACTCACGGCACTAAGACTCGAAGAACTATTAGCGCGATTACCCATACGCCGAGTGGCGCTTTTACGAGTGGTTCTTATATAGATTTACCTAATTTTGATATCTATGATATTGTGAGTATCACAAATACGTCTAATAGTCCTAGTGAAGATGTAACTGACCAATTTATATTAGACAATGGCCAAAGAGATAATTATTACCAAAATGGTAAGATCACTTATACTGGATCAACTGATTTAGATGGAGATAATTTATCAATTGTATATCGTTACTTTGATTGGACAACACAAAACGAGTTCTTCTCTGTTGATAGTTATGGATCGGACGAAGAAGTAGGAGTTGATGTTGAGTATAATGAGATTCCTACGTACGAAAATTTATTCCTAGCTGATGTTTTAGACTTTAGGCCTTATGTTGGCGCTAATAATTCTAGAAGTTCTGTAGATCCTAACACCGTTATAGAACTTAACAGTCTAAATGTTTATCTTCCAAGATATGATAAGGTGGTTGTTTCAAACATTGGTGACTTTGATGTCGTGAAAGGAACACCTTCACTTGATCCAGTAATACCTCCAACGCCTGGCGATTCAATGGCTCTCTATGAACTATTTGTTCCTGCTTACACCTTTGATGCCAGCGAGATCACTACAAAACATATTGACAATCGTCGATACACAATGAGGGATATTGGTACAATTGAAAAGCGAGTAAAGAATTTAGAATACTATACTTCTCTTTCATTACTTGAACAGGAAGCTACCGAAAAGAAAATCTTTACGTCTGGTGGAGAAGAGAGATTTAAGAATGGTATTCTTGTAGATAGTTTTATTGGTCATAATATTGGCAATCCGTTTGATTCTGATTATAAATGTGCGATTGATCCTTCTCTGGGTGTTCTACGTCCTTCCTATAATACGACTAATGTGCCATTTGGCGTAGAAAGCGCGTATCAATCACAAGAAGCAGTTTCTCTTGATTACACAGAGGTACCATTAATCACACAACCTTACGCAAGTATTTCGGAGAGTGTAAATCCTTTTGATGTGGCGGATTGGCTTGGAACTATTAAGCTTGAGCCTTCAACGGATGAATGGAAAGAGACGAGAATAAGACCTGATGTGATTGTTAATTCAACTGGTGCATCAGATGCGATTCAATTCCTCGCTAATGAATCAGGCGCACTTGGTACTAAATGGAACGAATGGGAGACCGATTGGACTGGTGTTGATGTTCAAAGAGAAAACGTTCAAATTGGTCGTAGCGATAAGGGTAATGCTGCAACTCGTGCAGCTAACCTTGCTGCTAAGCAAGAATTAACGGGTTCGAATAGTTGGAGACCACTTAGAGGCGATATCACAACAACTACTACGACAACTGAAGAATCTCGAAACGGTATTAGAACTACCATGAGTTTTAGAGAGCAACAGGAAAATCTTGGAGAAAGAGTTGTAGATGTTTCTTTTGTGCCTTTTATTCGTTCGCGTAGAATTGAGATACAAGGTGCGTTGTTTAAGCCAAATACAAAGATGTATGTATTCTTTGATGGTGTTGACATTAGTGATTATTGTAGCAAAATAGCAACTGCTTCTAATCCATTTGATTCTAAATCTGCAGCAGCACAAATTCACTTGAATGAAACAGCGGCCGAGATTTTTGATGTGAATAATCGTAATATTACTCGGCAAAAATTGATTACTGATAGTGCTGGTAATATCAATATTGAATGTTTCATTCCAAATAATGCTAGTATTAGATTTAAGACTGGAGAGAGAAATGTTACTCTTACGGATTCTCCTAAAAATTCTATCACTGAGGCTACAACACATTCATCTGCAACATATACTGCAACTGGATTAATTGAAACAAAAGAATCAACTATTCTTTCTACAAGAATTCCTGAATTTGATCAACAAAGATTATCGCAAGAACGTACTCTTACCGATACCGATAGAGATGTAAATGTTACATATTATGATCCACTCGCACAGTCTTTCGTAATTGGTGAAATTTCCACTGGTACCTTTGTCACTAAAGTTGATCTATACTTCCAAAAGAAGCACACAAGTGTTCCTGTCACCGCGCACTTAGTTACGGTTGAAAACGGTATACCGACACAGAATATTGTACCATTCAGTAAGGTCATTAAGGATCATACTGCAGTTAATGTATCTGATACAGCGGCAACCGCGACATCGTTTGAATTCGATGCTCCGGTTTACCTACAACCTGGCGTTGAATACGCAGTTGTTGTTATGTCGAATTCACCCGATTATCGCCTATGGATGGCAGAGACTGGTGGAGATGATGTAACAGGTCAAGGTAGAATTGATAAGAATCCTTATGCAGGTGTATCATTCAAATCACAGAATGCATCGACTTGGACGCCAGATCAGAATCGTGATTTCAAGTTTACGATCTATAGAACACAGTATAACACTGCTTCTACAAGAGTTGTTACATTTAATGGGTTGGGGACTGCATCAAACTTCACAATATCTAATTTTAATGTTTTCTCATCTAATATTACTCTTCCAAAGACTAATATTGATTGGTCAATTAAGTTCGCTACGAATGGCACTTCATATTCGATCAATGCTAATAATACAGAGTATTTGGATATACCTGTTACTATAGCCAATGCAGGTGATATTGAACTTACCGCAACTATATCAACCACGTCTGAATACATAGCACCATTTCTTGATTTTTCTCGATTATCATTATTAGGAATAAGTAATATTATTAATAGCGATGCCCAAGCAGGCGTATCACAAATTGTTAGTGATGACCCACTGAATCCAGGAGTCACTGCTGATACGCGTGTATCTGATTATGATGGACGTATTGATGATGGCTTCTCTTACCTCGATGATTCAAGCGCAGCAGATGTTCAATACATTACACGCACAGTGACACTTAACGATCCTGCCGATAGATTAAATATTTATCTTTTAGGCAACAGGCCAAGTGTTAATTCTAATATTCGAGTTCTCATTAAGCTAAAGATAGACGATTCTGATTATGATGATGTTCCATGGGAAGAAATTAAACCTACTAAAAGTATTCCCGTTAATTCTGATGGAAGATACTCCGAGGTTGAATATGATTTCGATACAGAAGCTTTAGCATCAGATGATCCTGGGACTGCAGATCCAAGGTTTGGTTTAGAATTTACAGCCTTTGCTGTTAAGATCGTATTAACATCGTCAGATATTATTAACGTACCAACAGTACAAGACTTTAGAGCAATAGCAACATTTGATTAATATGCCACGAAAAAAGATAGTAAAAGAGAATACCAATCTTGAAAAAGATATGTTTACTGGAGCAATATTGAACCGTGATCGTAATGCTTATAAGCAAGCCGTGAGACGTAAACATCTTCGTAAACAAAAGGAAACCGAACTACAAGATCTGAAATCGCAAGTTTCAGAATTAGCATCTTTAGTTAAAACATTAACTAAGAAAATAGATAAATAACATTATGGCAGATTTTACAAATGTAGAAGTAACGGATACCTTTGACCAATGGAGAGTTAAAACAAATCAACTTGGTTCTGATTTTATCGCTTTTGAATCTCAGGTTGCTGATGATATAGCTAATATTGATTTATCAGGTTATGCTTTAATTGATCACACTCACTCAATTAGTGATATCACCAATTTGCAAACTAACTTAGATAGTAAAGCAGATCAGAGTATAACCTATACTAAAAATGAAACTGATGCCAAGTATATCACTCTTGGAACAACTCAAAGTGTTACCGGTTCTAAAACATTCACTGCAGCTTTAACCACATCAGGAGGCATTAGTAGTTCTAGTGTCAATATTACGGGTTCTGCTTCAACTAATAAACTTACAATCGCCTCAGGTAAGATGAGATTACGTAACCAAGATTATACTTGGCCGACATCATATACCGCAGGACGTTATCTTAAAACTGATGCTCAGGGTAATTTAAGTTGGGAAGAAGTTGCAGGTGGTACTGGCGATGTGAATCTAAGCACATTGGTTTTTAATGATATTGTTCCTGTTGGTACAATTATTCCTTGGGCAGCAACATCACTACCTGCAGATGGAAAATGGAAATTCTGTAATGGTGAAGAAATTTCAATTGTAGATTATCCACAGATTGCTGCGTTATTAGGTACTAAATATGGTTCTGCATCAAGTGGTAAGACGAAGTTACCGAATTTTGCGGGTAGAGTTCCTTTAGGTTCAGGGGGTGCATTTAGTGTTGGAGGTACTGGTGGTTCTGGTAGCAATAATGTATCTATTAGTGGAACGACTGGAGGTACAGTATTAACAATTGATCAAATGCCTTCTCATACACACCCAATACGCGATTCAAGTACGCACGGGGCAGATAGAAATGTATTTGCTTATGGTGATGCTGGAGGTGCTGAAGAAGGCCTACCTAATTTGCCAAATAATACTGGCGGTAACCAACCACACTCTCATAGTTTCTCTGGTTCTACATCAGTTTCCAATTATCAACCTTATGTCACTACACAATATATCATTAAGGTTCTTCCAGATGATGTTCAGCAAGTGAGTATAACTGCTGGTAATGGTATCAATGTTAAAGATGCAAGCAATCAAGATACAACTACACTTGATCTATTTAGCACAAAAATAGAATTAAAAACAGATCCGAATCACTTTAAATTCAATAATTCTGGTCTACTTGAATTAAAAACGCCTGCGGTGTCACAAGCTTCTATTACATCCCAGATTAATAGTGCGACGTCTGGTTTTGCCACTAAGGATTATGTTGATTCACAATCAACTTTAGGAATATCTAATCCAACGTATATTGGAAATCAGGCATTAAGTGGTAGAACAACTGTAAGCGCAGGATATGCTATACAACACCAAATGGCGCATTTTAATAAATTTAAGAGTTATACCGGAAATACAAATGGAAGTACTCCAACTTATCTTGATGTATTAGATATTAAAATCACACCACGCGATATTAATAGCTGTTTTAAAATTGATGCAATGATTAATTTTGAGAATAATGGACATTCTGAAAACCTAGTATTTCGTTTATACCGTAAATTCGCTACAGGTGGTTTTAAGCAAGTTGGAGGAAACAGCGATTCAAATAATCCATCAGCCATGAAAGGTATGGCATCAGCTTTTTATGATAACGATGAGGGCTCTACAATGCAAAATATTAAATTACAATATATTGATGCGCCTAATACTATATCTCAAGTTACTTATTCTATTGCCTTTATTACTAATACTTCAAGCACATTTACACTCAACAGGGTTATAGCTAATAAAAACAACTCGAGCTATGAGTATGGTTCTTCAAATGTTATTGTAACAGAATTAGCAGGAATTTAATATGCCAAGTATATCAGTTACAGATAGGACACCGAGTGAGTTTACAATCTATTTTGGCAGCGGTAGTGGCCTTTATAACCCTGATCACATCTCGTTTGCCGTATTTGGATAAACATAATATAAATAAACAATATGCCATTTGCAAAAATTATAGTTACGAACAGCACTACACCAGGTGCTCAGCCTAATCCACTTGATTTAAGTATTGGAGAGTTAACGCTCAACGTTGCAGACGGGAAGTTGTTTGCGCTTGATGATTCAAATGGCATTGTAAAACTTTCCGACAAAACGTATGAATCAAGAATCTCATATCTTGAAACTAATCCAGGCGTTTGGGGTTCTATCAGTGGTGCACTTTCAGATCAGACAGATCTAACCAGTGCACTTAACACTAAATTGAATACTGCTGATCTCACAAATGCAGTTATTAACACGAGTAGTGTAAGCGGAGGAGCTCAAATTGCTCTTACTCCAAACTACGGACCGGATACTACTTTCGATATAGTTCATACGGGTGCTGGTTTATCTATTACTACTGTTGATGATATTATTACATTTGCTCACACAGACACTATTCGTACTGATACGACAGGTACAGTATCAGGCGTCTTTGGCGATACGATTGATGTTATCACTTCTGTCTTTTCAAACGCAAAGGGACATGTAAGTGGTGTTGAGACATCTACTTTAACACTGCCTAATGTACAAAGCCTTGAAGATCGATTAGATGCACTTGAGTATGTTCCAATTGATATTTCATCATTCACAAGCTCACCATCTACTACGTTATATGAATTTGCTAGTAGTG
>ERZ1046740.2882-NODE-2882-length-10751-cov-3.820774_pt1 | contig 10751 bp, 10 predicted proteins | sample MGYA00383093_ERZ1046740 | MGnify/ENA primary metagenome ERZ1046740 (study PRJEB29581, sample SAMEA5548363) | metagenome | biome: marine; feature: coastal; material: water | depth 25 m | study: Short-term variability in the microbial, nano- and picoplankton...
CTGAAATGATGGTTGGTAGAAGTGTACTACTAAGAGTTGATAAACCAGAAGTTGAGAAAGGTGAGGCTGTTTTTAAGGTAAGGGATTTGACTGTTAAGGACGATTTAGATGTTATCAGAGTAAAGAATGTTAATTTAGAAATTTGTTCAGGTGAAATTTTAGGTATTGCTGGAGTTACAGGAAACGGGCAAACTGAATTATTAGAAGCGCTTTCAGGTATTAGAAATGTGGAGTCAGGCAATATTGAGCTTTTTGGTGAAACAATTTCCCAAAAAGATAATTACTTAAATCCAAGAATTCTTAAGGAAAAAGGATTAGCACACGTTCCAGAAGATAGACAGCGAATGGGATTAGTTACAGATTTCAAAGCTTATGAAAATTTAATTTTTGGTTATCACGATCAAGAGCCTTATTCTAAATCATCAATATTAAATCATAAAGAAATAATTGAGTATTCAAATAAGGTTATGAAAGAATACGATGTAAGACCAAGTTCGCCCAATCTTTTAACCTCTAATTTTTCTGGAGGAAATCAACAAAAAATTATTTTGAGTAGAGAGTTAAATGAAAATCCCAAAGTTCTTTTGGTAGGACAGCCTACAAGAGGTGTTGATATCGGAGCTATTGAGTTTATTCATCAAAGACTTATAGATATGAGAAATAAAGGCGCAGCTATTCTCGTAGCGTCAGTTGAGCTAGAAGAAGTATTATCTTTATCTGATAGAATTATAGTAATGTTTGATGGGAAAATTGTTGGAGAAAAAGTAAATAAGAATGTAACTGATCGTGAATTAGGATTGCTAATGGCAGGTGTAACAGAGTGAGAAATATTGTTGTTGATAAAAATAAGGTGCCGTGGTGGGTATCTAATGTAATTGTTCCACTTGTAAATTTAAGTTTAGCTCTGTTTGTATCTGGGATATTTATATTTATTGCAGGTGAAAATCCCATAGAGGCAGTTAAGTTAATTATTTTTGGCTCCTTTGGTTATATACAAGGTTTTGCTTACACACTTTATTATACAACTAATTTTATTTTCACGGGACTTGCTTTTGCGGTAGCATTTCATTGTAGGCTCTTTAATATTGGGGGAGAGGGACAAGCATATATCGGAGGACTTGGTGTTTTTCTAGTAGCTATAAATTTAAGTTTTCTTCCAGTGCCAATTGTTTGGCTATTAGCAACTTTAGGTGCTATTTTATTTGGTGCTGCATGGGCATATATTCCTGCATATCTGCAATCTAAAAGAGGTAGTCATGTTGTAATCACAACTATAATGTTCAATTTCATTGCATCATCTCTAATGATTTATTTATTAGTTGATGTTATTCGAGATACCAACCAGATGGCGCCCCATACTGTTAAGCTTCCAGAAGAAATCTGGTTACCAAGTTTTGAGGCCTTATCTGGAGTTTTAGGAATAAAAATACGATATTCTCCTTTAAACCTTACTTTTTTATTAGCTATCGTGTCACTATTTTTTGTTTGGTTTTTAATTTGGAAGACAAGATGGGGATATGAAATGAGAGCAGTTGGCCATAATACACAGGCTGCCATCTATGCAGGAATCTCTCCTCATAAAAACATTATAATTGCCATGTGCATATCAGGAGGGTTGGCAGGCCTTTTGGGTGTTAATGAAATTCTTGGTGTTAGTCATAAAATACAAGCAGGTTTTCCTGCAGGGTATGGTTTTACAGGAATAGCAGTTGCATTGATGGGAAGAAATCATCCCATTGGTATTTTGCCTGCTGCATTTTTATTTGGAATTTTATATCAAGGTGGTTCTGAAGTAACTTTTGAAATGCCAAACATAACTAGATACATGTTTGTAGCTGTTCAGGGGCTAATTATTTTATTTAGTGGAGCTTTAGAAAATTTATTTAGACCTCAAATAGAAAGTTTTTTTGTAAACAGACTCAATAGAGAGGTAAGATCATAATGGAATTTGTATCAGATCTAGCTTCGCTAATAAACTCAACTTTAAGAATATCAACTCCGCTAGTTTTTGCAGCAATGGCAGGTATATTTGCAGAAAGATCTGGGGTTATAGATTTTAGCTTAGAGGGTAAAATGTTAATGGCTGCTTTTGTAGCTGCAGTTTGTTCGTATTATTTCGGTAATCCTTGGATTGGATTATTAATGGCCATAATAGTTTGTGTGTCATTATCAATGTTGCACGGTTTTGCTTCTGTGACTCATAAAGGCGACCAAGTTGTGTCATGTGTTGCTATTAATATTTTAATAATTGGTCTAACAACTGCATTGGCAGCAGCGTGGTTTGGACAAGCTGGATTAACACCTACACTAACTGAAGAACAACGTTTTCTTGAAGTTAATTTACCCTTTGCAGAAAATCTAAGAGACATTCCAATTATTGGAACAATTTATAGTGATATACTAAGCGGCCATTATATATTTGTTTATTTTGCCTATATTTCTGTACCAATTGTTTACTGGATTGTTTTCAAAACTAGTTTTGGACTGCGCTTAAGAGCAGTGGGTGAAAACCCAAGTGCAGTTGATACTGCAGGAATTAATGTTTTTGCAATGAGGTACAAAGCACTTGCGGTCAATGGTATCTTAATTGCTTTTGCAGGAGCCCATTTATCAACTGCAGTCAATGCTAATTTTTTTAGAGAGATGTCTGCAGGAAGAGGATATTTAGCTTTAGCTGCAATGATTTTTGGAAAATGGCATCCTAAAACTGCTCTTATTGCATGTTTGCTTTTTGGTTTTACTGACGCTTTACAAATAAGGTTACAAGGAGTTGAGATTCCTACTATAGGCGAAATACCCGTTCAATTAATCCAAGCACTGCCATACATTTTGACTGTTGTATTACTTGCTGGTTTTGTTGGAAAGGCAATTGCCCCTAATGCTATTGGTCAACCTTATATAAAGGAACGATAATAATTATTAATATTTAATAATTATAAAAAAAATTACCTGTATATAAGGAAATAAGAATAGGAGATAATAATGTCAATATTAGAAAAATACGACAAAGTATTTCAAGCAAAAGATGAAGCTGGAATGAATGAAGTTCTTCACGATGATTTTAAATTTACGATGCACTCATCAGGAAAGCAACTTTCAAAATCTGATGTCATTGGTTGGGCTATGAGTGATGATATTTCTGAAGATAGAGATCGTTCTAGAATTATATATGAAAATGACGAAATAGGGGTACATCACGCCTTTGTAACTTTTAAAGACGGCAATACCCAAGCTGTTATGGCAGTATATAAATTTAAAGATGGTAAAATAATTTCTATGGAAACCGGCGCAACTAATATGCCTAAATAAATATAAAAAAAGCGGAAATAATTTTTTCCGCTTTTATAATATTTAAGATTAATTTTTTTCTAAATCAAACCAATTTTCTTACTATTTCTTTTTAGCAATTCCATTGTCGATCATTTGCTGAAACATATCTTCAATACAGCTTTCTATAGGTGTATATTCAATACCTAGATCTTTTTTCGATTTACTATTATCTGCTCGCCAAGGATGACCAAAATTATTACTTATCATTTTGCGTGATAAAGATTTATCAACAAAAGGACCTATTAGCCATATTAACCATTTAGGAGCTTCTTTTTTAGGTAAGGCCCATTCATCTCCAAATTTATCTTTTATTATATTTGCAATATCCAACATTGATAAAGACTTGTTGTACAAAATATTTCGGCCATTAGCACTTTCAAGATAAGCTGCTTTGAAGTGAGCTTCAGCTACATCTTTTACATCCACTGCACCAATTTCAAATGGAGCTGCTCCACTTTTCATACTCCCATCAGCAAGCTGACTAATTAATTCAAATGTTCCTGAGGTTGGGTTTTTAGATATGGATGGTCCAAGAACAAAACAAGGATTAACCACTACCAACTTCCATCTTTTTTGTTTTTTTGAAATATCCCAAGCTTCTTTTTCAGCAATTGTCTTTGAATAACTATAGGCGTTATGAGTTTCAGTTGATGAAGTATTCCACATTTCTTCAGTCATGACTTGTCCTGGATACATTGCTATATCTACAGCATCCCCATAAATTGCAGCACACGAAGAAGTTAAAACAACACGCTTTACACTTTCAGTATTATTAACAGATTTTAGAACATTTTGAGTTCCAATAAAGGCAGGATCAATAAAGCCTTTTTTATTATCTGTTACACTAAAGTTGAAAGGTGAGGCTGTATGAAATACAATACTACATCCATCCATAGCCTCTAAATAACTCCCATCTTCCAATAGGTCAGATTTAAAAAAAATAATTTTACCTGAAGAGCCATTTTCCAAATTTTTAAGATGGGCTAATTTGATTGAGTCATCAGTATTTCTTACTGCCGCATGTACGGTAATTCCATTATCCATTAGTTTCTTAACTAACCAACTAGCTATAAATCCAGTTGCCCCAGTCACCATTACAGGTTCATTTTTATTAATATTTAAATTCATTTATTCTCCATAATTTCTTTCCTACTAAATATAAATAAGATAAAAGTCAACAACTGTTGACAAAATATTTGTGTTAATAAAGAGCAATGAATAAGTCTGAAAAAACAAAACTTAAAATATTCGAAGAGGCTAAAAAATTATTTTGGAATTATGGTTATTCAAATGTTTCTGTTCGTCAAATTGCTAAAGCTGCAAAAGTAGATGTTGCTCTAATTCCTCGCTATTATTCAAGTAAGCTTGGTTTGTTTAAAGCCACTTTAGATAGATTTGATTGGGTTCATGATATTGATATAAATGATCATAATATTATTGATTTATACACTGGTTGGTTATTAGAAAGTATGGATATGAAAGATGAAACAACTGTTGTAAAAATGTTAATAATGAATTCATCCGATCCTATAGTAGGAGATTTAGTTAAAAATATTCATATAAAGAAAATGCGCAATCCTATTGTAAAAAAATTAAAAAAAATTAGCCCTCTACAATACGACCTTATGGTCTCTGCTTTTATTGGAATTTCTCAAACAAGAAAAACTTTAAAAATGCCCACTCTTACTTCTTTAAAAAAAGAGCAGTATGAGAAGATTTTAAAACATATGTTTAAAGGGGCTATTACTTTTAAAGGTTAAATTACGACCATGTTTAAATGGTCGTAATTAATAATATATATTTAACTAATATCGAAACGATCAGCATTCATTACTTTGTTCCAAGCACTGATGAAGTCAGCTAAGAATTTTTCATGATTATCTGATTGGGCGTAAACTTCTGCTAGAGCTCTTAGTTGAGAATTTGATCCAAAAACAAGATCAGTTCTTGACGCTCTTCTTACTTTTTCACCTGATTGACGATCAGTTGCTTGATAAGAGTTGCTCCCTGTAGCTTCCCATTTAACTTTCATATCAAGAAGGGTTGTAAAGAAGCTGTTATCTAATGTTCCTTTATCGGAAAAAACTCCACGATCATCTGAGCTGATACCCATTGCACCCATTCCACCAACTAGAACAGTCATTTCAGGAGCAGTAAGCCCAAGTAAGTGTGATCTATCAAGCATAAACTCCTCAGGTGTTACCGTGTAATTTTTCTTTAGATAGTTTCTAAAACCATCCGCTTCTGGTTCAAGTACTGCAAATGATTCAACATCTGTGTGTTCTTGAGTTGCATCACCTCTTCCGGGTGTAAAAGGAACTTTTTTTCCTGATGCTTTTTCTATTCCTACATTACCTGCAAGAACAATAACATCAGCAACACTAGCCCCAGTTTCAGAAGCAATAGCTTCTAATTTTTCAAGAACTTTTGATAACTGATCTGGTTTATTAACTTCCCAATTTTTTTGAGGCTCTAATCTTATTCGTGCTCCATTAGCACCACCGCGCATATCTGTGTGACGATACGTTGAAGCACTAGCCCAAGCTGTCTCAACCATCTCTTGGATTGATAAACCACTTTCTTCAATCTTTGCTTTCACACTATCAACATCATAGTTCATGCTTCCTGCGGGAACTGGGTCTTGCCAAATTAAAACTTCTTCTGGAGATTCAGGTCCAATGTATCGAGTCTTTGGTCCCATATCACGATGTAGAAGCTTAAACCAAGCACGTGCAAAAGCGTCTTGAAACTGATCAGGGTTTTTATGAAAACGTTCAGATATTTTTCTGTATTCTGGATCTTCACGCATAGCCATATCAGCTGTAGTCATCATAGTTGGAACTTTCTTAGATGCATCTTCTGCGTCAGGTGCCATATGCTCTTCTTTTTGATCAATTGCATGCCAAATATTTGCACCGGCTGGACTTTTTGTTAGCTTCCACTCATAACCAAGAAGTAAGTCAAAATAACCATTATCCCATTTTGTTGGATTTGTTGTCCAAGCACCTTCAATACCACTGGTAATAGTATCACTTCCTACGCCAGAGGCATGTTTACTAATCCATCCAAAACCCATTTCTTCCATTGGTGCTCCTTCAGGTTCAGGTCCAACTAATGCAGCATCACCTGCTCCGTGTGCTTTTCCAAATGTATGACCACCTGCTGTTAAGGCAACTGTTTCTTCATCGTTCATTGCCATTCTGCCAAAAGTTTCACGGATATCTCTTGCACTTGCAAGAGGATCAGGGTTACCATCAGGACCTTCAGGGTTTACATAAATTAATCCCATTTGAACTGCTGCTAATGGGTTTTCTAAAACACGATCACCCGAGTATCTTTTATTAGTTAACCATTCTGTTTCTAAACCCCAGTAGATATCCTCTTCAGGTGCCCAGATATCAGGTCGACCACCACTAAATCCAAAAGTTTTTCCACCCATCGATTCAATTGCAACATTACCTGCTAAAATCAGTAAGTCGGCCCAACTAATTTGATTTCCATATTTTTGTTTAATAGGCCATAAAAGTCTTCTTGCTTTATCTAAGTTACCATTATCAGGCCAACTATTTAAAGGTGCAAATCTTTGTGCACCAGTACCACCACCACCACGGCCGTCAGCAGTTCTATATGTTCCAGCTGCATGCCAAGTCATACGAATAAAAAAACCTCCATAATGACCATAATCTGCTGGCCACCATTCCTGTGAGTCAGTCATCAAATTATTGAGATCTTTTTTTAATCCATCATAATCAATTTTTTTAAAGTGCTCACGATAATCAAAATCTTCACCCATTGGGTTTGATTTTTTATCATGTTGATGAAGAATACTGATATCTAGTTGATTGGGCCACCAATCTCTATTTGTGGTTCCTTCACCTTTATTTTGTGTGTTTGCTCCATGCATTACGGGGCATTTACTTTCGATATCCATGTGTATGTCTCCTTTTATGAACAACTTAAATATATTAATAATTTAAATTAAAGCAAAGAAAAACAAGTCAGAATTGAATAATTATTTTAATTTTAATGTGAATTTTTTTGGTTTCCAATATGAGGGTGCTAATTCAAAGTCAGCATAATCAAAACCAGGTGCTACCGTACAGCCAATTAAACTATATTCACCATTTGATTGCATTGCAAACCAGTTATTAGCTTCAACCACTAAGTGAAAATTATTATTTTCCCCTAAAATGACCGATGTAAAATCAACGCCGTCTTTTGATATATAAATAATAATTGGGTCACCCTTGTAAAAATGTAATATTTCATTTTTTGTTAAGCGATGCCAATGTGACCACTCATCTTTTTGGAGCATGTAATAAATTAAACTTACATTATTATTTTCATCACGAAATGACTCAGAGAAGTGACCACCTTCAGGATGAGCAATCATTTTTAATTCTTTAATTAAATGTTGAATAACAGTCATAATAAACTGGAAATTATATTAAGTGACCAAGCTTTTTAACTTTTGTTGATATATATTTTTCATTATATTTGTTGGTACTTGAGTAAAGAGGTACTCGCTGATTAACAACAATGCCCATAGCCTCAAGAGCTTTTAGTTTTTTTGGATTGTTTGTCATTAAATCAACTGTTTTTATTCCAAGAAAATTAATCATATCAGATACTATTCCATATCCTCTTTCATCTTCTTTAAAACCTAATTGATGATTTGCCTCTACTGTATCAAAGCCTTTGTCTTGAAGATTATAAGCTCTGATTTTATTTGATAAGCCAATTCCCCTGCCTTCTTGTTGTAAATAGAAAACTACCCCACGTCCTTTTTCTGCAATTTGTGTAAGTGATTCAGTTAATTGATAGCGGCAATCGCAACGCATGCTAAAAAAAGATTCTCCAGTTATACATTGAGAGTGTATTCTGCTCAAAACTGGTTCATTTGTTAACAAGTCTCCCATCCCAATTGCTAGATGATCCTTGGAGTCTTTTTCATCTGTAAATGCATGGACTGTAAATTCTCCTACATCTGTTGGTAATTTACTTGTTTCAATAAATTTTAGTTTTGATTCCATATCTTGTTTATTGGTTTAGGCATTTATAGTTGATTGTAAATAAGATTATAGTTTTGTAGGATTAGGAGCATCTCCATAGACTTCTTTTGGGTCAAATACTTTTTCTTTTTCTTCAAACTTTAAAACAGTTGATCCACTTTTATCTCCAAAAGGAATACTTCTATAAAAACAAGATCTATATCCTACATGACAACTAGCTCCTCCTTGAACATCTACACGCAACCATACACAGTCTTGATCATCATCAATTCTAATTTCTTTTATTTTTTGAACAAGTCCGCTTGTCTTACCTTTATGCCATAAAGTTTCTCTACTGCGTGAATAATAAACAGCTTCACCTAATGAGATTGTTTTTTTAAATGCCTCCTCATTCATGTAGCCCTGCATTAAGACTTCCCCCGAATTAAAATCAGTTGTTACAACTGGTATAAGTCCATCTCTATCAAACTTAGGAGCTAATTCAGTAGACTCCTCAACTTGCTCAATTGTTTTTCTTTGTTCAAAATTAATATCACTCATTATTTAATTCCTCAGCAATCTCTTTTGCAAAATAAGTTAAGATACCATCAGCACCAGCTCTTTTAAATGATAAAAGAGATTCTTTTATCACCTTGGAGTCTAGCCAATTATTATCTATTGCACCTTTGATCATAGAATATTCACCAGACACCTGATAAGCGAAAGTAGGAATATTAAACTCTGTTTTTACTCTTTGAATTATATCGAGATAAGGCATGCCAGGTTTAATCATCACCATGTCAGCTCCTTCTTTAATATCTAAAGCAATCTCTCTTAAGGCTTCATCGCTATTTGCAATATCCATTTGGTAGGTAGATTTACTCCCACCTTTTAAATTTCCAGAAGAACTAATAGCATCTCTAAATGGACCATAAAACTTTGAAGCATATTTTGCTGCGTAAGAAAGTATTAAAGTGTTATGAAAATTATTTTTATCAAGCATACTTCTTATTCTTCCAACTCTGCCATCCATCATATCTGATGGCGCAATAATATCACAACCGGCATGCGCTTGAACAAGGGCTTGTTTCTCTAAAATTTCAAGCGTTGCATCATTATCAACTATATCATTTACAATTAATCCATCATGTCCATGACTAGTAAAAGGATCTAATGCAACATCACAAATAACACCAAGATCAGGAAAGTTTTTTTTAATAGATTTGATTGTTCTGCAAATTAAATTATTTTCATTAATTGCTTGAGAGCCTTTTTCATCCTTCAAACTATTATCAATTTGAGGAAATAATGCGATCGCTGGTATTTTTAAATTAACTACCGTTTCTAATTCATTAAGAATATTATCAATAGAATATCTGGAAACACCAGGCATTGAGTTAATTTTTTCTGCAACATTGCTTCCTTCACAGACAAATAAAGGCCAAATCAAATCATTTACTGATAAATTTTTTTCACTAATCATTCTTCGTGAAAATTCTTTCATACGAAGTCTTCTTAATCGCGTAGTTGGAAATTGACCCATATTAAAATCTGACATGCTAATCAATAGGTGAAAGTGATTCTTTTTTTAGATCATTTATTAATTCATCAAGTTTTACAACAGTAGTATTTTGACTTCCTAAACGTCTAACAGATACAGTTTTTTCTTCTGCTTCTTTTTTTCCTACAGCAAGAATGACAGGTATTTTAGCATTACTATGTTCGCGAATTTTATAACCAATCTTTTCATTTCTAATATCTGCTTCTGCACGCAGACCATTTTTAGACAACTGTTCTTTAACATCAAAAGCATAGTTATCTGACTCAGATGTAATTGTTGTAACTACAATTTGAGAAGGCGATAACCATAAAGGTAAGTGTCCTGCATAGTGCTCTATTAATATTCCTGTAAATCTTTCTAAAGAACCAAAAAGAGCTCTGTGCAACATGACAGGAACTTTCTTTTGACCGTCCTCAGCAACATATGTAGCTCCAAGCCTGCCAGGTAAGTTTAAGTCAACCTGAAGTGTGCCACACTGCCAATCACGTCCAATTGCATCTCGCAAGACAAACTCAAGTTTTGGGCCATAAAATGCCCCCTCTCCTGGATTGAGAGTATATTCAAGACCTGTGGCTTCCATCGCTTGCATCAATGCTTTTTCTGCTTTGTCCCAAACAGCATCTTCACCGACGCGCTTTTCAGGTCTATCTGAAAATTTTATTCTGACATCATTAAAGCCAAAATCTTTATAAATACTCAGTATAAGATCACAAACGATTTTACTTTGTTCTGTAATTTGGTCTTCAGTACAAAAGATATGTGCATCATCTTGTGTAAAAGCTCTAACACGCATTAACCCATGTAATGCTCCTGAGGGTTCATAGCGATGAACTTTTCCAAATTCAGCTAATAAAAATGGAAGTTCACGA
>ERZ1046740.2886-NODE-2886-length-10746-cov-23.827518_pt1 | contig 10746 bp, 5 predicted proteins | sample MGYA00383093_ERZ1046740 | MGnify/ENA primary metagenome ERZ1046740 (study PRJEB29581, sample SAMEA5548363) | metagenome | biome: marine; feature: coastal; material: water | depth 25 m | study: Short-term variability in the microbial, nano- and picoplankton...
CCTATCATCTTTACTTCGCGCATCACTTGGGAAGCTACATTCGTCTTGCCTATGCCGATCATCTTGAAGGCCCTTGGCGTATTCATTCGCCCGGTGTTTTAGATATTACAGAAGTCCCGTTTATATACGAACATATTGCATCGCCGGACGTACATGTTGACGAAGACAGCAAAGAAATCCGTATGTATTTGCATGGTGTTAGCGACCCAAATCCGTGGGAGGCGCCGACTCAGTCGAGCTATGTGGCGACGTCGCGCGACGGTTTGTTGTTTCATCCTAAAAGGCAATTACTGGGCGCGCCGTATTTCAGAGTATGGCGTTGGGAAAATAGCTACTATGCGATAGGCTTGGGCGGTTCACTTTGGCGGTCAAAAGACGGTTTGTCAGAATTCGAACAAGGACCAACGCTTACAGGAATGCCTGATGGTACGCGCCATCCAGTGGTGTTGCGTCACGGAGGAAAATCATGGGTTGCGTGGACGGCTATTGGCGATTGTCCCGAACGGATTTTGATTGCCGAGATTGATACGACGGGCGATTGGCATGAATGGTCTATGCGTGACCCTCAGGAATTGCTGAGGCCTGAGCGCGATTATGAGGGTGGTACTTTACCGTTAGAACCTTCACGCGCCGACATTGCACCGGCACCGGTCCACCAGCTTCGAGATCCAGCATTTTATGTAGAGGGCGACCGTGTTTACATGGTCTACTCGGTTGCCGGCGAAGCAGGTTTGGCGCTGGCAGAATTGCGGTTCGAGGACTGATTTTGACGGTAACGCCTTGGTTACAGATCAAGGATCAGCGTTGCATTTGCCTCGGCCGCGCGTGATTGACAGGTGATGATCTCGGTTTCTTTCTGGCTTTTGGACAGCACCCAATCTCGATGTTCAACTGCTGCGCCAGAATGCCCGCACTTGCAGACACCGCATATTCCGTCCGCGCATTTGACATCGATCTTCACACCTGCATCGACCAACACATCCGAGATGGATTTGTCCACGGGAATGACAAACTCTTTGCCAGACTTGGTTAGTTTCACAGTGAATTCATTGTTCACATAGTCTGGTACTTCAGGCACCGAAAAATATTCGAGATGGCGCGCCTCATCCGGGAAACCTTGACGTTCTGCGGCCTCAATGACGCCCGTCATGAACCGATCAGGACCGCATGTGTATACGTGCCACCCGTTTTGATAGCCCGCAAAAACATCGTCCAGAACCGCCCGCGTGCCCTGATCTGAAAAGTGATAGTCAATTTGCTTTGTCCAAGGGACCTGCCGCAGATCATTCAAATACCCCGCCGAGTCTTTGCGACCTGCACAATAATGAAACTCAAAATCTGCGCCAAGTTCGTGCAAACGATGTGCAAATGCGATCATTGGCGTAATGCCAATGCCACCCCCCATGAGGAACGTCTTACTGGCGTTTTCTACGAGTTCGAAATGATTGATAGGTTTACTGATAAAGACCCGGCGGCCTTCATTAAAGATCCGATGCATCATCTTTGACCCACCGCGACCTTCGTCTTCGCGAAGCACACCGATTTGGTACTTTGAGCGATCCTGCGGGTCACCGGACATCGAGTATTGCCGAAGGAATTCGGGTGTAACCACGACATCCAAATGCGCGCCTGCGCTCCATTCCGGCAAGTCCGAGCCGTCAATGGCCTCAAACTCGTATTTGGTGACGTCAGGCGTCATCTGGTCAACGTTCGAAATTCGCGCCGTAATGATGGGGGCATCTTCAAAAGTTGGATATTCGTGAAAGAGGTCTTTGATATCGCCTGCGCTTAAGCGCTTTTTGTAATCTGCTGCTGGGATCAAATCTTGATAGGCTTGAATGCCAGCCTCTCGGTCCATTGGGAAGGGATAAGGCCAGGGATGCGGCGCAAGGTTTGCGGGATATACCGCCAACGTTTGGTCCTCATACTTCAAATTAAGGTCTTTTTGCAGTTCTCTGCGGTTGACTGGTTTGGCAGGTGCTTTGTAGCCACCGTCATCTTTCAACTCCAAGTCCCACCACCATTTTTTGACGTCGTTTAACCCACCATTTCCTATCTTATCGTCAAGTTTTGTGAGAGCAGGCGCCGCCGCGGGCACATTGCTGGCCAACCATCGAAACGGTTTTTCGGCAAATATCCCTTCGAGGTTCCAAGGACAGGTTTTCATACACCGTCCACACATCGCGCCGCCTTCGGTCGTGGTGCGGTAGGTCGTGCACTTCTGGCTGTCTGATTTCCATATTTCGTAGCCGTTGAACATCAGCTTTGGACCCGCTGTGATTGCCCCAGATGGGCATTCGCGGGCACATTTGTTACAGCTTTCGCAAAAGGCTTGCATGCCAAAATCTATTGGCATGTCATGCGCCATCGGCATGTCTGTCGTGACAACGCCGGACTTAAGCCGAGGTCCCAAAATGGGATTTAGGATCACTTCACCTATACGACTGACTTCACCCAAACCAGATAGCAATAACAAAGGCGGTTGAAGCACTTCACCGTCCATCACTGTATGGGCTTTTGCAGAATACCCTAGGTTTCGGATCTGCTTGGCGATTACGCCGCCAAGTAATGAAAACCGCAAATAGGCTCGCATGGACTGAGATACCGCAATCCAGTCGTCGCCCGAGGCGCCATCCATAGTCTCGAAGCCCTGGTCGATAATCATGTTAATCGCCTGATCGTGAGGAGGGGTCAGTTCAGCCCCAGTCGCATCATGCGAATACCATGTCCAATCGGGGCAACGCGATATTCCCACGGCGTCAGCACCTAGGAAATAACTTGCTGCCTTTACGTTTTCGGCGTTTCGTTGCGCCTCAGTTGGTTTGGGTGTGTTTGGCTTAGGATCACCATCCTGAAGCAGCACAAACGCGCCCAACATTTTTCGTTGCGCAAACGCCGGAGCCGCCTTTTTGGCATACCACCCGCCCGTCGCTGCATCTTGAGCCTTCTTCCCTAGATCTCCAAATTGGGAGCGCGCAAACATATCAGCCCGTTTTGGCACACGGGCCACGCGTTCTTCGTCAATAAAGGTCGTGGGTTCTTCCACACGTTTCAGTTTTTCAAACGGATGCCCGCCGTCGGCGTAGTTTCTACTGGCAAATAGATCGCGGTTTGTGGCGTTCTTTTGCGTGTCCTTGCCAATCCACCAACCCGGACCGCTTGTGATTGACCATGGTTGTTCAGATAGCGGGGCAAGGGGAGCATCTACGGCCATCGCAAAGTCCGTAGTCACTACGGCAAGCCCGAAATCTTCGCCGATCCACGGGGCTGTCAGTTTGCCGGTCTCAGAAGTCGCAACTCCGGACGCAACGGCCAATTTTTTCAAATCAACATCAGATGTTGTCGCACTGTGGGCGCGGGCGCTGAAGCCGAGCAAGTGAAGATAGCTGGAAAGAATAACAGCCGCCTCGGTCGCACGAAGGGCGGCACGGTGCGGTTGAGCATCCATGATCCATTCAGAACCAGGTTCGGAAGCCTTTGGCGGCCGCGTGTTTTCAAAAAGAAATACGATGGCTTGGGTGTGGCCGTCGATATCACCCAATGGGGTTTCAATCGAGTCCTTTAGACTGGCCATGATCTGGTCGATACCAGAGGCCAAAGTTTTGGTTTGCTTGGTCCGAATGTCGTGGGCCAATCGATCAATGTCTGGGTTCCGCGTTTTTTCGGCCAACATAGTGTCATTTGAAAGCTTACAGATACCCATCAAAGAGGCGTCCTGAAAGTAGCCAAACGCCTTGATGTGATCGGCGCGCTCAGTTTCGTCGTCGGGGACTTCGCCGCGCACAGGATTTACGATGCCATCACGAATGACGTCCATCATGGCCTGGTATTCGCCCATCGCATTCACAAGCGAGTGAGGCGTGTCTAGTCGACTGAAACTCAACTGCTCTGAGGGCGGAATGGTATCTAGAACAATCGCTGAACTTGCGCGTTTTAGCTTCTCAAGCGGGTAAGGACCTAAGTGGAAGGGTCTCTTTTTGCCCGAGAAAAATCGCACACCCATTGTACTTCCTTTGCCAATTCGTAACCGAGATTTTTGAACCAAATCTGATTGAGGCCAATAGAGTCTGAAAGCCACCTCTAGTCAATTCCGTAGGATCCAGATTTCGTAGCGCTACAAAATGGCCGAAATCGGTAAATCGACCCTTAGAAATGTCGCTAATATGCATTTTGCTTGAGGGAAAATGCATTCTAGATTCTACTCAACAAGAAGGGAACTCACTGATGTCTTTTGACCCGCCCATTCAAGATTCAGATACCGCATTCATAAACAATGAGTTGCGCACTGATCCAGACACAACAAGCGTCGCAGGATTTGTTCCTGGCCCCGGAATTCGCAAGCTCGAATTAAAGTTTAACATTGATCACCTTCGATCTGCGCTTGCCGAGTGTCTAAACCGTGAAGAATTCCTCGGGGATATGCAGGATCAAGGCTTTGCAGCGCTTCCCCTGACTCAGCGGCCCGGCCAAGTCGAATGGACATCGAACGATCTTAGCGGGCGGTATTGGCTGCGTGGGGATGAGCGATATGTCGAGGAACCTCGCGAAGATCTCGTGCCAGAGATTGATTTTAGTGAGTTCAATCCAAAGTTTCGCGGCACATATTTTGAGCATGTTCACCAGGAACTAACAAAACGGTTTCCGATAGGGCGTACCCGCATTCTGTCCAAGGGGCTATATAACTGCAATTCATGGCACCGCGATCCAGAGCCTAGATTGCATATCCCAATTGAAACCAACCCTGGGTCGCTTTTCGTTGTCAATCACCATGTGACGCATATGCCCGCCGATGGATCGGTTTATTTCACAGATACGCGAGCGTATCATACTGCGCTAAATGGGGGCGAGACTCGCCGCGTTCACATTGTTGCAGCATTGGCTTTCAAACAAAGAACCGAGTGATGCCGAGGATTTGAAATGAGTGCAAACACATCAAAGACGCGTGGCCGCCGCCGGCGCACTGCCTCGGAGCCTTTGAAACGCACGGTCAATTACCATGACTTGCAAAGCCCGTTTCCAACAATGGATGTGTTTTCCGCCGACCAAATTAGTGCCATGCACAACACTGCGTTGCAAACGTTGGAAGAGCTTGGGGTTAGGGTCCTGCTGCCCGAGGCCGTTGAAATATTCCGCAAGGCTGGTGCGCGCGTCGTCGATGACATGGTCTACATTGGTCGCGATTTGGTAGACGCGGCCTTGTCCAGCGCTCCGAAATCTATTTCTGGAAGGGCAGGTGTTAAGGAAAAAGACCTGACGTTAGCGCTTGGTCGAATGATGTTTCAGCCAGGAGCTGGCGCGCCTCATGCAACGGATCTTGTGCGTGGACGCCGACCCGGAACGGCGCAGGACTATCGTGATTTCACAAAACTGATCCAGAATTTCGATGTGCTGCAAATGCTGTCACCGTCGGTCGAACCCCAAGACGTGGCGACAAATGTCCGGCACTATTTCACAACCGAAACGCAGCTGACGCTGTCCAACAAATTCCCATTCGTGTTTTCACGCGGGACGCCTCAGGTCACGGAGTCGTTTGAAATGATCCGTGATTTTCGCGGCGTGTCGGATGAAGAGTTCGCCAGCAATCCGCATTGTTACACAATCATAAACACGAATAGCCCTCGCACGCTTGATATCCCGATGGCGCAGGGTTTGATCGATTTTGCCAAACAAGGGCAATTGTCCATCGTAACGCCGTTCACACTGATGGGGGCGATGGCGCCGATAACGGTTGCTGGGGCAATCACCCTTAGCCACGCCGAAGCACTGGCAGCAATAACGCTGACGCAACTGGTAAAAGCCGGAGCACCCATTTGTTATGGGACGTTCACTTCAAACGTCGACATGAAATCTGGCGCACCAGCATTTGGGACACCATCACATTACCAAGCATCCTTGGCAGCGGGGCAATTGGCACGTCTCATTGGGTTGCCTTGGCGCTGCGCTGCAGGATCAGCGTCGAACTTGAATGATGTGCAGGCAGCAAACGAAAACCAGTTTGGTTTGTGGGGGTCTCTGATGGCAGGGGCGACAGTGATCATTCACTCGGCGGGTTGGCTTGAAGGTGGTTTGACGGTGTTATTTGAGAAACTCATAACGGATGTAGAAGTTCTCAACATGATTGCAGAGCTGTGTGCGGGTCAAAAAGCTACCGCGGATGAGATTGGCTTTGAAAATGCGCTTTCGCACGTTGATCCGAGTGGCCACTTTTTCGCCGCCCCTCAAACGATGGAGCGTTACAACACTGAGTTTTACGAACCTATTATTCATGATTATGCGAATTTCGGCACTTGGACTGAGCGGGGCGCCAAAGATGCCAGCACACGCGCAACTGATGTTTGGCAACAGATTGTAGCGTCAGATACGGGTGTCAATGTCGATGGTGATAAACTTGAGGCACTGCAGGCCTATATCGCAAAGCAGACAGCCAAGGGTGGGGCCGAGCCAGAGAGTTAGACAGTGGCCAGTTTAGGGATGGGATTGAGAATATGACAAACGTAGACGGCAAAAATATTCTGGTCATCATCTCGGACGAGCACCGAAAAGATGCAATGGGGTGCGCTGGCCACCCGTTGGTGAAGACCCCTAATCTTGATGCCTTGGCCGCCCGAGGGACTCAGTTCACCAACGCCTACACACCTTCGCCAATGTGCGTTCCTACGCGGGCTAGTATTGCTTGCGGGGATCATGTGCACAACATTCGCCATTGGGACAGTGCAACACCGTACGACGGTCAGCATCGAAGCTGGATGAGACAGCTTCGCGATCAAGGCGTTGAAGTCACCTCAATCGGGAAGTTACATTTTCGTTCTGAAAACGATGACAATGGGTTCTCCGAAGAAATCTTGCCCATGCATGTTGTTGGCGGCGTGGGTTGGGCGATTGGTTTGCTACGAGAGGATCCTCCGGCTTATGATTCAGTCTCAGAATTGGCGCAAGATGTAGGCGTGGGGGAAAGCACCTACACCGACTATGATCTTGCGATCACGAAAGCCGCGACAGACTGGGTGCAAAACCCTGCACGTCTGGAAAAGCCGTGGGCGGCCTTTGTTTCTTTGGTCAGTCCGCACTACCCACTGACCGCCCCGCAAAAGTTCTACGATATGTATGACCCTGCCGAAATGGACCTACCGATAGCTTATGACAAGCGCGCAGAGCCAGAACATGCCGAGCTTAAAAACATCGCTGAGTTTTTTGACTACAATCGGTTTTTTGACGAGCAAAAAATGCGTGAAGCCAAGGTCGCTTATTACGGTCTTACGAGCTTTATGGATGATTGTGTTGGGCAAGTGTTAAGCGCCTTGGAGGAAAGTGGCCAAGCAAAAAATACGGTTGTGATCTATGTTTCGGATCACGGAGATATGCTGGGCGATCAAGGATTTTGGACAAAGCAGGTGATGTATGAACAGTCCGTCGGCGTGCCCATGATTGCAGCCGGACCGGGGATTCCTGTGGGACGGAAAGTCTCAACCGGAACTACGCTACTAGATATTGCGGCGACGGCCGTTGAAGCAACTGGTGTGGAAGACGACGCGCGAAGCAACGCTCTGCCCGGGCGGTCGCTACTGAAAATCGCGAACCAGCCCAACGACCCGGATCGAACAATCTTTAGTGAATACCACGACGGCGGATCATCGACCGGAACGTTTATGGTCCGATGGGATTGCTGGAAGTTTGTCTACTACGTTGGGCTTTGGCCCCAGTTGTTCAATTTAGGCGACGATCCTCATGAACTGACAAACCTTGCTGTCGAACGGCCAACCGACCCAATGGTTCTGGAAGCATTGGCAAAAGGCGAGGCACGGTTGCGTGAAATTTGCGATCCCGAGGCGATCAATGAACAATGCTTCAGTGACCAAAGTAGACGCATAGAAGACCTCGGCGGGCGAGAGGCCTGCATCAACGCCTATGTTTTCAACCACACTCCGACGCCAGAAGAGCAAAAGAAGCTCTGAGCGAGTGGTGTTTTCGTAGTTGAAATCATTGACTAAATTGATCGCGAAGCAGGTTCTTTTGTACTTTCCCCATCGTGTTTCGTGGCAGCGCTTCGAGGAAATGATATACGCGTGGATGTTTAAAGCGTGCCAATTGTACCCCAACGGCTGTTTCAATTTCTGCCTGAGTTAATTTTGTATCGTCCAACACTATTGCGGCAACGACGCTTTCGCCAAAATCTGCATGCGGAATGCCAAAAACCGCGCTTTCCAAAACACCGGCAACATCGTTGATAACGTCTTCAATCTCTTTGGGGTAGATGTTGTAACCGCCCGCGATAATCAGGTCTTTTTGACGGCCAACGATAGTCACGCGCCCTTCTTCGTCCATAACCGCAAGGTCTCCGGTAATGAAGAAGCCATCTTCGCGGAGTTCTTCGGCGGTTTTTTCGGGCATCTTCCAATAGCCTTGAAAGACATTGTCTCCGCGAATTTCGATTACGCCAATTTCGTTTGCGGGAAGGGTTTCGCCCGTTTCCGGAGACGTGATTTTGACCTCAGTGTCGGGTAAAGGATATCCAACGGTGCCTGCTACGCGGTTTCCCTCATACGGGTTTGACGTGATCATGTTCGTTTCGGTCATTCCGTATCGCTCAAGTATGCGGTGTCCGGTGCGGTGCTCAAAGGCTATGTGAGTTTCAGCAAGCAACGGTGCCGATCCAGAGATGAAAACGCGCATGTTGGCGGTTACCGCCTTGTTAAACGCAGTTTCGCTCAAAAGGCGGGTATAAAACGTGGGGACGCCCATCATCATCGTTGCCTTTGGCAATGCCTCAAGCACAGCATCTACATTGAACTTTTCCATCAGACGCACTTTGGCACCGGCCAAAAGAGACGTGTTCATTGCCACAAAAAGCCCGTGGGTATGAAAAATTGGCAGGGCGTGAATCAACGTATCGCTACCGGATATTTGCCATAGTTCACACAAAGTCTGAGCGTTCGACAAAAGGTTTTTGTGGCTCATCATCGCGCCTTTTGATCGGCCCGTGGTACCTGATGTATATAGCAAAGCAGCCAGATCATTCGGACCGCGTGCGGCGGTCTGAAACACTTCAGCCTTGGTGTCCGCAGTGCGGGGTAAGCTGGCGTTTGGGCCGCCAAGCGTCAAGGTTTTTGCACCAACTTCTGCGGCCAGAGTGGTCATTGCCTCTTGGTCTTTGGGGTCGCAAATGATCAGTTTTGGTTCTGCGTCTTCAACAAAATACCGAACTTCGGCATCAGTATAAGCGGTGTTTAGCGGCAGGTAGACCGCCCCCGCTTGAAGGGCCCCGCCGAAAAGGGCGATCGTGTCATTTTCTTTGGGGGTTTGAACAATAATCCGATCGCCAGGTTCAACACCATTGTCTGCCAGCACGTTTGCCATTTGTGCAACGCGGCAGGTGAACGCGTGGTAGCTAATCTGCCGTCCATCATCGCCCTCAAGAAAAGTTGAGGTATTGCCGACATAGGGCGCTATAAGGGCGTCATAGAGCGTGTTGGTCACGGGAGCGTTTCCTTGTCTGGCGCTTGGGAAGTTAGTAATAGTACTAAGTATTGCGGTGAAGCGTCCTGCGCAACAGGATCGACGTCTGGAATCGAAATACAGCCATCATTTCAGACAAGGAGTCGAATTCGAATGGCGCTTGAAGATTGTGTGCGTAATCGCAAGGCTGAGATGCTCGACGAATGGTATTAGCGAAAGCCAACGCTAATTGTTGCGATGTGGCGTCCTTAAGATACGCTCTCTGAATGGCGTTTCTCGATTCTCATGGTCACAAAGTATTGCTCGCCACTTCGATGGTCTCGATGGCACTTGGCTCAATCCATGCGTTTTCGGTCTTTTTGATCCCGCTTGAAACTATGTATGGTTCCTCGCGCGCTAGTATCGGTCTCATCTATTCCTCTAGTCTCGTATTTTTGACCTTAGCCGTTTTGCTTGGCCCGCTGATCTATTCCCGCCTGAAGCCTGCAACGATCTACTTTTGGGTCGCGGTTATCGGGGCTTTGGGCGTGATTGTTGCCGGGATTGGCGGATCCTTGGCGCTGGTTTGGCTTGGTTATAGTCTGATATTCGGGATCGCAAATGGGTTGGGATACGGTTTTGGGCTTCAATACGCTGCTCGCGCGAACCCAGACAAAGCCGGCCTTGCAGTAGGAGTGATCACAGCGGCCTACGCGTTAGGAGCAGTCGTTGCGCCGTATGGCTTTGAAGTTACGCTCAACTTCGGAGGGTTTCTGGCAGCAATGCTGGCTCTTGGCGCCACTCTTTTGGTCGTCAGCATTTGGGCAGCGTTAGTTGTTGATAAATCTGGTGTGCAATACGCAGAGGCGGGGCTTAAGACGGCTAGTTCGAAGCTTTCACGTCGCAAGCTATCTATTCTTTGGTTTGCATATGGAAGTGGGGTAGCCGCTGGGTTGATGGCCATAGGCCACGCCGCTGGGATTGCCATGGGCGCTGGACTTTCTGGCTGGCAGGCTGCATCTGTGATTGCCGTCTGTAACCTTGTCGGCAGCCTGGTGTCAGGTTGGTTTGCCGACAGAATATCACATCGAATTCTTCTTTCGTCGTTGCCGATAATCAGTGCGATTGCACTGCTATTGCTTGCTGTTGTTCCGACCCAATCGTTCGTGCTGTTGGGCCTGTTAGGTTTCGCATACGGAGGCACGATAGCAGTTTATCCAACCACGATTTCTTGGATATTTGGCGTTCAGAACGGCCCTCGGGCCTATGGCCGTGTATTCACAGCTTGGGGTGCCGCGGGTCTTTTGGCGCCGT
>ERZ1046740.2890-NODE-2890-length-10732-cov-4.873279_pt1 | contig 10732 bp, 8 predicted proteins | sample MGYA00383093_ERZ1046740 | MGnify/ENA primary metagenome ERZ1046740 (study PRJEB29581, sample SAMEA5548363) | metagenome | biome: marine; feature: coastal; material: water | depth 25 m | study: Short-term variability in the microbial, nano- and picoplankton...
CTCATTGACTCTGCAGTCCGGAAGCCGGTAATGAAAGGCAGGGCGCCCTTTGACCAGTTTGCGTTCGTCTTCATTCAAGGCGCTGATAACAGCATTTTTGTTGAGATCGCAAAGAATCGGCAACATGTCCAGTGCCCTGTTGCGGGTGGGGTTGTGCGCCATATAGTCGCTGATAAGGCTTGCTTGCCCCGGTTTGTAGTCTGGGTCCAGCACCAGTTGTGCATATTCTTCGGGAAAAGGGTCGATATATTTGGTGAGAAAACGCCGGGTGATGTCTATCGCAGAGGCTTCTATAATCCAGGCGTGTAACAGCAGAAAAGCCTGAATATAGCGCACCAGCGTGGCGCTGGAGGAATCTGGTAGGGACGGGTTGATGTGCAAGCCGAATGCATAGCGAATTGAATCCCCGGTGCCTTGTGCGCCAAGTTCCGCCAGGGTTCTGCCAAGAATATCCAACTTGTGTAGTTCGGTGAAGGGGATAGGTGCCGTGACCACTTCACAGGGCACCAGTGCGCTGCTGGCGCTGTCTATATTGGTTTCAATATCATGGGCCAGGGTGCCGGGCTCGAATTCAATCCCCATTTTTTCCAGCCATTTTCGATAGCGAACAGATTTGAGCAAGTCGGCGTCTCTTTCGACTTTCAGTTTTCCTACTTGTGAACCAGTAAGTAGCGCCTCGAAAGGGCTGATCACTTTAATGTCGCCACCCAGTGTGTTTTGCAGGGCTTTAGCAGTCTCTACCACCGGGAGATTGCCGAATTCGAATTCGAAACCAGCAGCGCGAGGATTGCCACTGGCATCTCTAAGAATAGGTGGTAGACGATAGGGTATATCCATAGAGCTTCTCTGCTTAAAAGTGGGGTGGCTGGGCCAGGGATGATTGCTACAGAAAGTGTAGCACCGTGTCAGGGTTTCGGCTTGAAGGTTCAGGCAGGCAATAAAATGCTTACTACTAATCCCTCACTGTTGTTACTGGCCTTGATGCTGCCGCCGTGACGCTCAATTGCGCGGCAGGCTATTGCAAGCCCCAACCCATAACCACCCTGCTCGCGGCTGCGGGCGTGGTCTACGCGATAGAACTCAGCAAAAATATTTTTCAACTCCTGTTCAGGTATACCCGGGCCGCTGTCCTGGATCTCTAGCAAATAGCATCCATCCTCTGCCTTCAGGCTCACCCGGACTTTTGAACCGTCAGGTGTATGGCGCAGCGCATTGCGTAGCACGTTATCAAAGCTTTTGTGCAGTAAGTCCCCGCTACTGGGAATTACAGCCTCGGTCATCTGATGAGTGAACTCAACAGTTTTTCCCTGTTGTCTACCCTCGAAGTTGGCGTCTTCACGAAGTTGCTCCAACAGGCCTACAAGGTCGATATGGCAGTCCAGGGTCAGGTTTTCACCTCGGCTGCTCAGCAATTGACTGATCAGTTCTTCCAGTCGTTCAGTCTCTTGCTCAATGCGTTGCAGGTTTTGTTCACTTTTCTGGTTGCTTTCCTGCGCCAAAGCCAGGGCAACTCGCAGCCTTGCCAGGGGGGAGCGCAGTTCATGGGAGACATCCGATAGCAATCGCTTTTGTGCTTCGATACGTTCCTGCAGTTGCGCTGCCATGGTATTGAAACCGCGGGCCAGTTCGTCGGTTTCGTCGCCACCGCTCTCACGCACATTGAGACGGGTCTCCAGCTCGCCCTTGGCGAGGCGGTTAGATGCCTTGCGTAATAGCTTGAGCCGTCGAGTGAGCAGGTGTGACAGGCCATAGCAGATCAAGCCGCTGACTAGCATCGCAACCGTCAGCCGTAACCAGGGGTTGCCGCCCAGTATTCCCAGCCATGGGTGTTCAGGCGCGCCGAAAGCGAAAACGGCCCGCAAAGGCCCATGCTCAGGGCGATAGATGTTATGCGCCAGCAGGCCACCTTGTGGCGTGTTGTGAAATGCTCGACGGCGTTTGGAACTCTCCAACTTTCTGGCAATGGCCAGTACTTCCTCGGTGGGCTCTTTGCCCAGTATTACTTCTTCCTCGCGGTTTAGCAGGTAGATTTCTACTCCGTGATCATCCCGGGCCCTATCTACCAGCACGGCCAGTTGCTCGTCGCCAACGTTTTGTAGTTCGTAGATGGTGCGCAGCACGAAGCGGTGGGGTGGTCCCGCCGGAGGTTTATGGCCGGCGCGATGGACAGGTGCCCGGGATTCGAAATATTCATTGGTGAGCATCCAGCTTCCCAGCACAGCAATGCTTGCCAGCCAGAAGCCGAAAAATATTTTGATGAAAATATTTCCACGCATTGGCTTAGCTTCCCGGGCTCACAGCAAACTGGTAGCCAATGCCGCGAATACTGACGATGAGGTTTTCACCACCGCAGCCTGCCAGTTTTTTACGGATCTTGCTGATATGCACATCCACACTGCGATCATACGCGGCCAGGGCGCGGCCCAGAGCCTGTTGGCTGAGGGTGTCTTTATCCACCACTTCACCGGCGTGGGACAGCAACACTTGGAGTAAATTAAACTCTGCGCTGGTCAGATCCAGTTCCTGCCCATTGTGACTGGCGCTGCGATCAGCCGGATTGAGCCGAGTGCTGTCTACCTGCAGTTCCCGCGAGGCAGAGTGTTCTGCAGCAGCGTTTGTCCTGCGTAGAATAGCCCTTAGCCGTGCCGTGAGCTCTCGTGGGTTGCAGGGTTTGGGAAGGTAGTCATCTGCTCCCATCTCCAGCCCGACAATACGATCAGTTTCGTCTCCTTTTGCAGTTAGCATTAGCACTGGCGTGTCGCAGCCAGTGCGTAGCTTGCGCAGCACATCCAGCCCTTGCATTGAGGGCAGCATTATATCCAGCACAATGGCGTCATACTGGTTGTTCTCAAGGTGGGAGATCGCCTGGAGGCCATCGTGTACCGCAGAAATGCTGAAGCCCTCGAGCTCCAGGTACTCTCTTAGCAGGGCACAGAGCTCCTGATCGTCATCTATGATTAGAATGCGTTGATCCATGGTGCTAGTGTGTAGAAGCTATTACATTTTGTCACCCGTGCTTAACATTTCTTTACCAAGCCCAAGCACAGCTTTACAGGCCGCACAGTTATAGTATTTTCCACGCCGTAGGGGAGCAGCAGAGCTTGAAGCACGGCAGACCATAGTGAATGAGGAGAGATAGAAATGAAGAGTTTATTGGCTAAAGTTTTACCCACTACCGTACTGTGCAGCGCACTGCTGTTATCTGGTGCAGCCTGGAGCATGGATCACAGGGGCGGCGGTGATCATGACCCGGCGCGTATGGTCACGCATATGACTGAACGACTTGATTTGAGTGAAAGCCAGCAGGAAGAGATCGGGCAGTTACTGGAACAAAGCCGGGAAAACCTCAGTGGTGATAAAAAGCGCCTTGAAGAATTGAGAGGACAACTGCAAGCCCAACGCAAGGACTTCGATTCAGGAGCGGCACAAAAGCAGGCAGATGAAATTGGCGAAATAACTGGCCGTATCGCCTATGAGATGGCCAGCACTCAGGCCAGTATCTACCAGCTACTTAACGAGGAGCAGCGAGAGGAATTTGATGAGTTCTCTGAGAAGCGAGAAGAGCGTCGAGGTAAGTGGCAGAAGCGCGGCAAGCGCGACCAGGATTAAAGAAACAGACCCCTGACCTGGGCGGCGTGAGCCGCCCTTTTTTAGTTCCCCCGCAAATTAGCGGTATTTCGTCATATTCCCCCATCCGATTGATCTAATATTCCTCTGCCGTATATTTCGTTGACATATCCTTAGTCATTCTTAAGAACGTATATCCCAGTGGGATATACATAGGGTGGTGGCTATGGAAAAAGCGTCAGTATTTAAAAGTAACAAAAGCCAGGCTGTCAGGTTGCCGAAATCGGTGGCCCTGCCTGAGGATGTTAAGCGGGTGGATGTGGTTGTGGTGGGTAAAACGAGAATTATTACCCCGGAAGGCACCTCCTGGGATGAGTGGTTTGACGGCGAGCAAGTCAGCAATGATTTTATGGCACAGCGCGATCAACCAAAGCAGCAGTTACGCGAAGACATCTAATGTATAAATATCTGCTGGATACCAATATCTGTATTTACACCATCAAGAACCGGCCTGCTCATGTTCGCGATGCCTTTGTACGCCATCAGGAACAGCTTTGTGTGAGTACAGTGACTGTTATGGAGCTGATTTTCGGCGCGGAAAAGTCCGCAGTCCCAGAGAAAAACCTGGCAGTAGTAGAGAGCTTTATCGCTCGTTTGGCTGTTCTGGATTATGACCTGCGTGCAGCGCAGCACACTGGTCAATTACGCGCAGAGTTGCAAAAGCGGGGCAAGCCCATTGGCGCATACGACCAGATGATCGCCGGCCATGCGAGAAGCCAGGGGCTTGTAGTGGTTACCAACAACCTGAAAAAATTCGAACGGGTACCAGGAATTCGGCTGGAAAATTGGGCGAATTGATCGCCACGCCTGTTACAACTCCTCTACGCTAAGCCCCAGTGATTCGCGCAAATCATCAGTTGCATCCAACTGACTGCGATTGGTGATCACCGCAGTGCTGGCCAACTCTGGTTTCAAGTAGCTCTCGGTTACCCGGCGCAAATCCTCCAGGCTCACATCCAGTACACCCTGGCGGAAGTGCTCACGTTGCTCATGGCTGCGGCCGAACAGGCGGTTGTGGAAATGTTGTTTGGCCTCGCCGGCGGGGGAGCTGGGTTTATCCAGGCTGCCCACCACACCCAGAATACTTTCTTCCAGTGAGCGATAGTCATGCTGGCTGTCCAGCATCCAGGCCACTGCCGCATCGAAGTCTGTGAGTGTTTCGCCAAGGCGGGGGTCCCGGTAGGAATAAAACTTGAAGGCAGCAGTGCCGGCGTCCTGTGTGGCGCCGCCGCCATAGGCACCGCCCTGTTCACGAATAGCCCTGTGCAGATAGCCGTTGCGTAAAAAACCGCCGAGCACTGTAAGCGCCGGCGCATCCGGGTGCTGTACCGGTACCGTGGGATAGGCACGGGCGCAGAAGTTGACCTGGGTGTTGGTCAGCCACATCTCGCTGCGTTTCTCTCGCACCGGGTCAAGGGAGAAGTGCGCTCCTGCTTCGGCAGGTTGATGCGCAGACCACTGTTTGCCGGCGAGTTCAGCCAAATGTGCGATTTCGTGTTCTTCGGCTACAGCCAGAACTTCCCTGGGCATACCCAGAACCCTGTTGTGAATATCGCCAAGCCTGGCGGCAAAAGCTTCGGCTTCACTGGCATCTGCCATTGACAGATCAAGAGCGCGTACAGCGCGGATGCCAGCCAACCCGGACAGTTGGTGGTTAAGTGCTGCAAGAGGGCTCATGCCCGCACAGGCAGCTGCCATGGCCAGGCCGTGGCCGTTACCGGTAATGGCTTGTTCGCGTCGCGCCCGTTGCTGGCTGATGAGGTCACGAATACGGTCGCTCTCGTCAAAACGCACGGTGCGCAGAGTGTCGTCCATTAGTTGCGCCTGCTGCTGCGCATTGCGCTTGAGGGCTTTGGAGGACAATACAAAGTTTGCGGTAATCGCCTGTTCGTTATCCAGGCTGCCACGCATGGTGGTAAAGGCGTTAATGGACCCCACAGTGGCGGATTGGCGGTGCTGTGCATCCATGTAGCTGCCATCTCCCAGGCCCAATTCAGGTATGAAGCTGGTATATAGGGGCAGAAACTGGCGCTGCTCTTCGTTCAGTTGTGGCAGCCCGGATACTATCTGCTGATAAACAATACCGTTTGTGCCCTGGCTATAGCTGGTGACCTTCAGTGAATCATAACGGCTTTCACAGCAGGTGAGCTCGGGTAATGTTGCCGGCACGTCTGACAGTTCCACCTTTGGCAGAATACTCTCGTCATCCACCTGCTGTTGACGTTCGGCCAGGTCAGCGGCCAGTGTTACTGTTGCCTGGCACGCGTCATCGTCCATCTGTGATTTGATCTGTGCCAGACGCTCAGCTTCTTTCTCCACCCGCCGGGCAGAAAGTTCCTTGTCTGGCGTCATGACCAGGGTGACGCGATGGGGGTTATCCAGCAGCAGTTTCTGCGCAAGATTGCGAATATAGCCAGGGTCCAGAATCTTTTCATGCAGGCTTTCGATCACCGGCTCCAGGTTGAGTACCGCAATGGGGTCAGAATAGTGGGTGGCACAGCCCAAAGCTTGCAGAATCAATTGCAGGCCGAAGGGGTAGCTGTCACCGCTCACTTCTCGTTGATGCAGTTCCAGTTGGTGTAATACCGCCTGCAATCTTTCCTGGCTTACTCCTTCTTGGGCCACCTTGCGCAATACATCCAGAACCAGTTTTTCAAGAGCGTCGGCATGCTCTGCCTCGCTGCCTTCAATACCACAGACGAACACCATCTCACGCATGGAGTCCTCCAGGCCGCAAAGCGGGGAGGGGGCCTGCCCCAGTTCAGTAGTTTCCAGGGCGTGCTGTAAAGGGGATGCACTGTTTTCCATTAACACACTGGACAATAGCTGGGCCTCCAGCAGTTGTTCCAGATCGGTGCTTTCTCCCAGCATCCAGCCCATTACCAGATGGGTGCGGTTATCTGTGGAGGAATCTTCATCGAAGGCATAGTTGTCGCTGACCCGCAGCGGGGCTGGCAGGCGCTGTTCCGGTGGCACCTGGATACGCTCTGCGAGTTTTTCAAAGCGCTTGAGTGCTCGCTCTTCAAATACAGCCTGGTGCTCTGGCGCCTCAATATCCCCGAATGTCATAAAAATGGCGTTGCTGGGGTGGTAGTGGCTACTGTAGAAATCCTTAAGCTCTTCGTAGCTGAGATCAGGGATGTGCTCAGGGTCACCGCCACTGTTGTAGTGATAGGTGGTAGAGGGAAACAGGTGTTCGCACAGAGTGCTCCACAGGGTGCTGGGCACTGAGCTCATGGCGCCCTTCATTTCGTTAAAAACAACGCCTTTGTAAACCAGGTCGCTGGAGGGGTTATCCGCTTCAGAAAACTCTACCCGGTGTCCTTCCTGGGCGAAGTCCAGTGGGTCCAGCCTGGAGAAGAAAACAGCGTCCAGGTAAACATCCAGTAGATTGTTAAAATCCTTACGGTTCTGGCTGGCGAAGGGGTAAGCGGTCCAGTCAGAGCTGGTGAAGGCATTCATGAAGGTATTCAGGGAGCGGCGCAGCATCATGAAGAAGGGATCGCGCACAGGGTAGCGCTCACTGCCGCACAGGGCAGTGTGCTCAAGAATATGGGCCACCCCGGTGGAGTCCTCTGGCACTGTGCGCAGGGCTACCAGGAATACATTCTCCGTATTGTCTGCCGCCAGATGGTAGTGCATGGCGCCGGTGGCCCGGTGCTCAAACTGCTGCACCTGTATATTCAGTGACTCAATAGTCTCCTGGCGAACGGCATTAAATGCCGGGTGGGCCGTTGGAAGGGTGTTGCTCATAGATGTTCTCTGAAGTCGGGGAATTTAACAGGGCGCTATTCTACAGTACCCGGGGTGTGTTTTTGCAGGGGAACCAGTTCAATCTGGTACATCCATGGCCAGTACTTGCCGGTTACCCAGACAGTGCCATCTGCGGGGTTGCGGGCAATGCCATTGAGGACATTGGTGTCACCGCGGCGCTGGGAGACCGGAAGCAGTCCTTCGAGGTTTACGCTGCCGGTTACTTTGCCCGTGTCCGGGTCGATGATCACGATGCGATCACTGCGCCAGATATTGGCCCAGATAACACCTTCCACCCATTCGAGTTCATTCAGGCGGTACACGGGCCTGCCATTTTCGGTAATCGTGAGAGAGGAGATGATTTTTCGGGTCTGGGGCGAAAGAAAGTGCAGCTTTTCGCTGCCGTCACTATAGATCAGGGACTCTGTATTGTGGGTCATGCCCCAGCCTTCGCCTGGAATGGGAAACCATCCGAGGTGTTCAAAGCTGGCCTTGTCAAATACCAGTGCCTGGCGAGCGCGCCATGTCAGCTGGTAGATTTTGTCATCAAATACAGTAATGCCCTCGCCGAACAAACGCGGGTGTAATTGAGCCTGATCCAGCAGGGAGCCATCTTCGAGCTTGTAGCGCAGCAGGCGAGACTGGCCGTAATGTCCGGTGCCCAGGTACAGTTCACCGTCGTGGATTTCCAGGCCCTGCACCCAGTGCTCCCTGCTCTGGGGTTTCTTGTCTGTGACCCGATAGCCGTACTGCTCCACAGCCGCAGCGTAGAGGCTGAAATTGCACAGGGCTACCAGGAAGAGGGATCGTCCGATCACGGTACTAAATCCGGTTGCGGGCCAGGTCCCGCATCAGGAAGCGAGCGGGAGACAAGGCCCGCGTCAGCTCCCGTGATAGGGGAGCGGGCTCGTTGCAGATCAGGCTGGCGAGCACTTCTGCAGCCATGGGTATGGACGTCAGGCCGCGCGAACCGTGGGCGGTGCTCAGGTACAGGCCGGGCACAAAAACTCCTCGTTGGGGAATGATTTGCCGGGCATTCTTGCGCAGGCCACCGTAACTGTCCAGAAAAGCTTGCCGATTGGGCACTGCGCCCACCATAGGCAGGTAATCAGGGCTGGCACAGCGATAGCCAACGCGACCCTGCAATTTATTGCATAGCACTGTTTCCAGGGCTGGACCCAACGCGGGCAGGGCTTTGGCCAACTTGCTTAAATTGTCGCGATGATCTTCTTCCCGCAGGGTCAGGTCGGGATCATTGAGTCCGAAGGTGGCGCCTATGCAATGTTCCTCATTCCTGGCGGGGGAGATATAACCATCGTGACAAAGGGCGGCGCGCAGGGTACCCAGGCTCTCATCTGAGGGTAACTGACTGGTCTGTCCTCGGATTGCCTGCAGGGGGAGCCAGTCCAATTCCTTTTGCTTGCCGGCGTCGGTGCCGGTGGCGATCACGGCGCAATCTGCTGTTGCCAGAACGCCACTGTCGGATGAAGCCTGCCATTGATTTTGCTGCAAGTTCAGGTCAACGGTCCCACAATTCTCCAGCAGTTTCACGCCCGATGTTAAAGCCAGTACCCGGCATACAGCGGACGGATGTATCCACCCTGAACGGGGGTACCAATAACCGCGGCTTTGTTGCTCTATGCCAAGCAGCAGGTTGGCCGCCTCCGGTTCCAGTACCTGGGCCAGTTCATTCACCGGTGCGAGAATGTCTGCCAGTAAGTCCATTTCCGCGCTGTCGCTGCTCTGGTGGAAGCTGCCGCAAAGTTCACCATCCACCTTGTGTTCAAGCATGCCCTGTTGAAAAAGCTGTCGGTAAAACTCGCTGGAAAAGCGAAAGCTTTGCAGGGCGAAATCCGTAAGGGTGGAATGCCTGGGTGAGAGGCGGGTATAGAGAATTCCCTGCTTATTCCCCGAGGCGCCATCGGCCAGTTGTCCCTGATCAATAAGCGTGACCAGCACCCCACGTTGTGCCAGGGCCGCGGCCGCAGTGCAGCCAGCAAGACCAGCACCTAATACAATGGCTGTTGCTGGTGCGGGAATTCGTTGACAAGCCAGGTCCCAGGGAGTGTCTGCTGTATCTGCCCTGGATGTCGCAGTAGTCAATTGTCCTGACAGAGACTCCCGTTTGCGACCATAGCCTGGCACTCTGCTTACCTTAAAGCCCGCATCTGTCAGCCCACGGCGAACATGGCCGGCGGCAGTGAACGTGGCAAAAGTCGCTCCGGGGTGGCTCATTGCAGCTGCATGCGCAAACAGTGTCTGCTGCCACATGGTTTCATTGCGTGCTGGTGCGAAACCGTCCAGGTACCAGGCATCAACCACCGGGCCGCTGCAGGCGAGGTCTTCCAGTGTCAGCTCGGCCTCTTCCCACCACAGATCCAGGCGCACTCTGCCATTGGCGAGCAGCAGGCGGTGCTGACCCGGCACCAGCCCAGGCCAGGCAGCCAGAAGATCATCAGCCAGCGGGGCCAGTTCCGGCCAGGCGGCGAGAGCCCGGGTCATGTCGCCTCTGGTCAGGGGGGATTTTTCTATCGACAGATAGTGCAGGTCTGGCTTTGGCCCGGCGAGATCTTCCCAGGCCTGCCATGTCATAAGAAAATTTAGTCCGGTGCCAAAGCCGGTCTCGCCGATACAGAAGCTTTGGCCTGGATGATTACTCCAGCGAGCAGGTAAGTCGTTCCCGGCCAGGAATACGTGGCGGCTTTCCTGCAGGCCGTTGTCCCGAGAATAGTAAATATCCTCGAAATCCATTGACAGGGGGTCACCGGTCTCGGTCCAGTCCACCGCGGCGGGTTGAACCGCCTGCCAGGGCATGTTGTTGCGCTTCATAGCGTCCGGCTTTCCAGGGAAAGCTCATCCGGCAGCCAGTCGGGAATATGGGGGTTTTCTTCTGAAAGTAACTCATTGATAGAGAAAATGTGGAACTCAGGGTTCTCTTTTGCAGGTAGGTAGAGGGTTAGCAGAAAGTCAGTGGAGTTCGCATCCTGCGGCCGATGGACCTTCCAACCGTAGGTTTTGAAGCTGATATCGGTATCACCGGGCTGCAGGTGTAGCTGCGCCACGTAGTGATTTTTCCCCACGGGCCTGAGGCTGCGATTTTCGCTGGCGATCAACTCCCCGAACAAGCGGGTTCTTACCGAGAATATAGGGGCGGTGTCTCTGCGGCTCTCAGCAAGAGTTGGGTCGGACAGGCGCTGTGTGATTTGGGCCAGGGCAGTGCTGCCCTGGGCGCCGGAGAGGAGAACCTCGTCTGCCTGGAAGGGGGTGCTCCGCAGCTTGTCTGCTTCGCGCTGGGCTGCCTTACGCTTAGCTATCTCCTGTGGACTGGGTTGAGTTTCCTGCGCTATGCGTA
>ERZ1046740.2892-NODE-2892-length-10727-cov-4.396177_pt1 | contig 10727 bp, 10 predicted proteins | sample MGYA00383093_ERZ1046740 | MGnify/ENA primary metagenome ERZ1046740 (study PRJEB29581, sample SAMEA5548363) | metagenome | biome: marine; feature: coastal; material: water | depth 25 m | study: Short-term variability in the microbial, nano- and picoplankton...
GGACCGGTGAAGTCAGCGCCGAGGCGACCGAGCGTCTGCTCAACGGCCAGTTGAAGAAAGCCGGTTACCAGTCCGCCGCCCAGGCCTTTGGCCACCGTGAATTACTGGAAGCTTTCAATAAACTGGGCTACTGCAACCTGTCGGAGTAAGCAGCATGAAGATGAATGCATACATAGCCGGCGTGGGTATGACCCGCTTCGGGAAACACCTTGATATCACACTCAAAGGCCTGGCTGGCGAGGCGATTCGCGAGGCACTGGCCGACGCCGGCCTCACCGGCAACGACATCCAGGCCGCTTATATGGGCAACGCCGCAGGCGGCGTGGTCCAGGGCCAGGAGATGATCAGCGGCCAGGTCGCCCTGCGCGAACTGGGTATTGGCAAGATTCCAGTGGTCAACGTGGAGAACGCCTGCGCTACCTCCTCTACCGCTTTCAACCAGGCCTGTGCCATGGTCACCGCCGGCGCCTACGATATCGCCCTGGTCTGCGGTTTCGAAAAGTTGTTCCACGAGGACAAGATGCGCAGTTTGGCCGCCTTTGGGGGTGCGGTTGATGTAGAGAATCCCAATGGAGCCATGGGAAGCCTACAGATGCTTGCGGAGCAAGCTGGCGAGGAAGTCGATCTGGAAAATGCCGGTAAGACCCGTTCGGTTTTTATGGACATCTACTCACTGATGACCATCGCCCATATGAAGGAATACGGCACTACCGTCGAACAGATAGCGGGGGTAACCGCCAAAAACTCCTTTCATGGCAGTCTCAACCCCCGGGCACAGTTCCAGGCACAAATGACCGTGGAAGAGGTACTGGCCTCGCGGGAAATCGTATGGCCCCTGACCCTGCCCATGTGTTCCCCTATCGGTGACGGCGCTGCGGCGCTTGTTATCGTCAGCGAGCGCAAGGCAAAAGAGATGGGCTTGAGCAAGCCGGTGAAGGTTCTGTCCTCGGTACTGCTTTCCGGATTTGACGAAGGTACAGAAAGCTGTGGCATCGGTGAACTCGCTTCGCGCAATGCCTACGAGGAAGCCTGCCTGGGCCCCAAGGACCTCAGCCTGGTGGAGCTTCACGATGCCTCAGCCCCCTCGGAAATCGTCGCCTACGAATATCTGGGCATCTGCGGCAAGGGCGAAGGCGGCAAATTGATCGATGACGGCAGCACCCGTCTCGGCGGACGCCTGCCAGTGAACGTATCCGGTGGACTGCTGCGCAAGGGTCACCCCATCGGCGCCTCTGGCGCGGCACAGATTGTAGAGTTGACCGAACAGTTGCAGGGTCGTGGCCACGACCGCCAGGTTGAGGGCGCCCTGACAGGGCTCGCCCACAATGGCGGCGGCATGATCGGCACCGACGCGGCGGCCACCGTGGTGAGCATCCTGCGCAGGGAGGACGGAGCATGACAGCCGATAACCCGGTCATTCTTGCGGACCTGATCCGCCACTGGTGTGACAAGGCGCCTGAGCGCGATGTGCTGACGTTTGTAGAGGTCGCTGCCGACGGTAGTTTACACCACGAGACTCGCACGTTCAGGCAACTGTGGGACAACGGCCAGCGGCTCGCCGCCTGGCTGCAGAACCAGGGCATGAACAAGGGCGACGCTTTCGGCATCGTAATGCAAAACCACCCCGAGTTCGTAGACCTGATGATAGCGTCCTCCATTCTCGGCACTGTATTTGTTCCCATCGACCCCCGTACCCGTGGGGACAAGCTCACCTATATGCTCGACTTCGCCGAGTGCAAGGGCGCTGTGGTGGCGGGCTATGCACTGGCAGAAGTAGTGGCTGCCTGGGATGTAGACAAGTGCTGGATTGCCACCCTGGAATCGGACGACGGCAATTACACACAAGTAGAAGATTTACTGGCACACGCCCTGCCCTCACCCGCACTTGAAGTCCAGAGCATCGATCCCGATGCGCCAATGCAATTGCTCTACACCTCCGGAACCACCGGCGATCCCAAGGCAATTCTCTCCACCAACAGCCGCTATGCCCTGTCTGCGATCCTGCCCGCGGTGCTCGAACTGCACGAGGATGACAGGCCCTACACCGGTCTCTCCCTCACTCATGCCAACGCCCAGGTTATTACGCTGGGAATGTGCCTGAATACAGGCATGCGTGGTGTAATCAGCCGCAGATTCACCAAGTCTCGACTGTGGGACATCACGCGGGAGTACGGCTGTACTTTTTTCAACCTGCTTGGCGGCATGACCACGGCCATCTACGCCGAGCCGCCGAAGGATGACGATGCCGACAATCCGGTGCGCCGCATCCTCAGCGCGGGCATGCCGGCAGCTATCTGGGATGACTTCGCCAAACGTTTCGGTGTGGAACTGTTCGAACTTTACGGCGCCGCCGAGGGCGGCCTCAGTTTCAACCCCACCGGACTCGGCCCCGTGGGCAGTTGCGGCAAGGCACCCCCTTCACTGGAACTGGCGGTGCTCGACGAAAATGGCGAGCCCTGCCCACCAGGTGTTGCCGGAGAGATCTGCTTTCGCAACGCCGATGGTAGCTGCCCCCAGCTCACCTACTTCAAGAATCCGGAGGCCACGGCAAAGAAAGTGGCGGGCGGCTGGCTCCACATGGGAGATGTGGGCCACCTCGATGAGGACGGCTGGCTGTTCTTCCACTACCGCATGGGCGGTGGAATTCGCAAGAACGGTGACTTCATCAACACTGCCTTCGTTGAAAAGGCCCTGTCCGAAAGCGGGGCCACTTCTGACGTCTACGTCTATGGACTGGCGGTATCAGAAGGACTCGCCCCCGGTGAGAAGGAAGTTATCGCCGCAGTAGTCGCCAGCGACTACCAGGCGCCCGACGTAGCCGGCATGTTCGCCACCTGCCACGAGAAACTCGACCGCAACAGCATTCCGGATTTCATCCAACTGCTGGAGGAGATTCCCAAAACCGCCTCTGAAAAGCCCCAGGAGCGTTTTCTGGCAGAAGCGTTCGAGGCTCACCCCAGTAACGTCTACGCCGCAGCCGACCACCTCTGACTGGAGATCTTGCACATAGAAACCATACTGATAACAGGTGCAGCCCAGGGTATCGGCCTCGCCACAGCAAAGCGTTACGCCGCCCAGGGTTGGTACATCGGCCTTTACGACATCAACCGCGAAGGTATCGAACAACTGCTGGCTTCGGGCGATTTTCCCAATGCCTGCGGCGACTACAGTGATGTCACTGATATAACATCTATCAGCGCCATGTTTGAACACTTCTCCAAACACACAGACGGGCGACTGGATCTACTGATCAACAATGCCGGCGTACTCACTACCGGGCCGTTCGACCAGATTGACCACAAGCTGCACGACCAGATGACTGATGTGAACGTTCGCGGTGCCACCAACACGGTGCAACTGGCATTTCCCCTGCTAAAACAGACACCGGGCGCCACGGTGGTCAATCTCTGCTCGGCCTCGAGCATTCACGGCATACCCAAGCTCGCAGTTTACAGTGCCACCAAGTTCTATATTAACGGTCTGACAGAGGCACTGGACCTGGAGTGGAAGCCATACGATATCCGTGTCACTTCAATAAAGCCGCCTGTCATCAACAACCCCATGGGCCAGGCCGTGGCTGACGAATTACCGCAGAAGCTTGGTATGAATCTCACGTCCGAGAATGTCGCTGAACAAATCCAGCGCGCTGCGGAGAGGAATGGCACCTCCTTCCTGATGGGCAGGGCAACCAAACTGTGGTACTGGCTGGACAAACTCCTTCCTAATGTACTGCGCCACTCACTTACAAAGTATCTCATCGGCCAATAATCGCAATCGACAACAAAAGACGAGACAGAATTATGATCAAGCATATCAACCTGCCGCTGAGCGGCCTCGAGGAGCCCCTCTCGGAAATGGAGCAGTTCGTACAGGAGACTGCCCACCGTTTTGCCGAGGACGTACTGCGCCCCGCAGGCGCCATTGTTGACCAAATGACTGCCGAAGAGGCCGTTGGGGAGGAATCACCGCTGTGGGATGTGATGGAGCAAGCGGCCGGTCTGGGCCTGAGCATCAAGGCACTGCTCGAGCTTGAGCCACTGGAGCGCGAGCGCATCCTCTTGATCGCCGCCGAGGAGTTGTCCTGGGGTGATGGAGGCCTGGCGGGGATTGTACTGACCAGCCAAATGCCCGGTCTCTACTCTGCCCTGGCGGGCAATATGGAAATGGTCGATTACTGCGACGGCAAGATAGGCTGCTGGGGCATCACCGAGCCCGACCACGGCAGCGATTCCCTGGACCCCGATGGCAGTATCGCCGCAAGTGATGGTGCGTACGGCCGACCCAACTGTGTTGCTCGTATTGAAGGCGACAGGATCATTATCAACGGACAGAAATCCGCCTGGGTATCCAGCGGTGTTACGGCCGAGGTCTGCGCCCTGTACTGCCATGTTGAGGAAAACGGCGTTGCACGCCCTGGTATTTCGGTCATCGTACCCCTGAACGTGCCCGGTTGTTCAAAAGGCAAGCCACTGGAAAAAGTCGGCCTGCGCGGACTGAACCAGGGAGAGCTTTACTTCGACAACGTGGAAGTCCCCATCTCTCACCTGTTGTGCGGCCCTGACCAATACAATGACTTTGTGTACCGCACGCTCGCTCAGGCGAATGTACACGTCGGCAATATGGCTGTCGGCGCGGCACGGGCCGCCTACGAGCACGCCCTTACCTACGCACATGAACGCAAGCAAGGCGGCGTAGCCATCATTCATCACCAGAGCGTCAGCTATCGCCTGTTTCACATGTTCCGCAAAGTAGAGGCCGCTCGCGCACTGGTTCGCCGCGTCGCCACTTACAACGCCACGGCGCCCGAAGCGGCATTGCAGGGATCGATCGCCGCAAAGGTTACCGCCACCCAAACCTCTTTCGAGGTCGCCAGCGACGCGCTGCAGATCTTCGGTGGTAACGGGCTCACCAGGGAATACCCGATGGAGAAACTGCTTCGCGACACTCGCGCCATGTTGATCGCCGACGGCTGCAACGAGGTACTCGCCATGAAGGCTGGTAGCCTGTTGGTCAATCCGGAACTGCTATAAGGAACACAAGACAATGAGACTGGAGAATAAAATTACCCTGATAACCGGTGGCGCGACCGGCAGTGGCAAGGCCTGTGCCCGTCGCTTTGCCGGGGAATATGTCACCCTGGACCAGTGGCGCAAGATTCAGAAAGTCAATGTTGAAGATGTCTTTACGTGCTGTCGCGCCGCGACCAAGATCATGAAAAATTGTTGTGGCTACACCTGCCACTAGGAACTATCCATGCATAAATACAAAGCACCCGCCTGGGCTCGAACTATCTACGACACGTCCGAGAAACTCACAGAGGATTTCGGCGGTGGCCCGCGCCACCTGAAGATCGCCTGGGTGATCAACCTGCACAAAATCATCACACTTTTTATCATCTACGGCATGATGCTGCACTTCGACAATTTCAGCACCGCAGCCTGGGTTTACCTCGGCTTGCACGGCATCTATGGCTATTGCTGGCTGGTGAAAGACTTCGGCTTCCGCGACGGCAGTTTCGAAACCCGTGTTACCTACGGCGGCGCCGTGATGATGTATATCGTATTGATCGCCTGGTACTGGCTTATACCGTACCTGTTCATCTCCCGGTTCGTTGAGCCATCAGGCCCTGTATTGTTCCTGGCCATCGCAATGCATACACAGGGCATCACCTGGATGATTGCCGGGGACTGCCAGAAACACTTCTCGCTGAAATACCGTAAAGGCCTGGTTACTGAAGGTGTATTTCGCTACACACGCAACCCCAATTTCCTTGGGGAGATCTTCATCTACGCCTCTTACGCCATCCTCGCCAACCACTGGGCGGGCTACCTGGTACTTGCCTATGCCATTATGTTCTTCCTGTCACGAATGCATGTGAAGGATGAATCCATCTCACGTTATCCCGAGTGGGATCGCTACGCCAGTGACTCGAGCCGACTCATTCCCTGGGGGTTGGCCGGAGCAATCTTCAAGCCGGGACCACAGCAGTAAGCCTGACGATGACCCCGCAGACCTCACGGACAGTGTTTACAGTGGCGGCCTTGTTCAACTGGGTAGTGGCCGCCGCGCTATTCTTTACTCCCCACCTGTTCCAGCAGCTGTTCCAGATAAGCCCGCCGGTGGACCAGTTATTGTGGGTACAGCTTTTCGCGGGCCTGGTCTTTGTCTTCGGCATCGGCTACTTCTGGGCCTCGAGGGACCTTCAGGCCAACCGCAATATCGTCAAGCTCGGGGTCATTGGTAAATGGGCCGTCGTCGTTATCGGCCTGTGGAATGTTGTCGTCGGCCAGGTCAGCTGGCAGTTCATGATACCGGCCTCGGCGGATGGGATTTTTGCAATACTGTTTACCATCGCCCTGTCGGGCCATTCCCAGACGCAGAGACCGGCCTGAGCCCGGCTTCCCATTTACTTGACCCGCGATTAGGGCAGCAGCAACGGTCGCTAAAGTTGACACTAGTGGGTTATCATCGCGCCCCTCCAAGGGTATAGGCAAGTGACTATTTGACATTGGAGGCATCCAGCCTTGGGCCTGTGGGTGGCGAATTCTTAATTCACGAGTTGAATCGTGTACTGAAAAGTTAACTTATTTTTACTCGAAAAGTGGAAATTCCAAGCGGGTAAACAGGCATAATGGGGCTCAAGGTAGCGCCTGAATGCGTATTTTCGGTTACTTGAGTCCGGTGTGCGTCCTACCCCACTAATTCGAGCACTTGAAAGAGTATTACACGAATGACGGATCAAATATTTATTAGTAATGATAGCGAATGCCCTTGGGAATATGAGATCGGAGAAGAGGGACGTGATGATGTGATTCGATGGCGGACGCTTTTGAGTGGCGATAGCACCCCTAGCCACGGCATCAGTATGGGAACTCTTGAAGTACCATCAGGCGCAAGTTTAACGACACACTATCATTCACCATTGGAAGTCTATTATTTGACTGCAGGTGAAGGACAGCTATTGTGTGGGGACAAGATAAAAAACATCCGTGCTGGCGATGTCGTCTATATACCTGCGAAAGAAGTACACGGTGTTAAAAACATCAGCCACAACCCCCTTAAACTGATTTGGATATTCCCTCGCGACACATATTCTGAGATTACATACCATGATGCTGATTGAGGGCCGCGCATCGAGTTAGAACTGCGGCCTTTAATTCGTCGAAATATCCCTCAGAATCGATTTCTGGCCGCTCACCATACCAGCCGATTGTTACAATGCCCCTGATTAGAATAAACATGGGTAGCAAAGCGACATCGCACTTTGAAAGCTCACGGTATTCACAATAACCTGCAAGCAGCGCCTCGCAAACATGGGGAAAGTCGGGCTCTCCAATCTCGGAAAGCAATGCCGCCGCCAGTTCGTACAGGTGCCAGCCGTATCCGGCATCATCAAAATCGATAAGCGTCACACGATCTTCGTAGACAAGAATATTGTGCGGATCCAGATCGGCATGAATCAGGCCATATGTGGCAGTTGTCGGTGGATATGCCTGCAGCGATTCGCGGATCTGGCCGCGTGTACGCAGTAACAACGCCTGTTCATTCGCGGTGAGGCTGGGGTGTTGCCAGAAGCGCCCCCAATACGGATCCTCACCCAACAGGCCATCGATGTCGTAATGGCATCGCTCGAAGTCCGCTGGTATCGCCCATTGGCTTGATTGGTTATGGATTTTTGCGGCGAGGACACCGATCTGACGAAAGCAGCGCTGGCGATCTTCAAGACTTGCCCCCGCGCCCCACTGGTCGCTCAACATCGTGCCTTCAACCCATTGGGTCATACCCACATAGCGCCGTTCACCCACCTCCGGAATGTCGACCCGGTGAAAATGTTGCCCCGTGTTAGTCAGCACAGGAATTTGGGTGGAAATGCCGGCCGTGGCCAGGGCGGCTGTCCAGACACGCTCTGAATTGAGGCCGGCTAGCGTCTGATAGCCAGGGCGATGCAGGCGCAGCACGTACTTGGCACCGATGTCGTTGTCTGTCACGCGAAACGTCACATTCTCGGAAAGCGATACCAGCTCTACCTGCGTCGAATTCACTGGAAAAACTTTCAGCGCTTCAAGGGCTGCGGGGCGAAAACGGGCGGCAACCGCGTCACTATTCATTAATTTTCCCCAGTACATCATCGAAAGCGACGAGGAACTCATCCGCATCTTGATCGGAAAACACAAGCGGCGGTCGTATCTTCACAACATTATTGTAGGCACCATCGGTGCATGTCAGAAACCCCTTGTCTTTCAACCGATTGGTAATCTGCGACGCCCGTGCGGCATCCGCTGCCTTTGTGGCTACGTCCTTAATTATCTCCACCACCAGAAACAAACCCTGGCCGCGCACATCACCAATGAACGCGTACTTTTCCTTTCGTTTATCAAGTTCTGATTTGAGCTTTGCACCGACATTACCCGCGTTCTCAACGAGCTTTCCACGCTCGATCTCATCAAGTACTGCCAGACCTACAGCTGCCTGCAATGGGCTTGCGGCGCAAGTATTGAAATGGTCTTTGTTGCCGCGAAAAGCATCGATCAGGGCCTTACTGGCCGTAGTCGCAGCGAGGGGCAAACCATTGCCCATCGGCTTGCCGCTGACAATAACGTCGGGAATATAATCAGAAGCATCATAACCCCACCACGTACCGGTGCGGCCATAACCGGCCTGCACCTCGTCGGCGATAACAACCCCTCCCGCATCTCGCGCCATGTCCGCGGCGCGCCTCATAAACCCACGCGGGATATCGGGCAGACCTTCGTTGGCGAAGATGGAACACATGATAAGCGCGCTGAATCCGGCGTCTGATCGTTGCAGGCTGGCGATGGCATCGCCAACGGTTTGCAGATAAGCGTTGCCGATTTCCTGCTCGCTGGCACCATGGATGAGTGGGCGATACATCTGAGGATATGGTATGGCGCGAATATAACCTGTCTGCTGATCAGTCCGGCCGAGGTAGCTCAATTGATCCACCAGGATGCTGTTGCCATGGTAGGTATAATTTGTACAGACAATACCCTGCTGACCTGTTGCAACCCTGGCTATTTCCAGGCCAACGTCAACGGCTTCAGTACCACTGCAGCTGAAAATAACGCTGTCGATGCCATCGTGCTGCAGCCCGGTGAGCCGTTCGGCGAAGCTTACGATGCCCTCATGCAAATAGCGGCTGTGGACATTGAGCGTCGCCTGTTGCTGGGCCATGGCCTCGACTACGGCCGGGTTGCCGTGACCGACACAAGGTACATTGTTATACATATCCACATAGCGCCGATCGTCGACGCCATAAAGGTAGGCACCCTCTCCGCGGACGATGTGTAAAGGTTGCTGATAGAAAAGCTCCGCGCCTGCGCCGAGCACTTGTTCGCGACGTACTTGAAGGGCCGATTTTTTCATTAGCTGTAGCTACAAATACCTGTCCGGAGTCTAACGAAACTATGCGCCTGTCTATCCGGCCTGGTTCAGTGCTGGTGAAGCAGGGCCTGTAAACTGCGAAAGTTCCGCCGGTGTTTGTTTAGCCCTGGCAGGAGCCCAAAATGGCTTGGTCTTCTTTACGCATTTACGAACCTTACGAATCCAGCGCAATTCCTTTTGATGGTAAACCTCGGCGTAGATTGGACCATCAGCGTATTTCCCGTCAACCAGGCCCAACGCGATATTCGCTTTCACTACCGGTGACCACATAGCCGAGGTGACATAGCCAATCTCTTTAGTACAGGCCTTGTCACTAAAAAGCTGTGAGCCTTCGGCGGCCTTGTTGCCTTCGATATCGAGTTTTAACAAGCGGCGGTGCTGCCCTGCCTGCTTCTCTTTCAAAAGAGCGGCGCGGCCTGTGAAATGGCCTTTGTCGAATTTGACAATCCAGCTTAGCGCCATTTCAAAGGGCGAGTGATCATAACCCTTTTCCATACTGTGCAGCGCAGGATAGAAGTCAACATAGGGGCTTAGAAAGCCAGCTTCAAGGCGTGCTTTCTCAAGAGATTCCATACCTACGGGCTGCACGCCATAGTGTCTACCGATTGAAAATACGTCGTCCCATAGAGCGATCGCGTGATCAGGGTTTATCCAGAGCTCATAACCCAGGTCGCCTGTAAAGCCGGTACGAGAAATCATGATTTCTCCGCCGCGATATGGCAACTTCACCATTTCAAAAGGCCTGGCATTCTCAATGTCGTTAAAACCCATAGCGCTCAACAATGCGCAAGACGTTGGCCCCTGAATAGCAAGTGCAGCTAGCTCTGTTGATATGTCGTGTATTTCTAATCGGTCAAAGCCCACCGCTGCCAGTTGGAACCAGTCCATGTTGGGTTCGGCGCAGGTCAACATAAACTCGTCATCGGCTAAGCGAAACAAAGTACCATCATCTATAATGCGACCGGCATCGGTGCACCAGATATTATATTGCACCGTATTTATCGGCTGCTTACTGACATCGCGCGTGACCATGCGATTCAGCGCGGCTTCGGCATCCGCACCTTTAAAACGGTACTTGTTCATCGGCGAAACGTCATAAACACCGCAGGTATTGCGCGTGGAGAAATACTCCAGGTATTCATTCTTATAGTAATTGGCAGACAAAAACCCGTTCCAGTCTTGCCATGACTGGGTAATGTTAAGTTCAGTGGTGCGCTGATGAAAGGGCGAGCCCTGTGAACCATAAGGAACGTGGGCAATTTGCTCGGCGGGCAGAAGATTTGCTTGAGTCAGAGGCATACTTATTTCTCCTCTTTAAGAATGTA
>ERZ1046740.2894-NODE-2894-length-10726-cov-13.240746_pt1 | contig 10726 bp, 10 predicted proteins | sample MGYA00383093_ERZ1046740 | MGnify/ENA primary metagenome ERZ1046740 (study PRJEB29581, sample SAMEA5548363) | metagenome | biome: marine; feature: coastal; material: water | depth 25 m | study: Short-term variability in the microbial, nano- and picoplankton...
AAATAGATTTAAGTATATCACAAACTACTTTAATCGTAGGTACAAATGGCACAGGTAAGTCAACCTTACTAGACGCATTATGTTTTGTACTATTCAACAGACCATTTAGAATTATTAAGAAAGAACAAATGGTAAATACCATTAACAATGGTGATTGTGTTGTTGAGGTTGAGTTTGATGTGGGTACTAAGAACTATATTATACGAAGAGGTATAAAACCAAATATATTTGAAATATATTGTAATGGTAAACTTATTAATCAAGACGCCAACAATGTAGATTATCAAAAGTACCTTGAAACAAACATAATGAAACTGAATTACAGGTCATTTATTCAGGTGGTTTTACTAGGTTCATCATCTTACGAACCGTTTATGAAAATGAAACCAAGATATCGAAGAGAAGTTGTTGAAGAAATACTTGATATTAGAGTTTTTGGCCTCATGGACCTAATTTTGCGTTCCCAACAGAGTGATTTACAAAAAAAGTTAACGGAGGTTAGGCACCAATGTGAGTTAATAAAGACTAAGTATGAAACTGAAGCAAAATACTTAACTACTCTGGAAACCAAAGGTAGTGACAACCTGACGGTACAACAAAATAAGATAGTACAAAATGATGAAAATAGAGTAAAATATGAACAAAAATTACAAAAACTGAATGAAGACATAGCAGTTAGTCAAAATGCATTAGGTGGCCACGAAGCAACCACTATAAAGGTTAAAGAGTTAGAGAAGTTTGAAACTAAAATAGAACATAATATATCTACACATAAAAAGACACTAGATTTTTTTAAAGATAATGACACATGTCCGGTGTGTACACAATCAATAGACGCAAACTTTAAGGAAGAAAAATGCAATCACGAAACTACAACAATTTCCAAGCTAGAATCAGGTCTCAAGCAGCTCGTAGAAGAACTTGGTGGACACGAAGACAAGCTGACGCAATTCAATCAGATGTCAAACAAGATAACGGACATGAATGTAGAGATAGCAAAGATAAACGGAAGTCTATCAGCGCTGAAGAAACACAGCGACCAAATTCAGTTAGAGATTTCTACTGCTAGTCAAAAAGATAGTGATATTGAAAATATAGAACTTGAACTAGCTAAGATGTCAGCAGACCTTGGTGTGGCAGACGGACACCTAACAGATGTACAGGAAGAAAAAGATTATGTAGATGTGTTGAGAGAGATACTTAACGACAAAGGTGCTAAGGCAAATATAATTCGTAAGTATGTACCTATTATGAATCAACTCATTAATAAGTATTTACAATCAATGGACTTCTACATCTCATTTAACTTAGATGAAGAGTTTAATGAAACAGTTAAGAGTAGATTTAGAGATACATTTAATTATAATAACTTTAGTGAGGGTGAGAAAATGAGAATTGACCTTGCCTTACTATTTACATGGCGTGATATCGCTAGAATGAAAAATAGTACCAATACAAATCTATTAATACTAGATGAGATATTTGATTCATCACTAGACGGCCAAGGTACAGATGACTTCTTTAAAATCATAAAAGGTTTAGAGAAAGAAAACATCTTTATTATATCACACAAAGGAGATATTTTGTTTGACAGGTTTACAAACATTATTAAATTTGAAAAACATCAAAACTTCACACAGTTAGGAACAATATGAAAGAATTAAAATTATTACCACCTAGTGACCCTAGAGTACAATCAGCAATAGCACCTTTCCATGATGACATGTTAAAAGAACATGATATTAAAGATAGACAAGAACTGGTAGAGGCAATGTTTTTGGTAATGAAGAAATTTGGTGGTATAGGTTTAACTTGTAATCAAGTAGGTCTTCCTTACAATATGTTTGTTGCTGGCGGTCATCAAGGTATAGAAAAAGGAATGTCATTAGCAATGTTTAATCCTGTTATTGTATCAGTAGGTGATGAAAAACTTAGAATGAAAGAGGGTTGCCTAACTTATCCTTTCCTATTCCTAGATATTGAAAGACCTAGAAAGTGTGTGATGAAATATGAAGACGCTGAGGGTAAATTACAAGAGGCACACCTAGATGGTATGATGAGTCGAATCTGTCAACACGAATATGACCATATTATTGGTAGAAATTTTACCGAGGGTGTATCCAAACTAAAATTAGACAGAGCTAGAAAAAAAGCTAAGAAGGAAATTGAGAGAATGAAGAGATACAGAGAAGTCAATAAAGTATTAGAGAAGAACCAAGCTTGACATTTTTGATTAGTTAGAGTATTATATACATTATGGGTTATTCGTGGAACAAAGACATGTCAATAGACGACCAATGGAAGAGTTGGCAAGACAATACAGATTTATCTAAAATACCAGATATAGATACAGATACACTAAAGGATACAATCACAAAAGATTTGACCTTTGTATCTGCTATGACAGTACAAGAATATACACTTTATCAAAAGTATCAAGAGGTAAAGTTTAGATATCCTACAGTAGAAACAAATAGTTTCTTTGATGATAAACCTGCTATGTTAAGACCTGAACAGGCAACAGTCATACAAGAAGTCAAAAATAATTTCTGGTTACCAGAAGACCCCGAAGAATATCTAAATTTACAACCTGAATTAATTTGGACAGATGGTGCTGAGATACAATCACATACAAATGCCAAAGGTTCTGAAATCTGGAATGCATTAAGAACATTCTTATCTACCATGAAAAACAATAGTAACATTGGTAGAAATCTAAACTTCTTAGTTAGAGATAAAGTAACACAAAAATATCTAGGTGTTATTTGTATGTCCTCAGACTTCTTAGACCTTACACCAAGAGATGAACACATTGGTTGGGATAGAGTTAGAAAAACACAAAAGATGATTAATCATACTTGTATTGGGTCTACAATTGTACCAATTCAACCTTTAGGGTATAACCTAGTAGGTGGCAAATTACTGGCACTTTTATGTCTATCAGATACAGTAGAGTGGACATGGCAAAAACAATATGGTGACAAGTTAGTTGGTGTTACAACCACAAGTCTATATGGTAAGACAAAAACTATACCATTATCACAGTATGATAGACTTAAAAACTGGAAGAAAATGGGTTGGACTGCTGGTTCAGTTTCATATGAACCAGAGAAGACAACAAATACCATGATACAACAATGGTTAATGAAGAACCACACATACAAATACTTTGAATGGTATGTTGCAAAGAAACCAAGTGGTCAGCCTCATAAAAGAGACCATAGAAATAGAAGTAGAGCATTTACATATAGTAAACTAGGTATAGATAAGAAATTACAAAAGTCGGAACATGCCAGAGGCATATATTTTGGTGAGTTATTTACGAATACAAGAGAATTTTTAAGAGAAGAACATACAGAGGTTGCCTTAACTAGAAAATTTGACAACTCAGTTGAAGCATTAACAGAGTTATGGAAGACCAAGTATGCTAAGAAGAGGTTGGCTAGTCTAAAGAAACAAGACAGAGTGTCAACAGAAACACATTTCTATGATGATATCATTTATCTATCATGGGAAGAAACCAAAGCAAAATATTTACCACAAGTAGGGAGATAACCATGAGTGGACAGTTAGAACTAGAATTAGGTGCTCAAAGTAACGAGTCTAATAAATACAAAAAAGTAAGTGACCTTGACATGTATCAAAAGGTTGCTTTAACAACGGCAATATATCCGAGAGAACAGGCCATTATCTACCCAACATTGGGTTTGACCGGTGAAGCAGGTGAAGTAGCCAATAAAGTAAAGAAGATAATAAGAGATGGCTCAGATAAGAATAATGAGGAACTGGTGCAAACAATATCCGCTGAAATTGGCGATTGCCTTTGGTATATCGCTGTATTGGCTAGCGATATTGGTGTTAAGCTTTCCGACATTGCAAGCGATAATCTAATTAAATTAGAAAAAAGAAAAGAGAAAGGTACAATCCATGGTTCTGGTGACGACAGATGAAAGTCGTACTCATAACAGGTGGTTTTGACCCTATTCATTCAGGACATTTAGAATACATGATATGCGCCAAGGCTCTTGGTGATGTATTAGTAGTAGGTTTAAACTCAGATAAGTGGTTAGAAAGAAAAAAAGGACAAGCTTTCTTACCATACTATGAGAGAGAACAAGTATTATTAAATACAAAGAGTGTTGATAATGTTGTGAGTTTTGATGATGATGATGATTCGGCTATTGACGCAATTCTAAAAATACAACATTTCTATCCTAATGCAGAAATCATATTTGCAAATGGTGGTGATAGAAACAAACAAAATATACCAGAAATAGACATGTTTAAAGGTACAAATGTACAGTTTGTATTTGGTGTAGGTGGTTCTAAAAGAAATTCATCTAGTGCAATACTAGAAAAGTGGACAAATACACATACAGAGAGGCCTTGGGGTTACTATAAAGTCTTACATAATGAGATGAATATTGTAAAGGTCAAAGAATTGGTAGTAATGCCTGGTAAAAAACTATCTATGCAAAGACATAACAATAGAGCAGAGCATTGGTTTATCACAAGAGGTACTGCCACCGTATATACAATTGATAGTAGTAGTGATATTGAATTACTTGGTGAGTATAATAAATTTGATAAATTACATATCAATAGAAAAGAATGGCACCAATTAGCCAATGAAACCGAATCACCATTGAAAATAGTCGAAATTCAGTACGGCGAATCGTGTTCCGAGGACGATATTATGCGAAAATAGCTGCGACAAACACGCTTTTATTTTGTGTGTATTCGGAAACCCTTACCTGGTCTCAAAAAATAATTGAAAAAAAAGCAATATAACGCTTGACTTTTACTTTTTTCACCTGTATAATACAAGGTATAGAATGAAAAAGGACACTAATACTATGACACTAAATCTTGAAGTAAAATCAAATCTAGCAAAATTACTTGCTACAGAAAATATCACAATACAACACAACCAAGTACCAACAGCTTCTTTTGATGTAAAGAACCGTGTACTTACTTTACCTTTCTTTAAACAAAAGTCTGGTGATGTTTATGATATGTTGATTGCTCACGAATGTGCTCATGCTTTACATACTCCTTATGAAGAATGGCAAGGTATTGATAATGCTGAGTTAAGGTCATATGTCAATGTGTTAGAAGATTGTAGAATTGATTTGCTTATTCAAGCAATGTATCCAGGTGTTGTGTCCAACTACATGAATGGTTTTGATATATTAGAAAAACAAAATTTCTTTGGTATTGCTGGTAAAGATATCAATAAAGAGTTTATGATTATTGACAAAATTAATTTGAGGTCAAAATCATTACAAAGATTACCATTTGATTTTAGCAGACAAGATAATTATTGGTTAGATAAAGTTGACGCTTTGGTTACCTTTGATGATGTTCTTGTTCTTGCAAAAGATATGTTAGAATGGCAAAAAGACCAAGTTGAACAGATGAAAAAATTACCTGATTTTGACAATCATGTTATTGCAAAATCTTATGAACTTGGTGATGATGATTTTGATGATGAAGATGATGAAGACGGTGACAACGGCGAAGGCGCTGGTTCAGACGCTGACGAATCAGATGATAAAGCAGATGAATTAAATGACTTCAATAATTTCGGTGACCAAAAAGCAGATGATGAAAAAGACAGTAATCAATCTGGTGACGGTGGTCAACCAAATGATGAAATTAAAACTAACAAAGCGGAACAATCAGATAGATTTTCTAAAGGCAGAGGCGGTGACGGTTTTGCTGATAAGCCTTTAAAAGCAATTACAGATGATTCTTATACACAGAAACAAGAAGAATTACAGGATAAAGGTTCAAAAGGTTACAGATACGGTAAACTACCTACTCCAAATTTAGATAAACTTGGTTGTTTAACTTCTTGGAAAACTTTCTTAAAAGATATGGAATCATACAAAGCCAAATCATTAAGAGATTATGGTTCTACTAAAAACTTCCTAGTTTGGTTAGAAAAAGAATACAAAAAGTTTACTAAAGAAAATAGAAAAACTGTTATGTATCTTGTTAAAGAATTTGAGATGAAGAAATCTGCTACTGCTTACAAAAGAGCACAAACAGATAAAACTGGTATTATTGACCCATTGAAATTGCCTTCTTACCAATACAACGAAGACATATTCAAAAAGTTAACTGTTATACCTGATGGCAAAAACCATGGTATGATGATGTTACTTGATTGGTCTGGATCCATGAGTGATGTTATTATGGATACTGTAAAACAATTAATTAACCTTGTTGAATTTTGTAGAAAGGTAAACATACCTTATGAAGTTTACTTCTTTACAAGTGAGAGAGGTTACCATGAAGTTGAAAGACAAGGTTGGTCAAAAAATTCTGGCGAATACAAAATGGATAATTTCAATCTAGTAAATTGTGTAAGTCACAGAATGAATAAAAAACAATCTGACCTTGCAATGAAAACATTATTTCAAATGGCACATTACTTTACTGATAGATATGGTAGAGGTCCTAAAAATTACAACCATGATGATTATGATTATTCTCAACATGATAATTTTGGTATGCCAAGTCAATACTATCTTGGTAATACACCATTGAATGAGTCTTTAATCTACCTTAACAAATTAATACCAATGTTCAAAAAGAAATATGGTATTGAGAAGTTAACATTTATTACACTTACAGATGGTGCTGGTAACTATTGTAGAGGTCAAATCATTGACGCTCCTGATAAGTATTGTGACGAAGAATACAAAAAGAAAAATGTTTATCAGATTGGTAAAAAGAAATTCATCAACGATTATTCTGGTGACATGACTTCAAACTTATTAGACCACATTAAACAATCACACAAATGTACCGTTCTTGGTTTCTATGTTCTTAAAAGAGTTAGAAGATGGGACCTAGAAAAACATATTGGCGATTATAAAGATTACTATGATAAAGAAATCAAACTTAAAAGAATGAGAGCAGAAATGACTAGAGATAAAGCTGTTGCTGTATCAGAAAACGGTTATGATAAATTCTTTATCTTAGATGGTAAAAAACTTGGTGTTGAAAACTTTGATATGAATAATGTTGAAATCAAAAAAGGAACACCGTCAGAATTCAAAAGAGTATTTGGTAAATCAATGGCGAATCGTCTGGTTTCCAGAGTTGTTTTGAATAAATTTATCAAGGAGGTTGCATAAAAATGGCAATTAATTTGATGAATAATGGGAAACCGTTACCTGGTAACGGAAATAAATGTGAAAAAAATGTATATAAACGCTTGCCTTTTACAAAAAAGGCCTGTATAATATACCTATATTAACAATGAAGAAGGACAAAAACACTATGCTAAACACTAAACAACAAGAATTCGTAGATTACGCTGTAGAGAAATTTGGTACTGCCGAATTGACAACTGCTGAACTGAAAGAAGCAAATGCTCATTTTGGTTGCAAGTATGCTCCACAATGGTTAATCAAAAATGCCGACTACAAAGTTGGTAAATCAACATTCAGGTTACCTACTGAAGCCAATATGGTTTCAACTGCCTCTACTATAAAAGAAGCCGTGCCTGAAACTGAAAAAGTTTTGACTACTAAAGCGCCTGAAACTGAAACTGTATCAGAAGCCGCTTATGTGGTATCATCATTAACTGGCGACATTGTTCCTAAAAAGGATCCTGTGTTCGTTTCATTTGGTAACTATCCAGATGTTAAGTCTATTGTTAGAAGCAAGATGTTTTATCCTGTTTTTATTACTGGTCTATCAGGTAATGGTAAGACAATGGGTGTTACTCAGGCATGTGCCGAGAACAAAAGAGAATTAATAAGAGTAAACATTACAATCGAAACAGATGAAGATGATTTACTTGGTGGTTACAGACTAAGAGATGGTCAAACTGTTTGGCAGAATGGTCCTGTAATCGAAGCCATGGAGAGAGGTGCTGTTTTACTTCTTGACGAAATCGACTTGGCGTCTAATAAGATTATGTGTTTACAACCTATCTTAGAAGGCTCTGGTGTCTTTGTTAAAAAGATTAACAGATTTGTTAAGCCTGCTCATGGTTTCAATATTATTGCTACTGCCAATACAAAAGGTCAAGGTAGTGATGACGGAAAGTTTATCGGTACTAATGTACTTAACGAAGCTTTCTTAGAAAGATTTCCAATTACTTTCGAGCAAAGTTATCCAAGTGTTGCTATTGAGCAAAAAATCTTGGTTGCTACTTACAAGAATTCAACTGGTAAATCAGATGATGATTTCTGTAAGAAGTTGGTAACTTGGGCTGATGTAATCAGAAAGACCTACTTTGATGGTGGTGTTGATGAGATTATATCAACTAGAAGATTAGTCCACATCATTCAAGCGTATGCTATCTTTGGTAAAAAGATGAAAGCGGTTGAAGTCTGTACTAACAGATTTGATGATGACACAAAGAATTCATTTATTGAATTATATACAAAGGTTGACGCTGGCGCTACTGCTGAGCAGATAAGCGAAGAAGCTAGACAAGCGGATATAACTTCACAAATGGATGACAATGATAGTGAGTCGGATAGTGATACTATCTAAACCTATCAATCATAGTGTAAGTCCTTGGTGGAGGGGTAGTGCCCTCCACCTTTTTCTTACAACTAGTAAGAGAGGAGGTAATTTAAATTGAGTATAACTGTAGAAGTTAGAGGCGGCAACCTAGAAAAAGCCATGAGAGTTTTGAAGAAAAAGGTTATGAAAGAGGGTATTGTTAAAGAGATGAGAGCAAGACAATACTATCAGAAACCATCAGAAATAAAGAGGGAAAAGAAAAAAGAAGGTATCAAGAATTACAAAAAGAAAATGAAAAAGCTTGAACAAGATAGATAGTTTTCCATGCCTGTGCTTATAATATGAATAAATAGTGAATACCAGGCAACTCATAAGACCTGGGGCGTGGAGGGTAGCTTGACCCATTGCAAAGCAATAAATTACAAGCCGTAGTTAGGTGGTCTAACGACACAAAAACCACCACCTAATTTAAGAATTTTAGGGGCGCTAGCGTTAACCTAGAATGAGTGTTTTGGCATTTGCGCCTGGTTTTAACTCTGAACAAACTTAAGCTGCGGCTCGATTTGGTAGTTTTTATAGCCTCTAATATGCAAAAACTACCACTTGAAATATGAAATATAATAACTATATAAATATAACTGATACGCTCATTAGAGGTATCTTTTATAAACTTGCTTAACAAAGGAGATTAAAATGACAAATCACAAAGCAATTCACTCAATTTTTACCGGACTAAAACCTTTTACAGTAGGGTTTGATGACATGTTTGACCACTTCGATAGCATGACCAATCATCTACCACACTTAACGGCTAATAACTATCCACCATACAATATTGTAAAGACAGGTTCTTTAACATACAATATTGAGGTTGCGTTAGCAGGATATGGTAAGAAAGATATCACAGTAGGATTTGAGGATAATATCCTTAAAATCGAATCAGTAAAAAGTAAAGATGAAAAAGAAGTAGAAGACAATGAGGGTGTGTTACATCAAGGCATTGCTAAGAGAAGCTTCTCTAAATCATTTACAATTGCTGATGATATTGAGGTCAAAGGTGCTGAATTAAAAGACGGACTTTTAAAAGTATCTTTAGAGAAGATTGTTCCAGACCATAAGAAAGCTAGAACTATCAATATAAAATAACATTTTAAACTATTGGCGTCCTAGGCTTGACAATAGGGCGCCTTTAGTGTATTATGTATAACATGAACAAATGCGGAATTAGTTTAAAAGTAAAACACGAGGTTTCCAACCTTGAGAAGATTGGGCAGTACAATCATTCCGCTCCAATTAATTATGAAACGGAGATTATATAATGAACATAACTAGTGATACAGTTGCCATTCTGAAAAACTTTTCAGATATTAACCAGAACATTTTGGTTAAGCCAGGCAACCAACTTCAAACTATTTCTACACTAAAAAATATATTAGCACAGGCTGATGTGTCAGAAAAGTTTGACCAAGAGTTTGCTATCTACGATTTACCAGAATTTTTGAGGGCTGTTGACTTATTTGATAAGTCAGACCTTGCATTTAATGGTGGTCAAAACTTAACCATTAAAGACAGTAATAGTAAACAAGCAATTAAATATTATTTTGCAGACAAATCGGTTGTAGTTGCACCGACTAAAATGATTACCATGCCTGATAAGTATGTAACATTTTCTTTGAAAAAAGATGTCTTTGAAAAATTAATGAAAGGTGTAACAACACTTAATTTACCAGACATTTCTGTAACAGGTGATGGTTCTGAGATTAAACTAGTTGCAACTGATAAGAAAACACCATCATCAAATGACTATTCATTTGTTATCGGCGAAACAGATAAGACCTTTAAGGCTTATTTTAAAACTGAGAACTTTAAAATGATTAGAGATGATTATGATGTTGCCATATCTTCACAAAAGATATCTCACTTTATCAATAGAAACAAACCAATACAGTATTGGATTGCTATTGAACCAGATAGTGAATTTTAAATTATGAAACAAGTGAGGATTATATTATGTCAGAATACCTATGGGTCGAGAAGTATCGGCCAAAGAAAATTAGTGAGTGTATATTAAGTGAAGACATTAAGAATACATTTGCTGAATTCCTAAAACAAAAAGAAATACCTAATCTGTTATTATCTGGTACGCAAGGTACCGGTAAGACTACAGTTGCTCGTGCATTGTGTGAGGAACTTGGTGCAGATTATATTATCATAAACGGTTCAGATGAAGGCC
>ERZ1046740.2896-NODE-2896-length-10725-cov-9.804967_pt1 | contig 10725 bp, 13 predicted proteins | sample MGYA00383093_ERZ1046740 | MGnify/ENA primary metagenome ERZ1046740 (study PRJEB29581, sample SAMEA5548363) | metagenome | biome: marine; feature: coastal; material: water | depth 25 m | study: Short-term variability in the microbial, nano- and picoplankton...
GCCGTTTATCTGCGCCTGCATACTATACCGATCAGTCCGATACCTGGGCTATGATCAGGGTTAGCGGCCAGAGAACTAGGGCTGTACTTGAGAGAATCTGTCCAATCGATATAAGTCCAGAGGCGTTTCCTGTTGGCGGCGTATCAAGGACAATCATGGAGCATATAGGAACTATTATCTTCAGAGATGGCGATGACTCCTATGTTCTTTTAACGATGCGCTCATTTGGACGCTCTATGCTTCACGCTATTGAAGTTTCAGCAGAGAATGTACTTTAGTTTTAATACACTTAGTCTTAATTTAAGCTTCGATTAATTAATTTACAGTTTCGTTATCAAAGTTGTAGGGTGAGTCATTTTTGTTGTATTCTGCGGAGCCCTCTTTCACCTTAACGCCGTTCTCATAGAAGGTATATTTTCCTGAAGGCTTTCCGTGCTTGAACATAATTTCTGATTCAAGTTGTCCATCTTTATTCCAAACTCTCGATAGCCCATGAAGCAAATCATTCTTGTAGTTGTCCTGCTGAATCACCAGTCCAAATTCAGTCCAAGCAGTTAGTTCGCCTTCCAACTTATCATTGAAATAGAAGCACTCTGAAGCTTTCTGACCTATGGGGTACCAATAAGTTTCCTTACCATGCTTCTTGCCACCTTTATAAGTGGTCACCTGCGTCATATCGTTGAAAAGCTTCTGTGTATGTTCCCCGTCTCTCATCAAGTGACTATGCTCCATTCTTTCTTTTTACAGAGTTCAACCCCTACATCAGCACTGTCACAATAAAGTTGCCGTCCATTTTCTGTTCCAAACATGGAGGACATCGTGAGCGTCCAGAGCATGACTATCCATAGGAAAAAACTGAATATGGATGTGATGATGGAGTCCAATATTGATGTAAGCCAAACCATTAGCTATGCACAAAAGCCAGAAAAATAACACTTGCTAAGACATTAAAGAGAATCCAAATAACAAAGTTTTTATTGATATTCATTTTATGAATTAGATTAGCTTTCCGTCCTTATAGTTTTTTCGGGAGATGATCTGACCATTCTCATCCCACTTTGTCCAAAGGCCTACTTTCTTCTCTTTGGAGTAGCTTCCTTCTTCCCATTTCTGACCGTTCTCATACCAAGTGAGCCAGGCACCTTCGTATAGGCCATCTATATCTATACTCTCTTTCATCTTTTGACCGGTCTCGTACCAGTAATTGTGCTTTCCGTGCCATACATTTTCTTTGTATGATTCCTGGCTTTTTATCTGGCCGTTTTCATACCACTCCGTCCAGACGCCTTCCTTCTGCCCATTCATCCAGAGGCCTTCGGACAGCTTCTGTCCGGACGCATAGCGGTGCGTTTCTATTCCATTCTTTGTGTCATTTTTCATGATTGCATTATATTTCAATAAAAATAATGCATAATGAATATTGAGTGTTGGTTTTATGGACAGTTATGATTATGTCATCGTTGGTGCTGGCACTGAAGGATGCGTTCTTGCTGCTAAATCTAAAATAACTTAGATTTATTTTTTTTGGTACTGAGTCATATAATTCACACTGACGTCATCACCCAGCTTATATTTCTTTGTAATTGGATTGTAAGTCATTCCAATCATAGAGCTGATTGACAGTTCAGATGATCTAGCCCACTCATCTATCTCGCTTGGACGAATAAATTTCTCATAGTTGTGGGTCCCTTTCGGGAGAAGATTCAGGACATATTCAGCGCCAACGATTGCAAAGAAGTACGCCTTCGGATTTCTATTAATCGTTGAGAAGAAAACTTTTCCATTAGGCTTTACTAATTTAGAGCAGGCCTTGATCACAAGTGACGGGTCAGGAACATGCTCTAGCATCTCAAGGCAAGCGATGACATCAAAAGATTCGGTTTCTTTTTCAGCTAAATCTTCAGCTGATATGGATTGGTAATCAATATCCAGGCCGGACTCGAGGAGGTGAAGTTTGGCCACTTCAAGTCCAGCCTCAGCGAGATCAATTCCAACGACGGTGGCTCCCTCAAGTGCTAACGACTCGCTCAGTATTCCGCCACCACACCCAACATCCAGGATGCGCTTTCCCTCGAGCGTGCCGCCGCACTGCTCTTTGATATAGTTAAGGCGAAGTGGATTAATGTCGTGGAGCGGTTTAAACTCTGAATTTCTATCCCACCAGCGCGCCGCTAGAGCAGCAAATTTATTTACCTCTGCGTGGTCAACGTTTGCGCTCATAGTTCCTTTATAAAGTTGAGTACTTCTTCAGCGTGACCATCCACCTTGACTTTGTCCCACTGCTTCAGAATGTCTCCATCTGGGCTAATAACAAAAGTAGATCTGACGATACCGATATGTTCTTTACCATACATTTTTTTGAGCTTTAAGACATCAAACTGCTTACACAAAGACTCGTCCTCATCTGAAATTAAATCGATTGTGTAGTTAAACTTGTTGATGAATTTTTCATGCGACTTAATCGAGTCTCTAGAGACGCCATAGATGACTGAATTGTTCTCAGCAAAGTCATCATTAAGCCTAGTAAAGTCGTTGCCTTCAATGGTACAACCCGGGGTGTCATCCTTCGGATAAAAGTAGAGAACAATATTTCTTCCTTGGTCGTCAGGAATGTTTACATTTAGATCACTTGTTGCAACACATGTAGTAGGGTTTACTTTATTCATATACGATATAATCTCATGGTTTTAATAAAAGCAGTCATTTTATCATTGATATGCAAAAAATCCGAAATTTTTCTATCATTGCGCACATCGATCACGGCAAGTCAACCATTGCCGATCGCTTCATTCAATTTTGCGGCGGGCTCAGTGATCGAGAGATGTCTTCTCAGGTCCTTGATTCAATGGATATTGAGAAAGAGAGAGGCATCACGATTAAGTCTCAGAGCGTGTCGCTCGACTTCAATTCGAAGGATGGAGAAACCTATCAGCTCAACTTTATTGATACCCCAGGCCACGTAGATTTTTCATACGAGGTTTCAAGATCTCTTTCAGCATGTGAGGGCGCTTTACTGATCGTTGATGCTTCTCAGGGCGTAGAAGCGCAAACCGTAGCGAATTGCTATACGGCGATAGACCAGGGCCTAGAAGTTTTGGCCGTTCTCAATAAGATTGACCTTCCTGCGGCTGAGCCAGAGCGGGTTGTAGATGAAATTGAGGATGTTGTTGGGGTTGAGGCGCATGACGCGGTCCATGCTAGCGCTAAAGCTGGTATCGGTATTGAAGAGATCCTAGAGCAGATTGTTGAGAAGATTCCTGCCCCAGAGGGTAATTTAGACGCTCCAATAAAGGCCCTTATTATTGATTCATGGTTCGATAATTATCTGGGCGTTGTCTCTTTAATAAGGGTCATCGATGGAGAGATAAAGCCCAAAACCAAAATTAAAATCTTTTCAAACAAGAACGAGCATCTGGTTGATGAAGTTGGCATTTTTACGCCAAAGAGAACCAAGACTGATAGCCTTAAGGCAGGTGAGGTGGGCTACCTCATTGCGAGCATCAAGAACATTGATGGCGCCCCAGTAGGCGATACGATTACTGGTAGTAAGAATCCTGTTGAGGAGCCTCTGGAAGGCTTTAAACCGGTTCAGCCAAGAGTGTTTGCGGGCCTATTCCCGACTTCAGGTGAGGACTATGAAAAATTCAGAGACGCGCTAGGAAAGCTCAGACTAAATGATGCCGCCCTTCAGTACGAGCCAGAGAATTCTGATGCGCTCGGGTTTGGTTTTCGGATTGGTTTCTTAGGCCTACTCCACATGGAGATTGTTCAGGAGAGGCTTGAGCGCGAATACGACCTCGACTTAATCACGACTGCGCCGACTGTAATCTATGAAATTTTAGATACGAAGGGCAAAGTTTCAAGAATTGACAGTCCTTCAAAACTGCCGCCGCCGCAAACCATTGCTGAGTTTAGGGAGCCAATCATTACAGCAAACATACTGGTGACGAGTGAGTATGTTGGACCTGTTATCAGTCTCTGCGTAGAAAAAAGAGGCGTACAAAAGAGCATCAACTATATGGGAAGGCAAGTCTCGATTGTCTATGAGTTGCCTCTGAATGAGGTTGTTCTCGATTTCTTTGATAAACTGAAATCAGTCTCGCGCGGATTTGCCTCTATGGACTACCAATTTGAGCGCTACCAAACCTCTGACTTAATTCGCCTTGATATTCTAATTAATAATGAAGGTGTTGACGCTTTAGCGCTCATTATCCACAGGGACAACTCGGTATATAAAGGGCGTGAGATTGCTGAAAAGATGAAAGAGCTTATTCCAAGGCAGATGTTCGATGTGGCTATTCAGGCCTGTATTGGCGTTAAGATTATCTCTAGAACTAATGTCAAAGCACTCAGAAAAAACGTGACCGCTAAGTGTTACGGCGGAGACATCACAAGAAAAAGAAAGCTACTTGAGAAGCAGAAGAAAGGTAAGAAGCGGATGCGCTCAATTGGTAGGGTGGATATTCCGCAAGAAGCTTTTCTTGCTGTTCTTCATATCGACTAAATTATCTCCTCCAGCTTTTTGAACCAGTCAGTGTGATCTTTTGCGCAGACGAGTGTTGGCTTGATTTCAGGAGCTTCCATAGTGCTTCCTAGCGGTGCCATCATCCAGCCCCTTGCAGGAGAATAACGCGGCGACCTTGAGCCACAATTTTTACAAAAGGCATTACCAAAAGTATTGGGCTCTTCCATCACATACTCACCCACCATCTCTTTACCAGAAAGCCATTGAAACTGCTCAACCTTCACAAATAGATTGGTTGCAAACGCTGCGCCAGTAACTTTTCTGCATCTTGAGCACTGGCACATACCAAAAAATTCATAGGGCCCTGTGAGCTGCCATGAAACCTCGCCACAGAGGCATTCACCCTTTAATGTTTTATACGTTTTCATGATTTAAATTTTATGTAACTAAAACCTCTATAAATAACTTCGTTCCAAAATAAGACAAGACGAGTACAGCAAAAGCAACCTGGGTTGTCAAAACGATTAGCTTTCCTCTCCACCCAAAAACCATATGGCCAAACAATATTATCGCAAAGCCGATCCAAGCCATGACTGATAAGATTGTTTTGTAGGTCAGCTGCTGCGTGAAGAAATCAGAGATATATAAGTAACCCGATATTAAAGAGAGGGTCAGCAGTAAGAAGCCCATTTTTAGGGTTTGGTAGAGAAAGTCTTCCATAGTTTGAAGTGCAGGAAGCTTATCTACAAACGTATTGAAGTTATGCTCATGCAAATAGCGCTCTTGGATGCTCAAAAGGATTGATTGGCCGACCGCAAGAGCAAGCAGGGCGTAGGCTCCAATGGATAAAAAAACATGCGCAGCAATCGATATAGAGAGTAATTTTCCCTGGTTACCAGGAAACAAAAAGGCGACAATCACAGCGACGGCGCTGAGCGGGTAAACGATCATACCCAGAGAATGAATTGGTTTTGTAAAGGAGGTCAGAAACAATAAGGTTGCTACCACCCATGCAACGAAAGAAATACTCACTGTGAGTCCAAAGAAAACGCCGTTATGTTGCCACATCTCAAACAATATATATCCGTGAGAGGAGACCGCTACTAGGAGTATTAAATTCACAAATAAGCGGTGCTGGCTTGTCACTGTGTCCAAGATAAAATAACGGGTCAGAAGAAGACCAGCGAGCAAATAGGCAATAAATGGCAGAGTGTGGAGTAAAGGCATCTCTAGCTTTGTCTTTGCAAAAGATTATATAATACGATATTTCAATGAACTAGAACGCAATGTTTGACAATTTAACACAACGACTATCCAATAGTTTTAAGGCGCTTCAAGGTAAAAATAAATTATCTGAAGATAACATTAAGGAGGCCATTCGTGAAGTAAGGCGATCGCTTCTTGAAGCCGATGTAGCGCTAGATGTTATTAAGTATTTTATTGAGCGTGTTCAAACCAAAGCGGTTGGTCTCAAAGTAGGGGAGGGGCTCAATCCGTCCCAGGCTTTTGTTAAGCTAGTTGAGTCAGAACTGACAGAGGTAATTGGTGGTCAAAACGAATCCTTAAACCTTTCCACTCAGCCTCCGGCGGTTGTTATGGTTGCTGGTCTTCAGGGCTCTGGTAAGACGACCTCGATTGCAAAGCTAGCTAGGTTCCTTAAAGAAGAGCAAAAGAAGAAGGTTCTTGTTGTCAGTGCCGATGTCTATAGGCCTGCTGCGATAGAGCAGTTGAAAGTGCTTGCAGAGCAAATCGATGTGGATTTTTTTCCATCAACGGTTGATGACAAGCCTGAAAAAATTGTCAGTAATGCTAAAAAGCAAGCGCAATCTCAGTTTCACGATGTCCTCTTAGTTGATACCGCGGGCAGGCTTGCGATTGATGAACAGATGATGTCTGAGATCCAAGCACTCCAAAAGCAGGTCAGCCCAATTGAAACGCTATTCGTTGTTGACTCAATGACGGGTCAAGATGCGGCTCATACTGCAAAAGCGTTCTCGGATAAGCTCCCTTTAACAGGCGTCATTCTGACAAAGACGGATGGTGATGCAAGGGGCGGCGCTGCGCTTTCTGTCAGGCACATTACTGGGAAGCCAATTAAATTCATGGGTGTCGGTGAGAAAACGGATGCATTAGAGCCATTTCATCCAGACAGACTTGTTTCTCGAATTCTCGGAATGGGAGACGTTCTCTCTTTGGTTGATGAAATTTCTAAAAAGGTTGACCACAAGAAGGCACAAAAAAATGTCCAAAAAATGGCAAAAGGCCGATTTGATCTCGATGATATGAGGGACCAGTTGATACAGATGCAAGAGATGGGCGGAATGGGCGCCTTGATGGATAAACTCCCTGGCATGGGGCAAATTCCACAAAGCGTTAAAAATCAAGTGATAGGAGACTCTGAGAGCTCCAGAATGATTGCCATCATTAATTCGATGACGCCCAAAGAAAGAAACCACGTTAACTTAATTAAAGGTTCCCGCAAAAAAAGAATTGCAGCTGGCTCAGGGACCGATGTTCAGCACGTCAATAAGCTGCTTAAGCAGTTTGAAAAAATGCAAAAAACAATGAAAAAAATGAAGGGTGGCAAGATGAAAAAGATGATGCAGCAGATGGGTGATATGCAGGGACAGGGTGGGATGCCTGACATGTCGAAGATGCCAGGCTTTGGAAATAAAAAGTTTCCATTTTAGAGGTATCAAATTATTTTCACTGAGACCACTTGAAGTTTATCGTTTTTGATATAAAATTCGACCAATTGTTTAGCCTCACGTGCCGATGAAATTAAATCTCAAAATCTTAGCACTGCTTTTGGTGGGTCTTTTTCCAATGCTCTCATCCATATCTTATGCAGATGAGGCGCCTGAATCGATCCAGTTAACACTCGTGGTGACGGATGCAGACAAGATCAATTTGACGGCTGTTAAGATGGTTGAGAAAGGTTTAAATGCTTACGAAGCCATTAAGCGATTAGTTGTTGTAGGAGTCAAGGATACAAGTTACGGACCTCAGATCATGTCTTTGAGCGGTGTTGAGGCAATTGGAAATCGCTACTGGGCTTTGTATGTGAATGGCGCAATGTCGATGGTTGGGGCGCATGATGTGATTCTAATAGATGACACATTTATTCGCTTGAATATGGAAGACTTTTAAGATATTATTGTTTGAAATTTTATGGAGAGAGATGATGGACAATCCAGATTATAAACTTAATTCAAGTTTTAGTTATTTAGTTATTTTGGCAGTCTTAATTGCCCTAGGTGTTGCAGGAAGACTGCTTCCGCACCCGCCAAACTTTACGCCAATGGCGGCGATTGCACTCTTTGCAGGCTTTATTTTTGTGAAGAGGTATATGGCTATGGTTGCAGTAATTGTAACAATGCTCCTGTGTGATTACTTTGCGTTTGGAACCTTGTCTGCAGGATGGTTTGGCTCTAAGTCAATGTTCGTTGTTTACTTGGCACTCCTCTTCCCAATTGCATTTAAGAGTTTTCTTCAGAAAAAGCTGGGCGTTTTGAGAATCGCTGGTGCCGCTCTTGCGAGCTCTAGTGTTTTCTTTGTTGCGACGAATTTTGCAGTTTGGGCGTTCTCGCCGATGTACGCTAAAACATTTGATGGTCTCGTTCTTTGTTACACGATGGCTATTCCTTTTTTCCAAAACACAATTGCTGGTGATCTCATCTGGTCAGGCGCAATCTTTGGATCATACTTGGCTTTACGTAACTACTCAAATTTGCAAATTTTCAATCAGAAAGATTCTTTAATTTTTAATTAAAGTTTCGATTTGGTCGATTGTTTATCTTATAAATCGATCAAATTCTTGCCATGAGCAATCACTTAAAAGGACTCTTGATGACTATCTTTGCGGTAGTCATACTAAGTCCTGACTCAGTTTTAATTAGGCTGGTGGAGGATGCGTCTCCTGAGGTTGACAGCTGGACTGTTCTTTTCTGGAGAGGAGCTTTATATGCAGTCGGAGTCTCCACACTGGTTTTTTTAAAGTATCGATCTAAGACAATAGAAGAATTCAAAAACATTGGAAAGGGTGGCTTATTGATTGGCTTCTTTTCAGGCATCAGTACAGGCACATTTGTCTTTGCTATTGTCTACACATCGATTGCAAATGCGCTCGTTATTATTAGCACAGGACCAATCATGATTGCCATTGTAGCCTGGGTCCTGCTTCGAGAGAAGTCAAGTCTGGTGACCTGGGTTTCAATGATTATTGTTTTTATTGGAATTTACATTGTGATGAGCGGAAGTATTGGCGGTAAGAGTCTTGTAGGTGACTTTTTTGCACTTATCACAGCTGTCATGATGGGCTTTACCTTTACTCTTACCAGAAAATACAAAGACATTAATATGGTCCCTGTCAATGCCATTGGCGGCCTAATAGCAGCATTAATAGCCATCTTTATGGCAAATACAATAGCGGTGCCCAAAGAGGTAGTGACTTACATTATTGCAATGGGCGTCATACTCTCGATCTCCTTTAGTTTGATTACCATAGCGCCAAGATATATGCCTGCTGCTGAAGTCGGAATGATTATGCCCCTAGAGACTGTTCTAGGCTCTTTGATTGCTTGGTACGTCATCAAGGAGGAGCCAACTATGAACGCGCTCATCGGAGGTTCAATCGTTATCGTTACATTATTTTTGCATTCTTGGTACAGCACCAATCAAGCTCATAAAATTGAAAATATCTAGGAACTATTAGATGTCGAATCACTCAAAGGGGCTATTAATCGCATTTTTTGGTGTCTTGGTTTTAACGCCTGAAGGTATCCTGGTTAAGTTAGCAAGCTCAGACAGCTTCACCATTCTATTCTGGAGAGGATTGTTTTTAACACTCAGCATTCTCATCATTTTGCTGATTAGTTATCGTTCTAGTGCTATGAATCAGATAAAAAGTATTGGTAAAGAGGGGTTATTAGTTGGCTGTTTAACAGGCTTTGGTGGGTCTACATTTATTTTGGCTATTCACTATACCACCTTAGCTAAAACACTCGTGATTGTTAGTGCATCTCCGATTATGGTTGCTCTCGTTTCATTTATTCTTTTAGGGGAGAGGCCAAGGCTGTTGACTTGGATCGCAATGCTTATTGTGTTTTCTGGTATCTATATCGTGATGTCAGGTGATACCAGTGGGCTAAATTTAAAAGGGAGTTTGTTTGCATTAGCCTCTGTCACCAGTGGCGGCTTTGCGTTTACCCTTTTAAGAAAATATAAAGAAGTGAACATGGTTCCTGCAATGGCAATAAACGGTTTATTTATTACTTTCGTTGGGCTATTCTTTGCTGACAGCTTAAGCCTTTCTTCGCAAGCCATGACCTACATTGTTATTAGCAGCGTCTTGGTTGCAATTTCATTCTCATTGATTACAATAGCGCCCAGATATATACCAGCTCCAGAAGTGGCGATATTTTTTCCGATGGGAACTGTTATTGGAACAGTATTGGCATGGCTTATACTCAAGGAAGAGTTATCAAGCACTGCTGTTTTTGGAGGAATAGTGGTAATCTTAACGTTATTTATTCACTCGATTTATAGTGCAAGACAATCAAACAATTAATTATGATGAAATCACAAGCAATTAGAGCTGACTTACTGATGCTTCTTGCAGCAGCGATCTGGGGTTTTGCCTTTGTCGCTCAGCGAGAGGGGATGGAGACAATGGGCCCATTCTTATTCAATACGGCTCGGTTTTTTATTGGTACAGTCTTTTTATTGCCGATAGTTTGGTATTTGTCAAAGAAAAAAAAGGTCTCAGCTGACAAGGAGACATCGACTAAAAAGTTATGGATTGCTGGCATAGTTGCTGGTCTATTTCTTTTTACAGCTTCAAGTTTTCAGCAGGTTGGCATTCAGTACACAACCGCTGGCAAAGCCGGATTTATTACCGGCCTTTATATCTTTTTTGTGCCGCTAATCGGCATCTTTTTTGGTCAGAGAACGGGCTCTGGAACTTGGCTAGGTGCTTTCATTGCGGTCATTGGATTATATCTTCTGAGTATCAATGAAGACTTCAGTATTGCTCGCGGCGACCTGCTTCAGCTCATATGTGCCGTATTTTTTGCTGCGCATGTTCTCGTGATCGGCTATGTTGCCAAGAGAATGGACCCATTAAAGTTATCCCTGATTCAGTACTTTGTCTCTGGCGTTTTAAGTTTCTTTATCGCGATTGCGATTGAAGTGATCACGTGGCAGATGATAGTGGACACAGCGATTCCGCTGATTTATGCTGGCATTATGTCGATTGGAGT
>ERZ1046740.2897-NODE-2897-length-10723-cov-5.581271_pt1 | contig 10723 bp, 6 predicted proteins | sample MGYA00383093_ERZ1046740 | MGnify/ENA primary metagenome ERZ1046740 (study PRJEB29581, sample SAMEA5548363) | metagenome | biome: marine; feature: coastal; material: water | depth 25 m | study: Short-term variability in the microbial, nano- and picoplankton...
GGAAAAGAAGGAATAGCAACCTCTATTGGTCATGCACCTGTAAGTGCAATTATTGATCCTGCTGCAGGTAGCAAAAATGCCATTGCCGAAGCTTTGACAAATATTATTTGGGCTCCTTTACAAGATAATTTAACGTCTGTTTCATTATCTGCAAATTGGATGTGGCCCTGTAAAAATGAAGGCGAAGATGCTCGTTTATATAAAGCCGTACAAGCAGTTTCAGATTTTTCTATTGCATTAGGAATCAATGTTCCAACGGGCAAAGATTCATTATCAATGAAACAAAAATATCCAAATGAAGAGGTATTATCGCCTGGCACGGTAGTAATCTCAGCTGCAGGACATTGCAATGATATTACCAAGGTTGTAGAACCTGTGCTTCAAAAAAGTGGCTTAAACAAGGTTTATTATATAAACTTATCCAATGACTCTTATAAATTAGGAGGATCTTCATTTGCTCAAATTCAGAATAAAATTGGAAGTGAAACACCCACTATAAAAGATGCCGCTAAATTTAAAAATGCTTTTAATACGGTTCAACAATTAATTAAAAATGGTAAAGTTTTAGCAGGACATGATATTTCAGCTGGAGGTATGCTAACTACCTTGTTAGAAATGTGTTTTTCACAAGAAATGGTTGGTTTAAATATTGATATTTCTAAATTAGGTGAAAGTGATACTGTAAAAGTTTTATTTGCTGAAAACAGCGGAATTATATTTCAGAGTGATTCAGAAGATACACCAAGTATTTTAGCTGAAAATAATATTGAATTCTTTGAACTAGGTAATGCAGTGCGAAGTGAAAGGGTAAAAATAACTAACAATGGTGATGTTTTAGAATTTAATATTCCTGAATTACGAGATGTTTGGTATGAAACTTCATATTTGTTAGATGACAAGCAAACTGCAAACGGACTGGCTAAAGATCGCTTTGATAATTATAAAAAACAACCTTTAAAATATACATTTCCTACACATTTTACTGGCAAAGCTCCAGTAATTGATGCGACCAAACCAAGACCAAAAGCTGCCATTATTCGTGAAAAAGGATCAAATTCTGAACGTGAAATGGCCAATGCAATGTACTTAGCTGGTTTTGATGTAAAAGACGTGCATATGACCGATTTAATTAGCGGTAGGGAAACATTAGAAGATATTCAATTTGTTGGAGCTGTTGGTGGTTTTAGTAATTCTGATGTACTGGGTTCGGCTAAAGGTTGGGCAGGTGCTTTCTTATATAATGAAAAAGCAAATACAGCTTTACAAAATTTCTTCAAAAGAGAAGATACTTTATCTATTGGCATATGTAACGGTTGTCAGTTATTTATGGAATTAGAAGAAATTAATCCCGAACACAAAGTTCACGGAAAAATGCTGCATAATAACTCCTACAAACACGAAAGTAACTTTACATCTGTTACAATTCAAGAAAACAATTCTGTAATGCTTTCAAGCCTAGCGGGAAGTACTTTAGGCGTTTGGATTTCACATGGTGAAGGTAAATTTAACCTCCCAATGGAAGAGAAAGCTTATAATATTGTTGCTAAATATGGTTATGAAGCTTACCCTGCTAATCCAAATGGTTCAGATTATAATACAGCAATGATGAGCTCAAAAGACGGTCGTCATTTAGTGATGATGCCACATATTGAACGTTCTATTTTTCAATGGAATTGGGCGCATTATCCTAGAGGAAGAAAAGACGAGGTTTCTCCATGGGCAGAGGCCTTTACCAACGCTTATAAATGGATTACTAAGTAGTCAGATCAAGATATATTAGATTTAAAAGGATTACATTTTTGTGTAATCCTTTTTTTCTTTCTATTTTGCGATGAACCAATTATACACTATATGAGTGAAAATATTACTAGGCTATTTGATTTCGCCTATAATCAACTAGCTAACAACCCCTTAGATCGATGTTTTAATTCTAAAATTAACAGTGAGTGGGTTCCTACTTCAACAAAAAAATATATTGAACAAGCAAACACCATAAGTAGAGCATTATTACGATTAGGAGTAAAACCGAACGATAAAATTGCTGTTGTAACTGCTACAAATAGACCTGAATGGAGTATTTTAGACGTTGCAGCCTTGCAAATTGGAGCAATAAATGTTCCATTATACCCTACTATATCATCTAGTGATTACGAATATATCATCAACCATTCCGATGCTGTTTTATGCTTTGTTTCAGATAAAAACTTGTATAAAAAAGTTGGGGAAATTCAATCAAAAACTCAATTAAAAGATATTTACTCTTTTGAAACAATTAAAGGAGTTTCAAGCTGGGAATCATTGTTAGAGCTCGGAAAAGATACTTCTAATCAAAATGATGTTGATTTATTCAAAAATCAGGTGAAAGAAAATGATTTAGCGACTATTATTTATACTTCAGGTACTACTGGCACGCCTAAAGGTGTAATGTTATCGCATAAAAATATTGTTGACAATACAAAAGTAAGTGCAAATGCTTTGGATTTAGAAGCTAATATGACTTATAAAGTAATAAGCTACCTACCTGTTTGTCACATTTACGAACGTTTTGCACTTTACTATTACCAGTATATTGGTTACGAAATATATTTTGCAGAATCCATAGATAAATTAGGAGATAATTTACGTGAAGTTAAACCACATTTTATTCCTGTTGTTCCAAGATTATTGGAAAAAATTTATGACAAAATTATTGACAAAGCCTCAACCCTGTCTGGAATCAAAAAAATATTATTTTATTGGGCTGTGGAATTAGGTAAGAAGTATAAACCATACAAAAAAAATGGATGGTGGTATCATTTTAAATTAAGTATAGCTAATATAATTGTTTTTCCAAAATGGCGTGAAGCTTTGGGAGGTAATATTAAATTTTTAGTTTCAGGAAGTGCGCCTTTACAACCTGTTTTAATTAGAATATTTACCGCAGCAAAAATCCCAATTTTTGAAGGGTATGGAATGACTGAAACTTCTCCAGGAATATCAATAAATGATTTTAGAAATAAGGGATTTAAAATTGGAACCGTTGGTAGAGCACTTGAAAGTATTCAAATTAAAATTGCTGACGATGGTGAAATTTTAGTGAAAGGAACTAGTGTTATGAAAGGTTATTATAAAAACCCTGAGCTAACTAAAGAAACAATAATAAATGAATATTTACATACGGGTGATATTGGAAATATTGACAACAAAGGCTTTTTAACTATTACTGACCGAAAAAAAGAAATGTTTAAAACTTCAGGTGGTAAATACATTGCTCCTGCCCATTTAGAAGGGAAACTAAAAGAATCTCGTTTTATAGAGCAGGCCATTGTAATAGGTGAAGGTGAAAAAATGCCGGCAGCAATTATTCAACCTCATTATGAATTTATAGTTGAATGGGTAAAACGCAAACAAATTGAAACTGATGGTAGTAATGAAGCAATTTCTTCAAATAAAAAAGTTAGAAAACGTATTCATAAAGAAATTAAGAAAATGAACAAAAGTTTTGGAAAATGGGAAGAAATAAAAGCTTTTGAATTAACACCTGATATTTGGAGTATTGAAAATGGATTGTTAACTCCGACTATGAAAATAAAAAGAAAAGAAATAAAGAAAAAATATCATCATTTGTATAAAAAAATATATCCATAAATTTTTACCGTTAATTTTAACCAAATAATTATTTTATAAAACAACCTTTTTAAATGGTTGTTTTTACACGTAAATTATGTATATATTCTCACTTGTGTAATCCTTTTTATTTTCATAATTTGCCTGCAACACTAAACTAAACCAAACAACATGTCTATCAAAGTAACCAGACTATTCGACTTTGCTCATTACCAGTTAGAAACGCACAACACTTCCAATGCTTTCAATACAAAATACAATGGAAAATGGGTAACAACTTCTTCTGAAGAATATGTAAAAAAAGCCAATGCTATTAGTAGAGGTCTCTTAAATTTAGGTGTAAAACCTGGAGATAAAATTGCCGTAATTTCATCAAATAATAGAACTGAATGGAATATACTTGATATAGGAATTTTACAAGTTGGAGCTATAAGTGTTCCTATATACCCAACTATTACAAAAGATGATTTTGAATATATTTTTAACCATGCAGAAATAACACTTTGCTTTTTATCTGACAAAGAATTGTATAAAAAAGTAAAATCAGTTAAGAAAAAAGTACCATCTCTGCAAGAAATTTATTCATTTGATAAAATTTCTAAATGTAAAAACTGGAGAGAAATTATAAAGCTTGGTGAAGATTCAAGCAATCAGGAGGAAGTTGAAAAAAGAAAGGATTCCATAAAAGCTGATGATTTAGCCACAATTATTTACACATCAGGTACTACAGGAAAACCTAAAGGAGTTATGCTTTCTCACAATAATATAGTCACCAATGTAATTGATTCAATGCCACGTTTACCTTTAAAATCAGGTGATTTTAAAGCTCTTAGTTTTTTACCGGTTTGCCATATTTTTGAACGTATGCTACTTTACTTGTACCAATATGCTGGATGTTCAATTTATTTTGCAGAAGGAATAGATAAAATTGGTGACAATTTAAAAGAAGTTAAACCTAAATTTATGAGTGTTGTACCTAGACTGCTTGAAAAAGTATACGATGGTATTATTAACAAAGGATTAGAGTTAAAAGGAATAAAAAAAATGCTTTTTTTCTGGGCGGTCAATTTGGGATTAAAATGGGAGCCTTATCAAAAAAATGGCTGGTGGTATGCTAAAAAATTAGCCATAGCCGATAAATTAATTTTCAGCAAATGGCGTGAAGCCTTAGGTGGAAATATTGAAACCATGGTTTCAGGAAGTGCTGCACTTCAGCCTCGCTTAGCAAAAGTATTTTCAGCTGCAGGAATGCCAATAATGGAGGGTTATGGTTTAACCGAAACATCACCGGTTACCACAGTAAATATGATGAAGGATAACTTGCTAAAAATAGGCACAGTTGGCAAAGCAATTGACAATGTTGAAATAAAAATTGCAGAAGACGGTGAAATATTAGTAAAAGGACCTAACGTTATGATGGGCTATTATAAAGATCCTGAAAAAACTGCAAGTGTAATGACAGGAGATTTTTTCCATACAGGTGATAAAGGAGAATTAGATGAAAATGGTTTCTTAAAAATAACCGGTCGAAAAAAAGAAATTTTCAAAACATCAGGTGGTAAATATATTGTACCTGCACTATTAGAAAACTCTATGAAAGAATCTCGTTTTATTGAACAAATTTTAGTAATTGGCGAAGGTCAAAAATTACCAGCGGCAATTATTCAACCAGGGTTTGAATTTTTGCGTGAATGGGCAAGAATTCATCATGAACCAATTCCGGGAAGTAATCAAGATTTAATTGAAAACCCTCATATAATAAAAAGAATTGAAAAAGAGATTAAAAAAGGAAATAAAGGTTTTGGCAACTGGGAGAAAATAAAGAAATTTGAGCTAACACCTGATGTTTGGGGAATAGAAAATGGTTTATTAACACCTACCATGAAACCTAAACGTAATGAAATCTTAAAGAAGTATCAACATTTATACAATAAAATCTACGAAATTTCGGAGTAGAAACTTTTCTAACAAAATAGGTTTACTATTTTTGTATAAAATTAATATTGAATGGATCAATTTATAGTATCAGCGCGTAAATACAGACCACAAACATTTGATGATGTTGTTGGGCAAAAAGCGATTACCAATACTTTAGAGAATGCTATAAAAAATAACCATTTAGCACAAGCTTTGTTATTTACCGGTCCAAGAGGTGTAGGAAAAACTACCTGTGCCCGTATTCTTTCAAAAAAAATTAATCAAAGTAGTTCAGAAAATGAAGAAGAAGATTTTGCATTTAACATATTTGAGTTAGATGCTGCATCTAACAATTCGGTTGATGATATTAGAAACTTAACCGATCAAGTGCGCATTCCACCGCAAACAGGTAGATATAAAGTATATATTATTGATGAGGTTCACATGTTATCACAAGCTGCATTCAATGCATTTTTAAAAACGTTAGAAGAACCACCTGCACATGCAATTTTTATATTAGCCACTACCGAAAAACATAAGATTATCCCAACCATTCTTTCAAGATGTCAAATTTTTGATTTTAAAAGAATAGGTGTTGTTGATGCTAAAAATTACTTAGTTAAAATTGCAAAACAAGAAAACATAAATGCTGATGATGATGCACTTCATATAATAGCTCAAAAGGCTGATGGTGCAATGCGAGACGCTTTGTCAATTTTTGATAGAGTTGTTAGTTTTTCAGGCAGTGAATTAACGCGAAAAGCTGTAACCGAAAACTTGAATGTTTTAGATTACGACGAATATTTTATTACTACTGATTTATTACTTGAAAATAAAATACCGGAAGTTTTAATTCATTTCAACAATATTTTATCAAAAGGATTTGACGGGCACCACTTTATAAGTGGTTTGGCATCTCATTTTAGAGATTTATTAGTTGCTAAAGATAAAATAACTATTGACTTACTAGAAGTTGGCGACAATGCAAAAAAGAAATATTTAGAACAATCACAAAAATGTGATTTAAAATTTTTACTGAATGCCATTGAATTAAGTAATGATTGTGATTTGAAATACAAAACTAGTAAAAATCAACGATTGCTTGTTGAACTTACTTTAATGCAATTGGCCTCTATCACTTTTGATGGAGAAAAAAAAAATAGCAAACCTTTCATAATTGCTGCACTACACTTTAATAAAGGAACTTTAAAAACTAGAGCTAGAAAAAGAAAAAGTGAAGTTTCTAAATTAAAGAAAAAACTAATTGATTCGGGTATAAATAAAGCGGAATTACCTGAAATACCAATTGCAAAAAAAACGCTTAATATTGAAAACCGAAGGCCTTCTGCCCTCTCGTTAACAAGCGTTGGGCGTAAAAAAAAGGTAGAAGAAATTGATGTTGAATTTGAGGAGATTGACAGTAAACCTGCCGATAATTTTGATCAAAATAAAGTACAATTACTTTGGAAAAAGCATACGGATTATTTAACAAATAAAGGGCATAAAAGTGTTTCTTCTGTGATGAGTTCCAACACTCCAAAAGTTATTGAAAGTAACATTCACTTTGTAGTCGCCTCAAGTTTAATGAAAAAGCAATTAGAGCAGTTCAAACCTGCTTTAATGCGCTATATTAAGCAAAATTTAAATAATTATAAGGTTGAATTATTTATTGAAATAAATGAGGAAGAAATTAAAAAATACGCTTATACTCCACAAGAAAAATATCAAAAATTAAGAGAAAAGAATGAAAATATAGAATTGTTCAAAAGAACTTTTGATTTAGATATTTAAATTGTAATTTTTAATTACCAATGAGTATATTAGCACTTAAAATAATCTAATTTGGAGATACAATTATTTATCACACTTTTGGTAGGTTTTTTAATTGTTGCAATTGCTGCAAATGAAATTTCAAAAATTTTTCAAAAAATAAAATTCCCATTAATAACCGGGTTAATTATTACAGGTATTATTGCTGGATCATCGGTCTTAAATTTTATTACAAAGGAAAGTATAGATAAACTCAGTTTTTTAAATGAAATTGCATTGGCAATTATAGCATTTTCGGCTGGTTCAGAACTTTATTTAAATGATTTAAGAAGTAGAATACAAAGTATAAAATGGATGACAATTGGTCAACTGATTATTACTTTTGTAATGAGTGCCATCATAATTTATTTTATTGCCGATTACATTCCTTTTATGGCAAATGTTCCAAATACACACAAAATTGGTATATCGGTATTATTTGCCACTATATTTGTCGCTAGATCTCCATCTTCTGCAATAGCAGTTATAAATGAAATGCGAGCAAACGGACCATTTACAAAAACGGTTATGGGTGTAACTGTTTTAAAAGATGTTTTAGTTATAATACTATTTGCAATATGTTTATCTATATCAAAAGCTTTGATAAATGATGAACCAACAAATGTTCTTTTTTTCGTAATTCTGTTTTTTGAGTTAATTGTATCTTTTGGATTAGGATACGTATTAGGGAAGATATTACAAGTCCCGTTTTCAACAAATGCTGATAAACAATTAAAAGGAATTGCAATTTTAATTATTGGCTACACTGTATATCTTTTTTCACACTTTATTAAAATAAAATCGTTTGAATATTTTCATCATGAATTTGTAATTGAGCCTTTATTAATATGCATTATAGGAAGTTTTGTTTTAACAAATTACAGTAAACATCGCATTGAATTTTCAGAAGTTTTAGAAGAAATTAGTCCATTAATTTACATCATATTTTTCACATTAACAGGGGCCTCATTATCTATTCAAACTCTTATGAGCGTATTTGGAATTGCGGTTGGTTTATTCTTCTTACGCCTTGTAACTATGTTTTTTGGTGGAATTTTCGGAGTTACTGCCGCCAAAGACAATAAAAAATATACATTTATAGCTTGGATGCCATATTTGACTCAAGCCGGAGTTGCTTTGGGTTTAGCTACTATAATTTCAAATGAATTCCCAATCTGGGGACAGCAATTTGAAACCATTATTATAGCTATAATTGTATTAAATCAATTGGTAGGACCACCTTTGTTTAAATGGTCTTTAAACTTTGTAAACGAAAGCCATTTAAGAGCTAAAATTCCAAAATTAGAAAGCACTAGAGATGCATTAATTTTTGGGCTTGAAGATCAAGCTATTGCACTAGCCAATCAATTACAAAAACATAATTGGAGCGCAAGAATTGTAAATACTGATGGTACTAATAAAAAAGATGTGAATGGTTTTGAAGTGGTACAGTTATCTTCAATTAGTCATACAGCATTAAAAAAATTAGATTTAGAAAAAACAGAAGCATTTATTTTAATGCTCGATGATGTAGATAATTTTAAAATAGCCAATATTCTTTATGAACAAGTTGGAACAAACGATGTTATTGTTAGGCTAAACAATAGAGATTATTTTGAAAAATTTCATAAACTAGGAGCATTAATAATTGAACCCGCAACTGCAATGGTAAGTTTGCTTGATCATTTTGTACGTTCACCAAATGCAACGTCCTTATTACTAGGTATGGATAAAGGTCAGGACTCTATGGATATTGAAATTAGAAATAATGATATACACGGTATACGTTTAAGAGATTTACGTCTTCCAGCCGATGTGTTAGTACTTTCAGTTAAAAGAAAGGGACAATTGCTTGTATCGCATGGATATACACGAATGAGATTAGGAGATGTGATAACCCTAGTAGGATCTGAAAATACTTTGGAAAAACTTAAATTTAAATTTGATACATAATGATGCTTGGTTTACGATTTGAAACAGCCACATCATGGGCTGAAATTGCAAAAAATGATTTACAGCAAATATTAACTGACCATGCCTATGCTGAACAAAAAGCATCAGCAAATGCAACTTCAATTATCATTAATTATTCTGAAGAAACAGAGTTAGTTCAAGAAATGGCATTAATAGCTATTGAAGAAATGGAGCATTTTAAAATGGTGCATGACATAATGATAAAACGAGGAATGGTTTTAGGGCGCGGGCAAAAAAATGATTACGCAACTCATCTACAAAATTATTTTCCAAAAACAAAAGATCGATTGGAAAGTTTAATTCAACGGTTGCTTATTGCAGCTCTTATAGAAGCTAGAAGTTGTGAACGTTTTAAAGTATTTGCTGATAATATGAAAGATAAAGAACTATCTAAATTTTACTTAGATTTAATGGTCTCTGAAGCAAATCATTATGCTACGTTTTTAGGTTTTGCTCGAAAGTACCAAGATAGAACTATTGTAGATAAAAAATGGAATAGCTTGCTAGAATATGAAGCTGAATTTATGAAATCACGTGGCATAAATGCTAAAATACACGGATAAATGTTTAGCAAAGAAGAGGCTGAAAAACTTCGGAAAGACTTTTGGATTAGTTATGGAAAATCTTTTCCAAGAAAGTGGTTACTTTACAATACTAAAATTAAAGATTTCAGTTTCAAATTTGTAGCTGACAGAAAAAAAGCGTTGGTATGTTTAGACATTGAATCGAATGATGAAATAAAAAATGAATTGTTGTTTGAGCAATTACTCTCACTAAAAACCATTTTAGAAACCAATTACTTGCCAGAAGTAATTTTTGATAACAACTATCAGCTAGAAAATGGAAAAATAATTTTTAGAATTTACATCAATCATCAACAAAAGTTTAGTATTTATAACAAAAACACTTGGAGAGATACTTTTGAATTTTTCAACCAAACAATGCACCAATTTGAACTATTTTATTATGAATTTGAAGATTATATTAAACAAGCTATTCATTAATATCTAATTCCAAGTACTTCTCTACAAAAGCTTCAACACCATCTTCTAACTTAGTTTGTGGTTTAAAATTAATATACTCAAACAAACTTTCAACATTTGCATAAGTACATTTAACATCACCTGGCTGCATTGGTTTAAAAACAATTTTACCTTTTTTATTAAGTGCCTTTTCAACTGCCTTTATAAAATCCATTAAAGCAACCGGACTGTTATTTCCAATGTTAAATAATTGATATGCCTTTGAGCTTTTTGATGGAACAGGATTTTTAGGGTTAAACTGTGGATTGTTTTCTTTTGGTGCTAAAGGAAGTAATCTTTTAATACTTTCTACAATGTCGGCCACATACGTAAAATCTCGACTCATATCACCATTATTAAAAACTTCAAACTCCTTATCTTCAACCATTGCCTTT
>ERZ1046740.2899-NODE-2899-length-10722-cov-5.660073_pt1 | contig 10722 bp, 10 predicted proteins | sample MGYA00383093_ERZ1046740 | MGnify/ENA primary metagenome ERZ1046740 (study PRJEB29581, sample SAMEA5548363) | metagenome | biome: marine; feature: coastal; material: water | depth 25 m | study: Short-term variability in the microbial, nano- and picoplankton...
TGTCTGAGAATGCTTGGATACACGAGGATGGAACTGTTTATCCAATAAATGTTAAGACAGAGTCATTGACTTTTAAGAAGTCTGTCACAGATAGGCTCATTCACTATTCTATTGATTTTGATTATGCTTTTGATACTATAAACAATATTAGATAAATGCAGATAATTGACCTATATATAAGAGATACTTTTAAATATGAAAGTGTTGCTGAATTCCCTACTGTAACAAGACTTGTAGATACATCAACAATTTTCACAGACGGAAGGTTTAAAGTTGGGCAGATAATAGTTAATCTTGACAGTGGGGTTGAAGGTGTTATTACTGCAATAGCCCCGCAAGGTAATGTTAATGCTTTAGATATTGACGGCGGCAGTTTTTCTGGTACAGGACAAAGATATCAAATATATAACGACTTTACAAAGTTAGAATTATTTAAAGACGAGAGCGTATCAATTACAGATACTATTCAAAATGTAAAAGACCCAGCTAAAATATTTGCACCTTTTAGTCAACAGTTTAGCGTACCAGCTTCTAAGCATAATAATAAATTTTTCCACCATTACTATAATGTTAATGTATTAAATAGTTATGACGCGAGATTTGAAGGAGATGCGATTATTCAGTTAAATGGAACTAACTACAAAAAAGGTAGTTTTAGACTAACATCTGTTGATTTAAAAAACAATGTAGCGTATTCTTATAAATTGGTATTTACAGGAGAAACAATAGAATTTAAAAAAATACTAGCTGAAAATGAATTAAGCTCTTTATTTTATCCAGAAAGTGTTAATTTTGATTATACTAACAGTTTTGTTAGAGGTCGTTTTGGGGCTTCCTTTTCGGTAACACCAACTCAACAAGATTTATTATTCCCTTTAATTACTCATAGCAAAAATATGAGATATAACAATGGAGTGTATAGAGACCACATTACTGATACGGAATTAAATTACACAGATTTAAAACCAGCTTTAAGGGTCAAAACTATAATTGATGCAATAGAAGAAACTTACCCAGATATAAAATTCAGCCAACAATTTTTTAATAGTTACAGGTTTAAACAACTCTATATGTGGCTTCATAAAGAAGAGGGATATATAAGTAATGCAGAAGAGGGTGGGGAATTAAAAACAATAAGTGCTAGGTTTAAATACCCGGGACCAAACGGTTTAGGTCAACTGGGATTAGGTTATCATTTTCAAAGCGGAACAGAACTTAGACCAGCTTTTGTTCGCACCTTACCGGCTGATGAAGACGAAACTGTTACAACAGATACTGGTTATGTAAGGTACAGATATAAATTTGTTTTAGTTGTTACCGCACCTACAACAAGAAGCTATACAATAGAGTGTAGGAAAGCATTTGACAACAGTCTTTTATGGAGTAATGACAGAACGGGAACACAAACTTTTGATTGGATTTTTGATAACCAAAGTTATAGTGGCGATTTTACAGGTACGAATATTCTCGATTTCTATATAAATATAATAACAGATAATACTTTATCAATATCACAAGAGTTAACTGTTGAATATAATAAGCGTTACTTTGGAACAGGAAGTGCTGGGCAATTTTTAGCACAAGGCGTTTATGAACTCCCAGCGGTAGTAGATGAAGACGTTTTAAGTATAAATAACATTATGCCTAAAATGAAAATATTTGACTTCCTTAAAAATATATTTACTGCATTTAATTTAACTGCATACAAAGAAGGAGATACTATAATTGTATTACCTTTAGATGATTACTATAACGCTGGCAATGTTTATGATATTACAAAATACGTAGATACAACTAAGTCGAAAGTTTCTAAGTTATTGCAATTTAAAAATATGAAGTTTGATTTTAAAAGCAAAAAATCTTACTTAGTACAATATTCAGAGGAATTGCAAGGCAATATATTTTCAGAGGAAAGCTATGGTAACGACGCTTTTGACGGAAAAGACTATAAAATTGAAGTTGATTTTGAAAAAATGATGTATGAGAGGTTAAGCGATGAGGAAACTGGAGATTTAACGGATATACAACAAGGTGCTATGTTAGATAAAAAATTTGAGCCAACAATAGGGCAACCTTTATTATTTTATCCAATATGGACTGAAACATCAGACCCTATAAAATTTGATAATTTAGACGGTTCAACCACAGATTTAATTAGATATTATAGACCTTCAAACTCAATAGTTAATCTTGTGACTGGTTTTGCATCTCAAACCTTTAATTTTGGTATTGAAGCAGATGAATATACAGGGCAAGGGGGGATTACTACACAAGATACATCAAACGATTTATTTTCTAAGTATTACAGAAATTATGTAGCTAATCTATTTTCAAGAAATGCGAGAAAAACAAATGTATCTGCATACTTGCCTTTGAATGTTATTTTAAATTACAGGCTAAACGATATATTTATTATAGGCACAACTGAATACAGGATAAACTCTATAAAGACAAATCTATTAACAAATAAAAGTGACTTAGAATTATACAACTTACAGGCAAACACATCGCAAAGTTTGAATGGTCAAAGACAAGAGTTAGAGAGAGTTCAGAACTTAGAAACAACAAATAAAACAAGTAGCAGTATTTCTATACAATGGGACGCCATACAAGCTAATAATGTTTATAATTACGAGATTTATTTAGATGACGAATTTTACGATGAAGTATATCCAGGCACTACTGAATTTGTAAATAATCTTGAAAGCGATACAACTTACAAAATATCTGTTAGAGCATTGTATAATATAGGCACTGACTTTGCTTCATCATTTGACACAGATTTATTTGAAACAACATTATGATAAAATTAATAATAGAAAGTTTAAAGTACGCAAACGGAGAAACCGAAAATTTGCGAATAGCACAAGGTAAATACAAACTACCTACAACAATTAAAGAGGGTTACAAAGCGTTAAAACAAGAATTAAAATGGCAGTAGAAAAAACAATCGAAATAAACGTAGATAGCAAAGGAGCTGTTAAAGGGGTTAATGACTTAGAAAAAAGCATTGACGGAGTAAACGCATCTTTAAAAGAAACATCAGGTTTCACTGGTTCTATTGAGGGGGTAGGCGAGGGTGCTAAAAAATCAACTAAAGGAATAGGTGGTTTAAGTAAGGGGTTTAAAGGTTTAGGTACTGCAATAAAAGCCACAGGAATTGGTTTAATAATAGGAGCTTTAGCTAAGCTAGGCGAGGTTTTTATGCAAAATCAAAAAGTCGCTGATTTATTTAACACTGCATTTGAAGCTGTAAGCATTGCTTTTAACGACTTTGTTAATTTTATAGTTAAAAATACTAGCGGAGTTATTAAATTTTTTGATGCTATATTTAAAAACCCATTAGAAAGTTTAAAAAGTTTTGCTAAGGCATTTAAAGAAAATATACAAGAACGTTTCGACAGTTACTTAGATACTTTAGGTTATTTAGCTAGTGCGGTTAAAAAAGTATTTAGTGGCGATTTCGCTGGTGCATTAGATGATGTTAAAAGTGCTGGTAAAGAGAGTTTAGATGTTTTAACAGGGGTTAATGATACTTTTGATAAAAGTAAAGAGTTTATAGAAAAAACAACGGAAGCGGTTAAAGGTTACGTTACCGAAACAGTAAAAGCAGCACAGGAAAATGTTAAACTAGCAAATGCAGCCGAAATTGCAGCAGCACAACAAAGTCTTTTAGTTGAGAAATACGATAGACAAGCAGAGCAACTAAGACAAATACGTGACGAAGAACGTAACAGTATAAGCGAACGTAAAAAAGCAAATGACGAACTTTTACTTGTTTTAGAACAGCAAGAAAAAGCAATGTTAGCAACCGCAGATGCTCAACTCAAATCTGCACAAGCAGAAGCAGCTAAAAATAATTCTATTGAAAACCAAGTAGCGGTCACAGAAGCATTAGCGAACAGGTTAGGGGTTTTAGCACAAATAGAGGGTTTTCGTTCAGAACAAAAAGCAAATGACTTAGCACTAGACAGAGAGCAAATAGAACTCACAAACTCAAAGCTAGAAAGCGAAAGTAATTTATCAATAGAACGTAAACGATTTAACGCTGAACAAATAGATGACGAATTAGCACGTTTAGAAGCCTTAAAAGAAATTGATTTACTAGAAGCCGAACAAGAGGGGTTAAGACTACAAGCTATTGTTGATAATGCAAATGCAGAAACACAAGCCAAAGTAGATGCTCAAATTGCTCTTGACGAATTTAACGAACAGTCAAGACAAACTAATTTAGAAAGAGATAAACAAATTTCTGATGCAAAGGTAGGTATTTCAAAGGCAGAGGCAGAAGCAAAAAGCAAAAACTTAGCCAATACAGAAAACGCTTTAAATTCTTTAGGTGCTTTAGCTGGAGAACAAACAGCAGCCGGAAAAGGTTTAGCTATTGCTAGTGCAACTATAAACACTTATAGGGGGGTTTCTGATGCCTTAGCAGCTAAGACAGTTACGCCTTTTGAAACCGCTTTAAAGTTTGTAAATGCTGCTGCAATTTTAGGTAATGGACTTAAAAATGTTCAAAAAATAGTAAGCGTTAAAGTTCCTAAGACTAGCGGTGGAAGTGGCGGTGGTGGTGGTTCTGTTCCTGGTGGCGGTGCTGCTCCAGCTCCCCCAAGTTTTAATGTTGTAGGTGCAAGTGAAACAAACGTTTTAGCTGAAACAGTTGCAGAACAAACACAAGAACCAGTACAAGCTTACGTAGTTTCTAATGATGTAACAACTGCACAAAGTTTAGAAAACAATATAGTTGAGGGAGCGACAATATAAAAAACAAAAATAAATAAATTTAATTATATATTATTATGAGAATAGTCGAATTAATATTAGACGAAGAAAGCGAGTTAGGAATTGAAGCTATAAGCGTAGTTGAAAACCCAGCTATTGAAGAAGATTTTGTTGCTTTAAAAAGCCAAGAGTTTAAACTTGCTGAAATAGACGGAGAGCGTAGAATATTAATGGGTGCTTTATTAATACCAAACAAGCCGATTTACAGACGCAATGGCGAAGATGAGTACTATATATATTTTTCAAAAGATACTGTCTTAAAAGCTTCCCAGATGTATTTAATGAATAGTAAGCAAAACAACTCAACACTAGAACACCAATACGAATTGGAAGGTTTAAGTTTAGTTGAAAGTTGGATTGTTGAAGATAAGGTACACGACAAGAGTGTAAAGTACGGAATGGATTTACCTTTGGGTTCGTGGGTTGGTAGCGTAAAAGTAAACAACGATAAAATCTGGAATGAGTTTGTTAAGACGGGCAAAGTAAAAGGTTTTAGTATTGAGGGATATTTTGCGGATAAAATGGAGCGACCAAACGACCAAACAATAAAAGACGAGTTAGCACAAATAGAAGAAGAAGAAGCAGAATACTTACTAGCCGAAATAAAAGCTATTATAAAAAATGATAAGCGTGTTAAGGGTGGCAAGAAAATGGTTTTAGAAAGCTATTCAGACTATCCTAGTTCAGTAAGTAACAACGCAAAAAGAGGTTTAAAACTTAACGAAGAAGTAAACAATAAATGTGCTACACAAGTTGGTAAAGTAAGAGCTCAACAACTAGCACAAGGCAAACCAATAAGCAAAGAAACGATAAAAAGAATGTACTCTTATTTGTCAAGAGCTGAAGCGTATTACAAGCCAGAAGATACCGAAGCGTGTGGAACTATCTCTTTTTTATTATGGGGTGGCAAATCGGCTAAAACGTGGGCAGAAAGTAAATTAAACGAACTAAATAACAAATAAAATGAGTAAAGAAAAAGCATTAAAATTAATTAACGAGTATTTAGCAAAGCAAGAGCCTAAAAAAGTAGAATTAAGTATAACAGATGATTTAAGAAAATATCCCAGAGGATTTTCTAAATATGAAAGCGAGGGAAGCGGTCTAGTTAAAAAGGCTAGTAGAGTAAAGCAAGAATTAAAAGAGATACAAAAAGCTATTTTTAAATGGGCAAAAGTTGGAGAAAGTATTGGTGATGATATTAAAAATGATTTAAAACGATTTGAAAAAGCAGCAAAAGACTTAGGTTTTAACGCTGACATACAAATTGATTATTCTAATGCGGTTGATGTTTATGATAAATACGAAAGGTTATCACAAAAATTAGAAAAAGAAGCAAAAGATATATTATAAAATAATATCAAGTAAACTAAATGAATAGATTTAAAAAACTATTTAGTCCAAGTAAAACAAGTCCACGAAACGGTCGTAGAGGTTGTTTATGTAGAGATAGAGATGCTTATTCTATTGAGTGCTGTAATGGTGATATAATTGCACAAGGAATAGGAAGCACTTCAGGACAAGGGGTAACGCCACCAGTAGGAAGTTATGGGTACAAAATACAGCGTTGTGGACATAGCCAACAAAAACACGTTTGGAACGGACAAGAATTAACAGTAGGTAACGTTTACTATTTTGATTTAGTCCACGAAGCACACAGTGGTTGCTATACTGTTTTACGAGCAGATGATGAAACAAGCGGCTTTGAATGGGAAAATGTAACTGCTTATAGTGACTGTTCAGAATGTGAAAATGCAAATTAAATTAATCTAAATTATATATAAGTATGAAATCAAACAACGTGATAGAAAAAATCAAAGACGTTCTAAACTTAAACGAGGAAGTTAAGTTGGAACAGGCTAAACTAGACAACGGTACAGTCATTGAGGCTGATGCGTTTGAAAGTGGAAAAGAAGTTTTTATCGTTACAGAAGATGAGAAAGTTGCTTTGCCTATTGGCGAGTACGCATTAGAAGACGGTAAAATATTAGTAGTTGCCGAAGAGGGTCTTATTTCTGAAATCAAAGATGCAGAAGCCGAAGAAGAAACCGAAGAGGTTGAAGAGGTTGAAGCAAAAGAAGAAGAAGAAGAAAAAATGGGCTACGCTACTAAAGAAGAACTAGCAGAGGTTAAAGATATGATTGAAGAAATCAAAGCAATGCTAGAACCAAAAGAAGATTTAAGTGCTGATGACTTAGGCAACCTTTTAACAGAAGAATTAGCTAAACACGAAAAAGTCGAGCTTAACGAAATTCCTGTTGAAGTACAAGCTGAATTAAACGAGCCAAGTGCAGAGCCTATTGTATCAAATCCAGAAGTGCATAAAACTATCTCAAAATTTAGTGTTTCTAAAAACAGAAAAAGCACTACTATTGACCGAGTAATGGCAAGATTAAATAATTAATAACAACTAAAAACTAAATAAAATGAGTGTATCATTAACAACAACTTATGCAGGGGAATTTAGTGGCAAATACATCGCTGCTGCTTTACTATCTGCTGACACTTTGGATAAAGGTTTAATTACCGTAATGCCAAACGTAAAATTCAAATCTGTAATTCAGAAAGCATCAACAGATGACATCGTAAAAGATGCAACCTGCGACTTTCAAACAGATGCAGGAACGCTAACTTTAGAAGAAGCTATCCTACAACCAGAGGAATTTCAAGTAAACCTTGACATTTGTAAAAAAACATTACATTCTTCTTGGGAAGCTGAACAAATGGGGTACAGTGCTTTCGATAGCCTAGCACCAAGCTTTGCTGATTTCGTATTGGCTCACGTTGCTGCAAAAGTGGCTGACCGTACAGAAAAAAATATCTGGGGAGGTTCAACTGCAACTAGTGGACAGTTTAACGGATTTACAACTTTATTAGACGCAGACGGAGATTTCGGTAACGGAGTTACTGGTGCTGCAATTACTGCTGCAAACGTTATTGCTGAATTAGGGAAAACTGTTGATGCTATTCCTACTGCTGTATATGGTTCAGAGGATTTATATATCTATGCTGCTTCTGACGTAATTAGAGCTTACACAAGAGCTTTAGGTGGTTTTCAATCTGGTGGCGAAGGAGCTAACGGTTACGAAAACAAAGGAAACAACCAATCTTTAGGTTCTTTATTCTTTGACGGAATTCCTGTTGTGCCAGCAAGAGGTGCTGCTGACGGTACTATTATCGCTGCTGAAAAATCAAACTTATTCTTTGGAACAGGTCTATTAAATGACTTGAACGAAGTACGAGTAATTGATATGGCAGAAAATGACGGTTCTCAAAATGTACGTGTAGTAATGAGATTTACTGCTGGGGTTCAGTACGCACAAGTGAACGACATCGTTTACAGAAAAACTGTATAATAATTAACTAATCAAATTTAAAAGGGTGGGTAAAATTGCCTACCCTTTTTTATTAAAAAAACTTTAAAAATATGGGATGCTTAATAACTAGCGGTCGTAAAGTACCTTGTAAATCAGCAGTAGGTGGAATTAAAAGAATATACCTATCAGATTACGGAACTTTAGGAGATGCGACAATCGTAGCTGGCGAAATAACAGCAGTATCTGGAAGTCCAACGTGGTTTCAGTTTGACGTAAAAGGTAACAGTTCAATGGAAACTGCTATCACTTCAAGCCGAGAAAACGGAACAACTTTCTACGATACAACATTAAATATGACTTTGACCTTTCAAGACAAAGCTACACAAGAAGAACTTAAATTAATCGCTCACGCTCGTCCACACGTTGCTGTTGAAGATTATAACGGAAACTTCTTTTTAGTAGGACTTGAAAATGGTGGCGATGTAAACGGTGGGACTATAGTTACGGGAGCTGGAATGGCTGACCTCACAGGCTATACTTTAACGGTGAATGCACAAGAAACTGCACCGCCTTACTTTGTAACACCAACTGTAATTACTGACGATGCCTCAGCGGTTCAAATTGACCCAACAGCATAATTAGTACTTTTACTTGTAAAATGGGGTTATCTTAACGGATAGCCCTTTTTTTATACCTACACAATACAAAATATTTGTTTTTTATTTATATATTAATATGAAGTTAATTAACACAAACGGAAACAAAACCTTTAAAATAATTCCTAGAGAATTTACAGTAGGTACTTTGAACTTAAAATTGACTAGCGAAAGTACAAACGTTTCTATAACGGTTGATGCTGTTTCAGAAATTGACGGTAATTATATTTCGTTTGATGCTGTTTTTGGTACTTTAACTGAAAGCGATTTTTATATTTTAGAAGTTAGTTATTTAAACAATATAATTTATAAAGATAAGATTTTTTGCACCGACCAAGCTATTAATCAAAGTAATGACGAATATTACAGCGTTAATAAAGACCAATATATAAGTGAAGAAAGTTCGGATAACGAATTTATAATAATATAAATATGAACGATTTAAGAATAGTAAATTTAAGTACTTACACAACGCCAGACATCGTTGAGAAATCCAATAAAGAATGGGTTTCTTATGGGTCTGACAATAATTATTTTAAGTATTTAATTGACCGTTACAATGGTAGCCCAACAAATAACGCTATTATAAACGGTATTAGTGAGATGATTTACGGACGTGGACTAGATGCTTTAAATTCAAATAAAAAGCCAGAGCAGTACGCTAAAATGATTTCTTTGTTTCATAAAGATATGGTTCGTAAATTATGCTATGACCTTAAACTTATGGGTCAATGTGCTATGCAAATCATTTATTCTAAGGATAAAAAAACTATTGCACAAGTTGAGCATATACCAGTTGAAAACTTAAGAGCCGAAAAATGTAACGAAAAAGGCGAAATAGAAGCGTATTATTATGCTGATGATTGGTCTAAGGTTAAGAACGTAGGTCATACGACAAGAATTCCAGCTTTTGGTTGTAGTACAGAAAATATTGAGATTATATATGTAAAGCCTTACAGAGCTGGTTATAAGTATTATTCAAGCCCAGATTATGCTGGTGGTTTACAATACGCAGAACTAGAGCAAGAAATAAGCAACTATCATTTAAACAATATATTGAACGGTTTAGCTCCGTCAATGCTTATCAACTTCAATAACGGAACGCCAAACGCTGAAGAACGTCAAGCATTAGAAAATCGTATATATCAAAAATTTAGCGGTTCTAGTAATGCTGGTAAATTTATTTTAGCATTTAATGACAATCCAGAAAGTGCTGCAACTATTGAGCCAATACAATTAAGTGAAGCACATCAACAATATCAATTTTTAAGTGACGAAAGTTCTAAAAAAGTAATGGTAGCCCATAGAGTTGTTAGTCCTATGCTTTTAGGAATTAAAGACAATAGCGGACTAGGTAATAATGCAGACGAGTTAAAAACTGCAAGTACATTAATGGATAACACCGTTATAAGACCGTTTCAGATGCTTTTAATAGATGCCTTTGATAGCATACTAGCTTATAACCAAATGAGCCTTAAATTATACTTTAAAACGCTTCAACCATTAGAATTTACAGACTTAGAAAACGTTGAGGATGCTGAAACACGAGAGGAAGAAACAGGGGTAAAACTTAGTCAAGAATTACCTGATGAATTAGGTAGTACTATTGCTGATGAATTAATCGACTTAGGTCAAGATGAAAGCGAATTACTAGCTGAATATGATTTAGTAGATGAAAGCGAAGTTGATTATGAACTAAACGATGAGCTTGACGAAGTTATAACAGACTTAAACACCGAACCAGAAGAAACCACATTATCTAAAATATGGAATTTTGTTAGTACTGGAACAGCAAAGCCAAACGCAAAAAGTACACAAGACGGTAAATCAAAACAAGATAGTCAAAAGGGTGTACAGTTTTTAGTACGTTATAGTTATGCACCACAAAAAGCAGGAGCAAATAGCAGACAATTTTGTTCTAAAATGGTAGGTGCTAAAAAGGTTTATCGCAAAGAAGATATCGTTGCAAT
>ERZ1046740.2909-NODE-2909-length-10703-cov-4.908434_pt1 | contig 10703 bp, 10 predicted proteins | sample MGYA00383093_ERZ1046740 | MGnify/ENA primary metagenome ERZ1046740 (study PRJEB29581, sample SAMEA5548363) | metagenome | biome: marine; feature: coastal; material: water | depth 25 m | study: Short-term variability in the microbial, nano- and picoplankton...
AAGGAGATCATTCACGAGTTCAAGCCCGGTCCTGCCGTGCTGCACATGGAATTCACTTCTCGTGGTCACGAGATTTGGATCAGCGTTCGGGATGCTGGAAAAGTGATGATCTACGACACGCATACCTTTGAAAAGCTGCGCGAAATTGATGCGGATAGCCCATCGGGCATTTTCTTTACAGCACGCGCACATAAAACGGGGCTTTGAATTATGAAAATTGTTGCTGACCCGATAGATCGCCAACTCTTAGACAACTGGCAGCGCGGCTTCCCAATCGTTTCACAACCGTTTGCCGACTTGGCGGAAACGCTAAACATTGAAGAAAATGACGTGTTAGAACGTCTGGCGCGTATGCGCAAAAGCGGACGGATTACCCGCGTTGGCGCCACTTGTGCACCCAATACGGTTTCTGCCAGCACATTGGCTGCCGTGGCTGCCCCTGCTGAACGCATTGACGCTGTCGCGGACATCATCGGCTCAGAGCCGGGTGTAAACCATTCTTATGAGCGTGAAGATCACTGGAACCTTTGGTTCGTCGTTACCGGGCCAGACCGCGACTATGTAAATGCGGCAATCAAGCGGATCGAAAAACGGACCGGCCTTGAGGTCATGGATCTGCGTCTTGTGCGTCCATTCAATGTGGACCTAGGGTTTCGCATGGACGGTGTTAAAGCACCCGGATTGCCCCCGGCGGCACGCGCCATTGATCTAAGCGTTTTACGGGATGGCGACACCGATATTATCCAAGCCTTGACCAAAGGACTGCCTATCGTCTCGCAACCATATGTGGCGCTTGCTGCGCAACTTGGACGGCAAGAAGACGATGTTCGCGAAAGGATCGTGGTTTTATCAGACGCAGGCATCATCTCTCGTCTGGGCGTAATTGTCCGCCATCGCGCCCTTGGGTGGCGGTCAAATGCCATGGTTGTCTGGGACATCCCTTCGGACAAAATCACCCAAGCCGGCCCGGTTTTGGCCGACCAACCCGGCATTACACTGTGCTATGAACGGGCACCTGTGGAAGGTCGTTGGCCTTATCGTTTGTACTCGATGATTCACGCCCGCAGTCGCCTTGAGGCGCTCAAGCATTTGGCGAACGCAGCCAGCTTACCGGAATTAAAGGACGTGCCACACAAAGCTTTGTTTTCAACCCGTTGCTTTAAACAAACAGGCGCCATGATCGCGCTGAAACCAGAGGTGGCAGCATGAGCGACCTTAGCCAAACAGACCGCGATATTATCAACTTATTGCAAGACGATCTGCCGCTGGAAAATCGGCCTTTTGCAAAATTGGCCACGCAATTGTGCATTTCCGAAGACACGTTGATTGAACGCACCAAGTGGTTGAAAGAAAACGGCTATCTCACACGTTTTGGCCCGTTCTTTGACGCGGCAGCAATGGGCGGTGCGTTTTGCCTATGTGCAATGGCCGTGCCCGAAGACAATTTCGAAGACGTCCTAACCAAAGTCAATGCGCACAACGAGGTGGCGCATAATTATGAACGCGCGCACAGGCTGAACATGTGGTTTGTTCTAGCTACGGAAACACCAGACGGGATCACCGCTACAGCTGACGCAATTGAGCAGGAAACAGGCATTGAGGTGTTTTGTTTTCCTAAACTGCAAGAGTTCTATATCGGGTTTCGGGTCGCAGCATGACATTGGACGCAACAGATCGCCAAATCATCGAAGCCCTTCAAGGTGGCTTGCCGCTTGTCGCGGAGCCTTACGCCGAAGTGGCCGCACAGCTTGACCTGACTGAAGACGCGCTGACCAGCCGTCTGGCGATCATGAAAGCCTCGGGCGTTATTCGCCGAATTGCCGCGGCTCCAAATCACTACAAACTGGGAATGACATCAAACGGTATGACCGTTTGGGACGTCGAGGATGGCAAGATCGCTGAACTCGGTGCCCTGATCGGTGCCTTGCCCTTTGTGACACATTGCTATGAACGTCCCCGCGCCCTGCCCGACTGGCGCTATAACCTATTTGCCATGGTGCACGGGTCTTCGCGGGAAGAAGTCGAAGAGAAACGCGCAACGATCAAAGACATTCTGGGAGACGCGCTGAATGCCAGCGATGTTCTTGTGTCGACGCGTATCCTGAAAAAAACGGGGCTACGGCTCCGCAAACGGGGGTAATCCCATGTTCCGCCTCACAGAATACATGCATCAGCTTGTTGACCCCACTCCTGTCCGCGTTCGTCGCGGCTCGGGTCCGGTTAAACCCGTGGTTATCTGGAATCTGACGCGTCGCTGCAATCTGAAATGCCGGCATTGCTATACAGTCTCTGCCGACGTCGATTTCCCCGGTGAGCTCTCTCAAGAGCAAGCTATGGAAACCCTTGAGGATCTTGGCCACTTTCGCGTCCCGGCCTTGATCCTCTCGGGCGGGGAACCTTTGGACTGTAAGTACCTCACACCTTTGGCCAAACGTGCACGCGAACTGGTTCGAGTTCTGGCTTTGTCGACCAATGGTACAAAAATCTATGGCGAAACCGCAGATCAGGTCGCTGAGATTGGGTACGATTATGTTGGCATCTCGATCGACGGAATTGGCGCCACAAATGATTGGTTCCGTGGCGTGGATGGCGCGTTTAACGATGCTGTGCGCGGCGTGCGTGAATTGAAAAAACGGAATGTAAAAGTTGGGCTGCGGTTCTGCCTGACAGAAGGTACGCAACACAACTTGCCCGATCTTTTGAAGCTCTGCGACGACGAGGGGGTCGACAAATTCTACCTGTCGCACCTTGTCTATGCAGGACGTGGTGACAAAAACCGAGGCGAAGACGCGGAACATCAACGCACGCGCAAAGGCATGGACATGCTTTTGGAGCGTTCGTGGCAGTCCTTGAATGGGGCTCATCCCTTGGAAATCGTTACGGGTAACAACGATGCGGATGCGGTCTATTTCCTAGAATGGGTTGCGCGCAATTTCGACCAAGACAAAGTCGCCCATGTCCGCGAGCATTTGGCCGCCTGGGGTGGGAATTCATCCGGGCTTGGCGTTGCGAACATTGACTTTCTTGGCAAAGTGCACCCCGACACTTATTGGTCTGACTACACAGTTGGCAATGTCAAAAAAGACAGTTTTTCAAGCCTTTGGACCGGCAATGACCCCATGCTTGCAACTCTACGTACGCGCCCTCGCCCCCTTGAAGGACGCTGTGGAGCTTGTGCATTCAAAGACGTCTGTGGCGGCAACACCCGCATCCGCGCGCTACAGTTGACAGGCAACCCATGGGCCGAAGACCCAGCCTGTTACCTTTCCAATTCAGAGATTGGCATTGAAAATGCTGATCGCCTAGAAGTCACTCCGTTTCGAGGCAAAAGCAATGACCCGCAGCACAAGTTTTATTAACGTCGCAAAACTTGCGGCCATTGTTGTCACCTTGTCTGGCGGCCTGACCTTTGCTGGACCCCATGAGGACTATCAGAAACACTGTGCGGAATGTCATGGTGAAGATCGGCTTGGCGGTTCTGGCCCTGCGCTGATCCCTGAAACTCTGCGTAAAATTCGTGGCCCCAACCTATCCGAAGTCATCTTGAAAGGACGCGTTGCCACTCAGATGCCCGGATTTAGCGAGCATTTGGATCAAGACGACGCTGATGCCATCGTTGCACTGCTGCAAACGCCGCTCGACGTGCTTCCCCCTTGGGGCGAAGAACAGATCAACGCCAGCCGCGACATGAATCCCGACTATCGCTCGGTGGATGCACCGGTGTGGGACGCTGACCCGATGAACATCACGGTCGTGGTCGAAACTGGAGACCATCATGTGAGTGTGCTGGATGGCGACACATTTGAGGTGCTCGACCGGTTCCAGACGCCTTTTGCCGTGCATGGTGGTCCAAAATACGACCCGACTGGACGCTATTTGTTCATTATGTCGCGCGATGGCTGGGTCCAGAAATATGACATCTACGCACTTCAATCAGTGGGTCAGGTGCGCGCTGGCCTGAACAGCCGCAACATTGCCATGTCCAGTGATGGAAAATGGTTGGCTGTGGCCAGCTATCTGCCCAATCTGCTGACCATCCTGTCAACCGAAGACCTGACTGTTGCCAAGGTTCAGCCTGTTGTCGGCAAGGATGGCACACCCAGCCGGGTGGCTGCCGTGTATCAAGTTCCGCCTCGCGAAAGCTTTGTGCTGGCACTCAAGGATGTGCCGGAGATCTGGGAAATCTTTTACGGCAAGAACCCTCCCCAGTTTGGCTTTGCCCATGACTGGCGTACCGAAGGGTTGGCGCACACCGACATCCCCTTTCCAGTGCGTAAAATAACCTTGCCCGACTATCTGGACGACTTCTTTTTTGACCAAACTTATGAATACATCATGGGGGCCTCGCGCGACGGAGCCGAGGGCACCGGCGGACAGGTCGTGGATTTGGTGATCGGTCGCAAAATTGCCGATCTTGAACTGCCGGGCATGCCGCATCTGAGTTCCGGAACCACATGGGAACGCAATGGCACCACAGTTATGGCCACCCCGCACATGAGGGGCGGTGTTGTTTCAGTGATCGACATGTCGACATGGAAAACCATCAAACTTATCAAAGCCATGGGACCTGGGTTCTTTGTGCGCAGCCATGAGAATTCTAAATACATCTGGGCGGATGTCTTTTTTGGCCCCAACCGTGATCTGATGCATGTCATCGACAAGCAGAGCCTTGAGATCGTCAAAACCCTGCAACCTGTGCCCGGCGCCACGGTCGCTCACGTCGAGTTTACCAAAGATGGGCGCTTTGCGCTGGTTTCTGTCTGGGAAGATGACGGCGAAGTTCTAGTTTACGATGCAGTGACGTTAGAGATCGTGAAACGCCTGCCAATGCGCAAACCATCCGGGAAGTACAATGTCTGGAATAAAATCACATTTTCCGAAGGCACAAGCCACTGAAGCGCTGATTGTTGCGCACGGCCAACCTTCGAACCCAGAGCCTGCGGAACGCGCCTTGGCGCTGCTAACGGCGCGCGTGCAAGATTGCATGCCAGAGATACAAATCAGTTCAGCCACCATGGCAAACGGAAAGCATCTCGAAGAGACACTGACCAACCTGTCGCGCAATGGTGTGATCTATCCGTTGTTTATGGCCAATGGTTGGTTTGTCAAAACGGCCTTGCGCAAGCGATTGGGCGATAAGATATACCATGTGTTACCGCCTTTGGGTCTTGATCCCAATCTGCCTGATTTGGCTGATGGCCTCATCCGCAATGCTCTGGAAGAGAGCGGGTTGCAGGTTGAACAAACTCAACTTTTGATCGCGGCACACGGATCAGCACACGGTCAGGCCGCCGCGGACTCGGCACATGCCTTTGCCGAGGCGCTTGCTGAAAGGCTTCCCTTGGCCAAGGTCGGAACAGGATTTGTTGAACAGGCGCCGTTCCTGCCTGATTTGTCGCAAAGCATCGCCGCGCCCTGCCTGTGCCTGCCGTTTTTTGCAATGGACGGTGATCACATGAAAGACGACGTACGCCAAGGCCTGATTGATGCGGGTTTTGCGGGCCAAATCCTGCCTGCTTTGGGTCTAGGTGACGGTATACCGGAATTGATTGCAGCAGCGTTGCGCGCAAAAATAAATGATCGAGAGGCCGCATGACAGACACCGATGAAGGACGCTGGTCTGTACGCAAGCTGGCAATACTGTTCTACCCATTCAGCGCGGCCGCCGTGGCCATCAACCTGTTCTTGCTTGGTCTGATGTGGCAATCTATTGGTTGGCCTGTTGTGGCCCCGATCACTGCGATCATTTGGTCTATTCCCTTGGGCATTCCTGCCACTTGGTTTGTCGCCAAATGGGTGCGTGGCCTGATGGACGAAGCGGACGGCTGAAAAGTCTTACGATCACAGCACCCAGTTTATACGTGTCGCCAAGCTTGCGTACGCCGCAAAACACCACGGCTTAGAAACATGTGAATAAGACGGGCGACGACATTGGTATAAAATATCAACATGCCCATGGCCGCCGCAGGCGCAATATCGCCCGCATCATCCATATTCAGGATCGCCACTGACGCCAGGGCTGTTTTGGGCGCATACAGAAAGACCACGGCCGAAACCGTCGTCATTGCATTCACAAAAAGATAGATTGAGATGTCCAGAATAGCAGGCAGGCACAATGGAATCGTGATACCCAGAAAAACCCTTCGGCGGGGTTGGCCAAGTGAATCCGAGACCGATTCAAATTCGGGGTCAATTTGTTTCAAAGCGGTGATCGCGGTCAGATGTGGCACAGTATAAAAGTGTGTAATCGAACAGATCACCAAAATGGTCATGGTTCCGTAAATGGAATTCAGTGGATTGTTCGGAGCATTAAAAAAGAAAATATACGCCAGCCCTAGAACCAATCCCGGGATCGCCATCGGCAACATCGCCGCCATGTGAAGCACGCCCCGAGCCGCATGCATATGGCGTGTTTTCTCGACCAAATATGCGCCCAAGAAGATAACGAAACAGCCAATCGTTCCGGTCAAGACCCCCAGTTTCAAAGAGTTAAAATAGCTCGTCCAGCCGCCGCCATCCACCAGATCAAACTGAAAGTGTGCGAAGCTTAGGCTGAGGTCATACGGCCAAAATTTGACCAAAGCAGCAAGCTGACAGGTCGCCAAGAGCCCCAGAATAAACAGGGATACCATAAAACAGTACATCAACCACAATCGGTCCCGCATGGGTGCTGGTTTGGCCACCAATGGCACGGCCCGCGCAGACACCTGTGCCACTTGCCGTCGGCGCACATGGGCATCAACCGCGAAGGCCAAAACAGCAGGCACCAAGAGCACGACCGACACCACAGCCCCCATTTCGAAATTCTGCTGCCCAATGACCTGTTTGTAGATATCGACGGCGAGAACATTGAATTGACCGCCTATGACCTTTGGCAGGCCGAAGTCTGCGATCACCAGATTGAACGTGACAAAAGCAGCCGAAATCAATCCATAACGTGCCCCCGGTAAAGTCACGGTCAGAAAGACGCGCCAAGGCGGTGCCTTAAGGCTTTCGGCAGCCTCGTAAAGTCGGGCATCAGATACTGCCAAAGTGGTGGACAGAATAACAAACGCATGCGGAAAGGTAAAAAACACGGATCCGATAACAATTCCAATGGGGCCATAGATGCTGGCCCCCATCATCAGATCATTGAGCATTCCCTGATTGCCGAAAAGGTAGATCAAGGCAATTCCAGGCAATAGCGAAGGCACCAGAATGGGTGCCATTGCGACAAGGTGAAAGAAGCTTTTGTACCGCACTCGACTTCGGTTCAGCGCGTAAGCCAGCCCAAATGCCAACGACACGGTGGTCACCATTGTGATAACCGCGATCAACACCGAGTTTCTCACCGATCCAACCAAAGCGGGTGTCTGGATATAGGTTTTGAAATTGCTCAATCCGAGCGCTTTCGTTGGGCGCAGTTGCACACGCCGAAAATCGTTCGAACTTAGTTCAACCCAATCTTGCCTGTTGAAAGCGTTGATCCGACAAGGAATCGCGCGTCCGCTGTGGTGCCACGCACCCGATATTTTACAGAACTGCGAAAGCTGAAATCAGGAAAAAACTTGGTGGCAGCAAGTCGTCCGTCAGAAGATGTATCCAAGTCAGCGTCTGACAACACATCAAACTTTTTGTTCAAGTCACTGGCCGCAAACTCCGGACCTGAAAAACCACCATCTTCGTCACTTATCATGAAGGAAAACTGTGTCAGGTCAAAGCGGTAGGTCGAAACAGATTTTGACAACATCACACCAAGTGGCAAAATCAGAGACACCGTAAGGTACACAAGGATGACACCGACCCACAGCCTCGCGAGCATGCGATCGCGATCCACTTTTGGTCTATTGAGGGACATGGCGTTTTGTGCTGTCATCACGCCCTCTTCTAGCGGTTTCCTTTGCTTACGGCTACACCATCATTTTTCGACCTGAAAGGACAAATCTCGCCAGTCATGCACTCGTTTTGTTGATGATTTCGGCAAGGACCTGCCCCGCCTCAACCTGATCGCCGACCGCGACTCGCAACTCGTCCAACACACCGCTCTGCCCCGCAAGCAGCATATGCTGCATTTTCATGGCTTCGAGCACCAGAACGGGTTGATCCTTGGCTATGACATCCCCAACCTCCGCTCGAAGTTCCACCAAACGCCCGTGCATCGGTGCACGAATTTGGCCCGGAACATCGATCTTGGCATCGTGCGCGCGCGTCAGTGATGTGTCCCGTAGATGCAGAACATGTCCGTTTTCTTCTAACCAAACCTCGGAACGCCCAGTTATGTGGGCCGCGCCGCGGAAAAGGACCCCATCGCACTCGGTCCGCCACGTGTGCCCATCAAAATGAAAGGTTTCGAATACAAAGTCCTGTTGATTTACCTGAACCCGTAATCCCTTGGCCGTGCGCGTCACTTGGGCCTTCGTTGGCTGGTCTTTAGACATAAACAAGTAGTGTGCCGGTCTGCTCAGGCGTGGACGTGTCTGAGCAGCACCAGAGAGATAAAGCACTGCGGTAGCAAGAGCGATCTGGAAAGACTTTGGGGGGTTCTCCTCTAATTCTTGAGGAGGGAAACAAGTTTCAACAAATGCGGTGGTCGCCGCACCTGTTGCGAATTCAGAGTGATCCAACGCCTTGATTAGAAAGCTGCGGTTGGTCTTGGGGCCAAATATCACCATGTCTTGCAAGACCCGGACCAGTCGTTGTCGTGAGATTTCCCGAGTCTCGCCGTGAGCAATGATTTTTGCCAGCATAGGATCATAATGGGGCGACACCTCGTCCCCTTCGACGACGCCCGTATCTATACGCACGCCTTCAGTGTCCGGAACATCCAAGTGTAGAATTCGTCCGGCCGACGGTAAAAAGCCATTCCCGGGGTCTTCTGCATAAAGTCGGGCCTCAATCGCCCAACCGGACAAGGTTACCTGTTCTTGAACTATTGGCAACGTGTCGCCTTGGGCCACGGCGATCTGCCATGCCACCAAATCTGTTCCCGTCACTATCTCGGTCACTGGGTGTTCCACTTGAAGGCGGGTGTTCATCTCGAGAAAGAAGAATTCGCCTGATTGGTCCAGTAAGAACTCAACAGTGCCTGCCCCATGGTATCCAATGGCTTGAGCCGCCGCGACGGCCGCAGCGCCCATGCGTTCACGCAGGTCCGAGTTAACCGCGGGGCTAGGTGTTTCTTCCAATACCTTCTGGTGGCGACGCTGCACCGAGCAGTCGCGTTCGCCCAAGTGAATGATATTGCCATGCAAGTCGCCAAATACTTGAACCTCAACATGGCGCGGCGCGAGGATTGCGCGTTCTAGTATCATCGTCTCCGACCCAAAGGCCGCCAATGCCTCGGTCTTGGCCAATGCCAATGCGTCGTCAAATGCGTCTGTGTCTGAAACCAACCGCATACCTTTGCCACCACCACCTGCAGACGCCTTTATCATCACGGGGTAGCCAATTTTTGCAGCTTCAGTGCGCAAAACGACTGTGCTCTGATCCTCACAATGATATCCGGGGACACATGGCACATTGGCTGAGAGCATACGGGTTTTTGCGGTGGCTTTATCTCCCATGGCCCTGATGGCATCCGGACTTGGTCCAATAAAAACCAAGCCCGCGTCAACACAAGCTTGAGCAAATTCAGCATTCTCAGACAGAAACCCATATCCGGGATGAATGGCCCCCGCCCCGGTTTTTTGAGCCGCGGCAATTACCTTGTCCATGTTCAGATAAGACAGCGTGCTTTGCGCTGGCCCTATGCACACAGCCACGTCTGCTTTGGCCGCATGCAAAGCATCCCTGTCCGCATCCGAATACACGGCCACAGTGCGATAACCCAACGCTTTGGCAGTTTTGATGATGCGCACAGCGATCTCGCCGCGATTGGCAATCAATATGGTGTCGAAACGCATGCCGCCCCCCCCTTAATGCCTTGCCACGCCGAAAGAAACTGGCTGTAGTTCCCGTCGATTGGCGTCGCCGATGGTGGCCAGTACCTCGCCAAGGATTTCGCGCGTGTCGCGTGGATCGATCACTCCATCATCCAAGAGTTTACCCGAGTTGTGGAACGCGCTGCTTTGCATGCCAAACAGGTCTGTGATTTTCTGGGCTTGGGCTTTCATTCGATCAGGATCGGGCACGACACCCTTCTTTGCGGCCGCCTCTTCCGTAACAATGGCCATAGTGTGTGCCGCTTGCTCTCCGCCCATCACGCCGATTTGGGCATTGGGCCAGCTAAAGGCAAAACGCGGCCCCATACCACGTCCACACATGCCATAATTCCCAGCGCCAAAACTTGCGCCAATCATCAATGTGACCTGCGCGACGGTCGCTGTGGCAACTGCTTGGATCATCTTGGAGCCATGTTTAATCATGCCGCCACGTTCATAGGCTTTGCCAACCATGTATCCGGTTGTGTTTTGCAAGTAGATGATCGGTGTGGAGGACTGACAGCACAGCTGAATAAAGTGCGAGGCCTTTGTGGCTCCGGCGTTATCAATTGGGCCATTGTTGCCAATAAACGCGCAGGCGTGCCCTTTGATCTGCCCCTGCACACAGATCGTCGCTGAACCGTAAGCCTCTTTGAATTCAAGAAAATCTGACCCGTCCACGAGCCGGGAAATCACCTCACGGACATCGTAGGGCTGGCGAAAATCCACAGGCACGAGCCCCGCTATGTCTTCGATATCCTGTACGGGATCTGAGAATTTTCGTTGCAGGTCAGACCCCAAGTG
>ERZ1046740.2910-NODE-2910-length-10699-cov-4.955750_pt1 | contig 10699 bp, 11 predicted proteins | sample MGYA00383093_ERZ1046740 | MGnify/ENA primary metagenome ERZ1046740 (study PRJEB29581, sample SAMEA5548363) | metagenome | biome: marine; feature: coastal; material: water | depth 25 m | study: Short-term variability in the microbial, nano- and picoplankton...
CAGTCCGGATGACGGTCTTTGAGAGATTTAAGAGAAGATACAACTTTCATAACAAAAAAGAGAGAATTGGAGAAAAAAAGGTCCGTCCTTCCCCCTGTCAATGGCAAAGGCGGAAATAAATCCTTAATTTCAATTCACCGAAAGATCGTCGGGTTCGTCGGCCAGCAACTGCATTTCCGGGCTGACCCGGGAGAGGATCGAACGCCAGACAGTCAGCCCCTCCTGCTCTTCGAGCTCAGGCGACAACGATGCAACCACCCAGGACTCGACCTCGATCTCCCCCTCAAGCTGGCCCTCGCCCCATCCGGAATGGCCGATGAAGCCACGCAGCTCAAACTCGGGGTCATCTTCCAGAATCTGACGGGCCTTCACCTCGTCGATTCCAAAATACAACTTAAAGGTGCCGTCCTCGCTCGACCACTTCCAGGCGACCAGAATCATTTGATCACTGGCAACCGGTCCGCCTTCATAGAGTGGGACATGGGCAAAGTCCGATCCACTCAGCTCGGAATCATATTCTCCAAGCGTCTGGTCGAGCGGACGGTTTACAATCACGCCCAAGGCACCCTCTTCCGGAGTATGCGCGGTCAACAGAATGACGCTGCGCTTGAAATTCGGATCCAGTAACGACGGGTGCGCGACCAGTAAAGAGCCCGCGAGTTGCAGCACATCGTCCTCTTCATTGTCAGAAATAAAACGCATAATACATCCAACTACAGCTGCCCGAGACTCACTCCACTCTCGGTCAGAATTTCCTTCACCAGATCATCATTACGATAATCGCGATGATATTTGATGCAACTAATACCTGCCGCCGCCAGAATCTTGGCACAATTAATACAAGGAAAATGGGTAATATACACGGTGGCGCCTTCGAGCGAAACTCCGCGCCGGGCGGCATCGCAAATCGCATTCTGCTCCGCGTGAACCGTGGCTTGTTCATGCCCGTCACGCACGCGCGAAGCATGCGGGGCGCCCGGCAGAAAGCCATTATAGCCCGCCGCGATAATACGATTCTTCTGCGAGCCACCGGAAACGATCACACAGCCGACATGCAAGCGCTCGCAGCTGGAACGCGACGCCATGAGAAGCGCAGTCGCCATGAAATAAGTATCCCACGACGGACGCTCCGCCCAAGATTCGGTCAACGCCTCAAGCTGGCTCAACATTGCGGCTTCCTCATCAACAGGAGCGGGGGGTAACTGAGATTCTAAACTCATGATAGGTGAATTTACCGCTCCGATCATAGCACCCGCAACTGTGAAGTTACAGATCAGTCGGAACTACCAAGGAAAAACAGTAATCGAAAGATACCCCCGGGGCAACTGAGCGAGCACCTCGGCCTCGCGCAACCACTCCGCCGCCGCGCGGTCGAAGGTCTCATTTCCGGACGAACGCCCGAGTGTCGGCGCGCCAAGCACCGCCCCGCTCCCGGAAACTCTGATATAATAAAGCACCGGATGAGAGACGGGCGCCGCAGTCGTGTAATCCAATTCAGCAGCAAGTGACATTCCCCCGGCCATAGGATCCCCGAGCACTGAAATTTCGGCAACCGGATGCGAATCGGGCAATGCGACCAGAGAATCCGACGATTGCGCAAAACCGGAGAAAAAGCGCCAAAACCGTGACGCCAACAAATCGATCGGCGTATCCACATTAGAATCATGCGCTACGAGCAAGCCCGATGGTTGCAACTCACGCAGTAAATGTATCTCAGGTTCAAACTTGGGGAACTGCCCCCGCGCAGCATCACGCGAATCAACGGGAGCCGCTTGGGACGCATTCCAGCGAGTCGGAATAAACAGCGGCGCCGAATCAAACAACGCGGCCTGCTCCTCCAACTCGGTATCGCTGGCCAACGAATCCGCGGAAACATACACCACAAATGGTCGAGTCTCCGCGCGGTCCGGCAAAGGACTTGAAATCACCCGGAAGAACAAAAATCCGGCGAGATGAAGCGCGAGCCCAAGCAACAAGGCCAGCCGCAACACCGGCGAAACCACCCGCTGTGAACGCTGGCTCGCGCGTTTTGACTGCTGATCAAGCTCTGCCATTACATCACCGGAAACAACACATTGCGACCTTGCTGGAGTGAATCCCCCTGAATCAAATCGAGCGTCTGCTCCACTTTCTCGCCCGCGACCTGCACCTCGGCAAAGCCAGCCTCCTGCGCCATCCGGCAAAGATCCAGAAACAGTTGTAGCTCCATCGTGGCCTGGGCTTTCACGAGTAAAATGCAACTCGCCTTGCCGGCCTCTTCAATGTGCAAGCGAAAAGCCCGCTCAATGGAGGCATGCTTATAAACACTGCCATCGAAAAACAACATTCCTTCATTTCCAATGGTCAACACAGCCACCGCCGAAGCGTCATGCTGCATCCGTAAATCGGTCGAAGGCAGATCCACCCGCACACCGGGCAGCATAACGAAACGCGTGAAGAGCAAACTGATGAGTAACGCGAGGACCATCAAATCCAGCACCGGGATGAAATCCACTTTGATTTCCGGACGCTTCAATCGTTCCAACAAACCAAATGACGTCGTAAACTCCCCGCCCGGGGCGGCGAGTTGACTCGCGGCATTCTCTTTGAGTGTTTCCATCCCTATGAATCCTCGGTCGCTGAAGGCGCGACATCTTCAATTGGTTCAACTGTCAGAAACTCATGGACATTATGGCCGACCCATTCAAAATCGTGCACGAGGGCACGCACGCGGCCACTAAGAAAGTGGTGCGCTAAAGTCGCCATCACCGCAATCGCCAAGCCGGATGCCGAAGTGATGAGTGCCTCTGCCAGAAGACGACCAAACTCGCCACTATCTCCATTCGAAGCTTCGAGCTGGTAGAGCGCTTGCAGCGCCGCGAGCAGCGTACCGAGAAATCCGAGTAACGGCGCAATCCGTGCGAGCGCTGCAATCGTCCCGATACGCCGCTCCAAGACCGGGATCTCGACGATCGCCGCAGACTGAATGGCCGATCGTATATTCTCACGCGACTCGCCATAGTGCAGCAATGCGGATTTCACAATACGCGCCATCGGACCAGGCGTGTCCTCGCAGAGTGTCAGCGCCTCGACGAGACGCTTCTTACTCACCAGATTTTTGATCCCACTGAGAAAGTCCTCCGTTCCCACCTGTCCCTTATGCAGGAATAATGCCCGCTCGATAAACAGGACAAAGCCCAGCAGACTAACGAAGAGCAGCGGATACATAATTGGTCCGCCTTGAAGAATGAACGTGTGTTGAAAGTAATCCATTGGGTCAGTTTTCTAAAATTTAAGGGACGCTCTACTCTTCGACAACAGGTAATCGATCTGCTCTCGACTGCGCAAGATTTCGGCCGGGAAGATTATACGCCACCATTTTCCGATAGACACGCCGCGCCTCTGCCAGCTCGCCATCGTTCTCCAAGAGCGTGCCCAATTCAAGCAACGCGCGCGACATCCAATAGCGGCCCGTAGCACCGAGACGCGTCGCACTCTCCCCATCCAGCAGGAATCGACTGAGAATCAATGTGAATACTAGCTGAGCCTCGTCGTGCGCATCGCGCTGCATCAAAGCAAAGCCCCACTTATAGCCGACCTCGGCTTGGAAATCGATCGGTAGGCTCGGAATGTCGATCAACCGCTCCAGCGCAAGTGCCACGTCTTTAAGCTGCTCCCCGTCATCTTTCGCCAACGCCAACATGCAATCCGCGCGGGAAAGCTCGGCACTATAACGGCGCTCATGCTCCGGAAAGGTATTGATCAAATCCTCATAAATAATCTGCGCACCGGCAAAATCATTCATCTGCCGGAGTAAATCGCCCTGCTTCAAACGGGCGGAGAAGAACAGAGGATCCAACGGATAACGCTCGGTCAGGTCATGATGCACACGCACTGCTTCCGCATAATAATCCGGCCCCCGGCGCTCACAATACAACGCCGCTTCAAACAATGCCTGCGGAGCCAACAGACTGTCCTGATAAGTCGAAGCCAGCTTGGCGAGAGTCGCTTGAGCTGATTCGAAATCGCCGATCGATCCATGGTAATTCGCTTCCGTAAGGTAAGAGCGCTCCGCCGCGGAGCTCTCTGCGAAACCCGTGCGCAAACGGCTCAGCACATCCATTCCCGCAGTGGAATCACCCGAACGGATCAGAATGTCAGCCTGCAGTAACAATACCTCTGTCCGCAGTAAGCGCGCCTCGGCAGGATCGAAAGTCCCCTCCGGAATCGACTCAATTCGGGCGAGCAATGTATCCACACGCGCTTGCACTCCTTCCGCGTCCCCAGCCATCAAAGCCAGACGCGACTCAAGCCAACGCAACCGCAAATCCAGCGCCGTCGGAACCGACCCCGTCGAGCCATCCTCCAGCAACAAGCGCACACGCTTCAATGCTTCCTCCAGCGCACCGTTGGCCTGCAGTGCTTGCGCCACATTCCACTCCGCACGCCAACGATCTGCCACGCTAATACTACCACTAAAATCCGCCTCATCGATATGCTGCAAGGCCGCCTCGACCTGCCCGTCCCGCACCTCTGCGGTGATCAATCGAAGAAACAACTCACCGTCCTGATCCGCCCCGACCCCGCGAAAACGAGCCGCCTGATAAAAATCAACCGCATTGCGATAATCGTTATTCAAGAAGTAGCAGTCACCGATCAGACGGTTCAACACCTTACGCTGTTCCACTTCCTCCTCCTGATCGCGCAATTGAATCAAGAAATCCGCCGCGGCCCGATATTGCGCCGGAGTCCGCTGCAGCGCGGCATAAGCCAGCAAGCGATATACATTGGTAATCTCACTGAGCCCCGGAAACTGCTCCAGCAGCAGTCGAGCATCTGCCTCGGCGAGTGCAATCGCCCCCGGCAGCTCGTCAGCCAGAGCGATTTGACTGCGAATATAATACATCTGCCCCAACAACGGATGCGGTTTCGGCTGAGCAATCATCTCATTCAAAAACACCGACAACTCCGAACTCTCCTGCGTGTGACGCGCAAGCAACTGCAACGCGATACTCATCACCTCTCGATTCTGCCCATGACGCACCAACTCCCTCAAAGCCGCCCGGCCACTCAGCGAATCCGCCCCTAAAATCATTCCTTTAAGCAAAAACAACTGCTCGCGCTCACGACTGCCGTACCCCGAGCGCGTATTCGCCAGCTCTTGGTCAATCACACGGATGGCTTCTTCACCCCGACCCATATTGTGCAAAATGATGGCGTACTCACGGGCATACGGGTAAGCCGCGGCAGTCCCCTGCAAGCGCTCCAACTGCCCGCGAATCTCCGCAGCAAGCGCATCACTGGCAGGGGATTTCAACATTTCCTCCCGAAGTATCAAACTGTCAAAAAACGCCCGCTGCGCCGCGGATACGGTCACTGCTTGCGCCTTCGCAAATGCCGGAGCCACTGCCTCGGCCCGCCCGGCAAGCTCAGCCCGCAAGCCTTGCAACAAATAAAACCAAGGTAGCTCGCCCGAATTCAAGCCATCCACCGAAATCTGATTCAGCGAGGCACGCAGTGCATCCGTATCCACATTTTTACCATCCCCATAAGCACTCACCGCATGATAGAGATGATACACATCAGTCCGCCCCGCATCCGGAATTTCCTCCAAAACCGATCGCGCCGCCACAAAACGTCGCTGCGCAACCAACGAAGCCGCCAACGGTATCCGCAAGTCCGCGGCTTGCGACGGAGCAATCCACGGAACCGCAAGTAATTCGCGGTACAAATCCTCAGCCAGCCCCGCCAACCCCGAGCTCAGAGCCCGATCCGCCGCGTCGATTTTCCATTCAAAAACGACCAACTCATCCGCATTGGCCACGTCCACCCGATCCACCACCAACGGCGCCTGCCCCCAAACAGAAGAAACCGCGCCACCAGCACAGAGCACAACAACAGCGAGATTTCGCTTCAGACAAATAAAAACAGGAAAATTCAACGACATGGAATTCCGGAATGACAGAGTGTCCCGCCTCAAGTTGCAAAAGGATTTTCACCCACACATGGCAAATGAAGTAAAAGCACACCAATCTTTGGTGTAGCCCCGGTATTAGGCAGGGCATGCTTCCAGCTGTGTTGCTACTTTGGCTGCGTGTGCCATGCGACGCTCACAGAGCGAATCATGGTGCGGGTAGACGGAATCGAACCGACGACCTCTGCGTGGAAGGCAGATGTTTTACCTCTAAACTATACCCGCGTGAATCGAAGCGCGTAAAATGCCCTCACCTATACGAGTGGGTCAAGTCAGGAATTGAGAGAATTAGGTAAATCTCCTCAATATCAATCCAAGTCATTTGGCTCTGGGAAAGGAATCGGGGCATTGAGGTTTTGCTCTTCAATAAAATCCTGAAGGATCAACGCGGCCGCTCGGGAATCAATCTCCCCACTGCGGCGATCGAGCTTCTTCTTTTGCCCCTTCAAGCCCTGCTCCACCGAGTGACTCGATAAGCGTTCGTCAATGCGATGGATCGGCAAGCGAAAGCGCTTTGTAATCTCTTCAATAAAGACATCCACTTCCTTAGCCTTGAAGCCAACGGAGCCATTCATATTCAAGGGATAGCCGCAAACGATCTCATCAATCCGGCGCGCTTTGATCATCTGCTCAATATACTGAAGGCGCGCTTTTTTGGATGCCGCCACGGCGGCTGGTAGCGGAACGGCGATGCCGACCTCGTCTGCATACGCGAGTCCGATCCGCTTCTCGCCCCAATCTATGCCCAGGTAGTTGATTCGAATTAAAAATTTAGAATTAAAAATTAGGAATGCGCCACGATGCGTAAGCCAACGCAATAAAGCGTGATTACATCAGGCGCTTCAATGCTTCTTTGGCACCAATGGCTTGCACGAGTGCCTTAATCTCCTGAGCCTTGTCCTTGTGGCAGACCAGTGTGGCATCGCCGGTCTTCACCACGATCAAATCCTGCACACCCAGCAGCGCAACGAGATGATCCTCATCGCGTGAAAATACAATATTACCACTGGAGTCCTGCAAGTGCGCTTCGCCGCGCACGACATTGCCCGCTTCGTCGGCCGGATAGTGACGCTCGACCGCAGGCCACTCGCCCACGTCGTCCCAATCAAAACCGGACTCAACCATCACCACGTTCGCAGCCTTCTCGATGATCGCATAGTCGACAGAAATTTTTTCCAGATCGGGATAATGCGCTTCCAGTAGGAGATCAATCGCAGTGCCGGCTGCTAAACCGGTGTCGATCGCCTGCAAGGCACTCCATAGGGACGGTGTGTTTTTCTCCAGCTCGGCGGTGATTGACGCAACTGACCAAACAAACATACCGGCATTCCAAAAATAATCCCCCGAATCGAGATAGCCTTGAGCCGTTTCCAAATCCGGTTTTTCGACAAAGCGCTTCACCTTGAACACATCGCGTCCGGCAAAGTCACCGAGCTTGTCGCCCTGCTGAATGTAGCCGTAACCCGTGGCTGGGAACGCGGCCGTAATCCCGATGGTTGCCAGCACCGGATTTGCCTCTGCGGCGGCAAAAGCAGTTTCCAAAGTCGCACGCAAGCCCTCGGCGTTATGAATCACCGCATCGGCGGGAAGCATAGCAAACGACGCATTCGGATTTTCACGCTTTACCAGAATCGTAGCCAGCCCAACCGCGGCGGCGGTATCGCGCCCGACCGGTTCGCCGATCACCTTGGCGGGGTCCAACTCCGGGCAGACTTCAAGCACCGCATCGCGCTGTTCGGTATTGGTAATCACAAACACATCCTCGGCGGGCACAAGCCCTTCGAGGCGGTCAATGGTTTGGGCCAGCATCGCCTTGTCGCCGACAATCGGCAGCAATTGCTTCGGACGCGCCAAGCGACTCTCGGGCCAAAAACGTTCTCCGCGGCCACCGGCCATGATCACTACATATCTATCTGCCATACCGCTACGCTTGCTCGATACGCCCGCATGGCAAGACAGAAGCGGCGGGGTGTTCATCGCAAATTGACACCACTGATAGAATCACCGAAAGAGTTTAGACGCCCATTCAATAAAATGGTGAAACTATCACTATGCCACTGACACCTGCAGATAAAGAAACACTCCGCCAATCGCTCTGCGCACTACAGCGCTTTACGCTCGAAGCGATCCTCAACGAGCGTGCCAGCCGCACGCCCAAGCAGCTCGCGGCCATCACTGAAGAGACTGCGGCGGATGTGATCTACGCGATCGATACCATTGCCGATCAAGCGATCTTCAAATGGTTTGAGGATCACTGGCGTGCCCAATGGCCGATGCAAATTATCATGGAAGGACTGGATGATGCACACACGCTTTGCTTCCCCTTGGGCACCAAAATCGAAGACACTACCCTCAAATGTATTATTGATCCGATCGATGGCACGCGCGGCATCATGTATGACAAACGCCCGGCTTGGATACTTGCGGGCATCGCACCACAGCGCGGCTCCGATAATACACTCGCCGACATCGAAGTCAGCGCGATGACCGAGATTCCCACCACCCGGCAATGGCGCGCCGATCAGCTCAGCGCCACACGAGGCGGTGGTATGCAGGCCGCCGCATTCGATATTCGCAACGACTTCAACCACTCCCCGGTCGAGCTTCAGCCGAGCACTGCGAGCGACGTACGCCACGCCTTTGGCACGATCTGCCGCTACTTCCCGGCCGGAAGCACCTTACTCGCTCAAATTGAAGAACTTTTATGGGACAAACTCTATGGCGATACGAGCGACGGCATCCCACTCGTCTTCAACGATCAATACATCTCCACCGGCGGCCAGTTCTATGAGATTTTAAGCGGCCACGATCGCTTCATCGCCGACATCCGCCCGATCGCGTTTCGCGTGCTGGACATCGAAGAAAATCTCTGCGCCCACCCCTACGATGTGGCGTGCGCCCTGATCCTGCAGGAGGCCGGCTGCATCGTCGAACACCCGGATGGCAGCCCGCTCGATTGCCCGCTCGATACGACCAGCGCCGTCAACTGGGTCGCCTACGCCAACGAAGATCTGGCGAGGCACATACGCCCGGCGCTGAAGAGCGTGTTAGCGAAGCTGGTGCCGTAGGGGTCAAAGTAGGCGACTTGCTTTAGCTGGTCGTCCGCTGGCAAGATACAATCCCGCATCGCCAAGACGGTTGGCCACCTAAAGGACGCCAACTACGCGCATAAAAAAGCCCTTCGCTCTGAGAACGAAGGGCTTTTTGAAAAATTATAAAACGAAGACGTTTTATGCGCCGACCTGGAAGCGAGCGAAACGCTTAACAACCATGTTCTCGCCCATTTTGGCGATCATTGTTGTGAGCAGTTCCTGAACGGTTTGGTCAGGGTTCTTCACGAATGCCTGTTCAAGAAGGCAGGACTCGCTCAGGTACTTGTTGATCTTACCTTCGACAATCTTCTCGATGGCGTGAGCTGGCTTACCTTCGGCTTGGCCGGCAGCAACCTTACGCTCCGCTTCAATCAAAGCAGGGTCGATGTTATCGCGAGACACGCAAGCGGGGTTGGCCGCTGCAATGTGCATCGCGATGTCGCGAACGAACTGCTTGAAGTCGTCGGTCTTGGCAACGAAATCACTTTCGCAGCTCACTTCGACCATCACACCCACTTTACCACCGAGGTGGATGTAAGTATCAATGAGACCGTCGGAAGCATCACGACCCGCTTTTTTAGCAGCAGTGGCGACACCCTTCTTACGAAGAATTTCAATCGCCTTGTCGAAATCGCCTTCGACTTCGACCAGTGCTTTTTTACAATCCATTAGTCCAGCGCCTGTGCTTTCACGCAGCTCACCGACCATTTTAGCGTTAATTTGAACACTCATGTTTCTATATTTAGCTTAATTAATATGAAATTATAGGGAAAAGCGTAATTACTTTTCTTCTGTAGAAGGCTTTGCTTCGTCTTCACCGTAACCAGCTGGAAGGGTCACATCGACGTCCTCCTGCTGTTCGAATGTTTGCTCGCGAACCAAAGGAGCTGCGCTCTTCTGGACCTTCTTGGCTTCGCGATGTGCGAGGCCGTTTTGCGCCGCTTCAAGGATCGTTTCAACGATGATGCGGATGGACTTAACAGCGTCGTCATTGCCCGGGATCGGAAAGTCCAGAACTGTTGGGTCGGAATTTGTATCCACAAGACCGATCACCGGGATGCCGAGGCGATTGGCTTCAGCAACTGCGATTTCTTCGTTCTTGGTATCAACAACGAAAAGTGCGGCTGGAAGTTCGCCGACGTTGAGCATGCCTTCGAAGTTACGGTTCATGCGGCTCATTTGGCGGCGGATCGCTGCCTCTTCCTTACCGGGAAGCTTTTCGAGTTCGCCGTCTGTATCCATCTTGAGGAACTTGCGGTATTTCGCGAGCGATGTCTTGATGGTGGTGAAATTGGTGAGACCTCCACCCATCCAGCGGTTGACGCAGAATGGCATCTGGCAAGCAGTTGCCGCTTCGCGCATGATTTCCTGCGCTTGCTTCTTGGTGCCGATGAAAAGGATGTCCTTGCCGGAAGCAACGGTCTCTTCGATGAAAGCATATGCTTTTTCAAGGAGCGCGTGAGTCTGCTCCAAATCGATGATGGAGATGCCGTTGCGGTTGTCGAAAACGTATGGCTTGGACTTTGGATTCCAGCGGCGGAGCTGGTGACCGAAGTGTACGCCTGCGTCGAGAAGGTCTTTAGGTGATGTATCCATGATATGTTCAAAGCCCCAAGGGGAATCCTCGGGGAGAAATGAAGGTTTCTTTTGTTAC
>ERZ1046740.2922-NODE-2922-length-10679-cov-11.586126_pt1 | contig 10679 bp, 4 predicted proteins | sample MGYA00383093_ERZ1046740 | MGnify/ENA primary metagenome ERZ1046740 (study PRJEB29581, sample SAMEA5548363) | metagenome | biome: marine; feature: coastal; material: water | depth 25 m | study: Short-term variability in the microbial, nano- and picoplankton...
CCATCTCTTTGACCTGTGGTTCCAGCTGGTAAAACTCCGGATCCTGTGGCTGAAGTTTTAGAAACTATTGTTGCAGCGTCTACAGCTACATCTGACCAGGAAGCTCCAGAATAAACTCTCATTCTGTTTGTGCTGGTGTTGTAATACATATCGCCAGCTGTTAAAGCATCACCATCATTATCTAATGTAGGATCAGAACTTTTTCCTCCCAGGTAGCTATCGTCGAATGCGTCTGCTGAAGCTGCTGCTGCTGCTGCCGAAGCTGCTGCTGCTGTAGCACTGGTCCCAGCGTTATTAGCCTGGGTAGTTGCTGTTCCAGCTTGAGTCGTTGCTGTTGAAGCAGAAGATGTAGCTGAAGTTGCGGATCCCGCTGCTGCTGTAGCCGAAGAACCGGCTGCAGTGGCTGAACTTGCTGCTGCTGTTGCTGAAGTTGAAGCTTCTCCAGCTTTAGTTGTTGCAGTCGAAGCACTTGTTGAAGCAGAGGTAGCACTTGTCGCTGCTGCGTTTTTAGATACTAGAGCTGCTGCTTCTGATGCCTCTGCATTGGTTTCCGCTGTTTCTGCGTTTGTTTCTGCAGTTTCCGCATTTGTTTCCGCTGTTTCCGCTGCAGTCTTAGCTGTTTCTGCTGCTGTCTTAGCTGTATCTGCACCAGATTTAGAAGTAGCTGCTGCACTAGCACTTGAAGCTGCAGCAGTTGCTGAACTAGCAGCAGCGGTAGCCGAAGCCGAAGCAGCACTAGCTGAAGTTGCTGCAGCTGCCGAATCTATTAATAAGGCCCAGTTACCATACCCAGCATTTGATGTTAATGGTTGAGCTCCAGCTGCTGTATGAGCAGTTAAGCAAATATATACATTTGAGTTTGATGTGTCTTTAACTAGATCACGAACAACGTATGATGTTGCAGCTGCCCAGTTTCCTCTCCAAACTCCAAGCTCCTGGGTAATTGTAGGATCACCTGTAGAAGAAAATGATAAAACTTTGTTTGCACGATCAGTATCACTCTCTGTAAATTCAGATAATGGAATACCAGTAGTAAATTGACCAAACCTTAATACTCTATTATTAAGATCATATTCAACTTGCTGGATCATCATTGCTAATTTATCCAGATCGTCGTTTAATGTTTCAGCTCTAAAGGTTCCACCAGTTTGATAGTCTGAGCTTCTTGCTACTGGAAGATCTCTATAGATCGTTATAATTTCTCCAGCTGAAGCGCCAGATCCTAATACAACATTTCCGCCAGAGCTCGTTCCCGCCCCAGTAACAGTGTAATGAGTTGTCAGTGTTTTAAGGGTTGATCCTATATAAACTTTAAGATCTGAAGTAGCAAATATTGGAAACGCATAAGCGAATGTTGTTTGGCCCGCACTTGCGGTGTATTGGACGCGTGGTGTAATATCACCAACTGTTAATGTTGCCATTTATAAGACTCCTGTTTTTGACATATCCGGGGCAGATTCTGGTGTCATACTTCCTGGTTTCCACCAATATCCTTGTCCATATTCTTTTTCTCTTTTCTTCATTTGATCTCTAAATTTTTTGTAAGATTTTGGATCTGTCATATTCATTAATTGATCTAATATCGCACGTTCATAAACTCCTCTTATAAACCACACCGAACTACCAGGTGTATAACGTCGTAGGAATTGTATCATATCCGCGCTAATATTTGTATCTTCTCCAGCAATAAATTGTTGCAGATTTCCTATTGTTAATTTTGCTATATCATCTGCAAGTCCAAACCCTGGTCCCATTATTGTTTTTGTAAGTGTATTTCCATATCTATTTTGATCAGAATGTAAGAAATCGCCAAAGATACCTAGGCCACCGCCTTGTAGATGAGCAGCTGCCCAAAACTTTGGCTCTGTCATATCTCTTGGGTTCCTACCTTTCGCTATTTCCTTCGCTTGGAGCGCAATGGCACCAAACACTAGCAAACCAATAGAAAGCTCTGCTAAGTATTGTATCTTTGATCCTAGGGCCCTTTGTGATGCTCCTCTATATAATTGTTTAGTAATCATCAAGACAGGGAAAGATTTATACATTGCAACAGTCCTGGTAACTTCTCCTAAACCACCTCGTCTAGCTCCTAGGGTAGCAATAGCTTGAGATCTAAAATCTGGCATAAGTACAGCTTGATCCACTTCGCTTAATACCATCTCATGTACTTTAGTTGTAAGCCTATCTTTAACTTTTTGATCAAGATCTGTTCTTTTCATCATATTTTCTATGGACCAATACTTAGCTCCTTTATGATTAATAGGATTCGTAGATCTAATTAAATCCCAATCTTCTGGAGTAATCTTGTACCTGGTTAAAGCTTCTTGACGTTTTTTAGGTAGATTTTTAAATGATTTTGCAGAGTCTATAGCCATTTGAGAAAACGTAGCCATACCATAGCCTTTTCTTAATGCGTCAGTCCAAGGAGATAGCAATGAAGCTCTCATTGTAAAGTCAGCTGCTTTAGCTGCAAAGTCGGCACCAGTAAGCTCTGTAAATCGATTTGCTGCTAATGCTCTACTTGTCCAGGCTTCTGCAACTAATCCCATTTCAACTGCTGCAATACGATCTGCTTTGTTTGCTGGATTAAATTGCTTTAGAGCTTCTGAAAAAACTTTCATTGTTGGAATGCCATTCATCTTAGCTGTCATTCTTGCAATCCAGGGATCGTTCAATGAAGATAAGAAGGCACCGCCTAATTGTGCTGCGACTAATAAACTCCTGGTTGTTTTCATAAAATCAGCACCAGCAGTCCATACAGTGTTATTAACTTTACCCGAAGCTACATTCCACAAAGCATCCATAGAAGCCAGGCCAGGTTCTGAAGCGCCTTGCTTTTGTGCCATTTGTCTAAGATAGTTAAAAGTAGCTTGTGGGTTTGGACCAAGGATCTCCATCATAGAGATCTCATGACTCATATTAGATAAGTGATCCATCATAGTTGTATAAAGATCTGGACGACCAAATTTGTCGTTTAGATCCAACCAATCGTCTACATTTTTAAATACCAAGACTCTGTGTTCCTGGTGTCTATTTGCCATTTTCTTACCGCCACCTGTCATAGTCGGTTTTAAACTGTGTAGGCCATTTGTTTTTATATCATTGTAAGCATTGCCTAGCAAAATCTTTATTTCAGCATCATCCATTGCTATACCTAGATCATTGATCATTCTTTCACGATCTAGCTTCGATCCAAATTGAGTAATAAAATCTTCTTCGCTAATCTTTGCTATGAGTTTTGGATCCCACCAATGAGGCCACCAATTTTCTAATTTTCTAATACTTCCGCCAGCACGATTAAAACGCAGCCTGGCATCTTCAAATACTCCAGCAATCTCCTGGGCAAATTCTTTTGCTATCTTATTTCCAGTATTTACACCTTCTATTTCACGAACAACATCTCTCATTCCAGCAATATCCTGGCGCAATCCTAAAGTCTTAGTTCTAAAAGTTTCCATACCTTTAGCGATCTTCATATGAAATTGGCCTAATACAGTTTTAGCTCTGAAATCAATATTAGTTTCACTTAATATATCTTGAATATCTTTAGTAATTATTGATACAACACCACGTCTAAAGCTAACTGAATGACTACTCGCTTCTTTTATAGCCTCATTAACTTTAATGATCTGTAATGCTTTTTGTCTTTTCTGTAAAGCAAGCTCTGCCATTTTTGCGTCAATGACATCTTTTTGAGCCATTCTTTTTGCTGCACCAACATCCATGCCTTCTTTAATATATTTAGCTATAAATTTGTCTAATGCTGCTTCTAGCTCTGTTGCTAATTGTTCTGGAATTTCTCTAGCTTGTGTCGCTTCTCCAATACATTGAATTAATGTAGCCATTACGCTGCTCTCCCCATACATTTATTGAGAGAATCTAATGACTTTTGATCATTCTCTATATCGTTAAAAACTTTTTTGACTGATTGAATAACTGTCGTTTCGTTACCAAGATCATCAAGAACAGTAAACGGAATCTCAAATTCATCACCAGCTTCATCAATAATGCGCTGCGCTTCAATGAACTCTTCGTCCATTATTCTGTTTAATTCGGGATCGTCTAGTACCGGCCTGGCACCAGTGTCTATTTTTGTAGTATTAGCCTTCTGGCCTGTGCTGCTCGTTTCTGTGTCAGTTGATCTCTCGCTTGTTTGTACTCCTCCGGTGTCGTCTGCTGCATTTTTTTGATCCGATCTTCTTGGGAAGCCACTTTGAATGCCTTGGGATTCTGCGAGTTGTTTGTGGGTTGTTGCGTTTTCATTTAATTTTCCTCTAGCGGTAAGTTTATTATACTCTTCTTTGTCTAAAACCTTAATTTTTCCATTTTTAAAACTTGCAATTACTTTTGGTACTGCTCCAGTAGTATCATACAATTCACCATCTGATACTAACCTGGCATAAGATTTAAAGTTTTTATTAAAACCTTTGTGTCTTTTTAAAAGCGCTCCTGGTACAACCATTCTTCTAGTTTCAAAAAACCTCGATAAATTTCTAATTAAAGCTTCTGAAGGATCAGCTGTAACTCCAAATAATTTAACGTCATACCCAGCATCTTTTAAATCTTGAATTATTTGCTTTGCTTTTTTAGGATCCCATAATGTTTTATCAAGAACTAAATGTCGACCATCCTCCATAGCTCGTTGTTGAAGATTGTTAGCTATTTCAGAGCTTTCTCTGTGTGCAAGATTGGCTGCACGATGATCACCAGCTTTAGTAATTTTTTGATAGGCTGGAATACCAGGGATTGTTTCAGTTCCAGTTTTAACTAAATCTGGATCAATATGTACAAATCCTTTTTCTGGAATTGTGCCATCCGCTTGTAAACGTGATAACAATGTTCCTTTACCCGCAGCAGATCCTCCACCCATTAATATAGCAACTGGTTTTTCTCCTTTAGCAGCAACTTCACCTTCTTTTAAAAAACCATCTATAATTTTTTTATGAAGTTTTTGTCGAACTAAAGTGTATGCACCGCTTTTAGTAGTGTGCCTTTCTTTAGTATCAATTCTTACTAAAGAATCTGTATCATCAAGAGTACCTCTAGCTTCTGGATAACCAAAGTTTGCTCCTTCTTCATCTACAAGATCTCGATTAATTTGAACTTTTCCTTCAGCAGTTAATGAGTATTCTGGACTGCCTTTTATATCACTCAAAATTCGATCAATTTCTGCTTGAAGATCTTCACCTAATCTTCCATCGTCTATTGCTTTTTGAATATCATCAATAGCTTTAAGCTGTGCATCTTGCTCTAATACACTTCTAGCTGGCGGAGCTCCGTTGTATAGATCAATGTAATTCTCCAGAGTTTGTGCTTTTACATTTTCTCCCTGGGCCCTTAATTTTTTTGCTGCTTTTCCAGCATCAATTAAATCAACAACATAACTACCACCGGCCCTAGTAACACCAGCAAATCCACCGACTGTTAATATTGTTACTGCAGCATCTTTTAGATCCCAAGGAGTTTCTAATTTAGCTGACCAATCCATTACAAAAGGCTGTATGACTGTTTCAGATCCAGCGCCAATTAAAAATTCTGTATAAAATGCTTTCATAGCATTAAATGATTTTGAACCACCAACAATTTTAGACGTGCCAAACATCATAGAAGCAACAACAACTGGATCAGTTAAAGCTTCTTTCATAACACCAGTAAGCATTCCAGCAACACCACCCCAAGTTCTATTGTTTGATACTTGGGACATTACTTCTTTTAATCTTGTTGATTCTTTTTGGGCATCTTGCATGATCTGATCCCAAGTTTTAAGTCCCATATCTGGAAACTGTTCTTGCAACTTTAAAATATCAAAAGTTAAATCTTTAAATCTTTGTTTTTTACCTTCATAACCAAAATCATTTAATGACTTACCATCAACCATGTTTGCCATTACCGCTGTTCTTGTAAGAGGTGATGTTAACAACAACCCTTTTTCAATAGTTGTCAGATCTCTTTTTGGTGATTTAAAACCTTCTGCTGCTATTTTGGGATTAAAGCGCATATCTGGGTTATGAGCTTGATACACAAGATCTAATTGACTATTAATTAAATCAGTCATTACTTCTTCTTCAGAAGTTGATTTAAAGTGATATGCGAAATTTGCTGCAGACGCAGTAAAGTTATCTTTAAAAGTCGTTTCCAGACCAGCGACATCGGGAGCTGGTCCAGAATGAAAGCTCAATCTATTCAGATAATCGCTGGATCCGGAATCTAGTACACCCATTAGTTAGTTGTTTGAGTTAATATAAGTTTTTTTCCAGCAGCATCATGTGGCTCATCATTAATCATTTGTACTGCGCCTGTATAAAATCTACCATCCTCGTATTTATATTCTGGTGGGTTTTCACTGTCGTAAGACTCAGACATTACCAAAGCTGCAGCTTCATCGAGCTCTGCAGCATCTTCTGCTGCTTCTTGTGTTTCAGCTGCATATTCATCAGCTTTTGCATTAGCTGCTGCTTCTTTATCAAATTTAATGTAATCCACCGCAAAACCATCTTCAGTCCAGGATTTTTTATCACCCCATTTAGTGTCATAATTAAAGATAAATGTTTCGCCAAATTTGTTTCTTAATTCTTCTGCTGGTGGCCCTTCATTAATAATGACAACATATTGACCTTGACCTACACTAACAAATTGTCCATCTTTAACCATTTCCAATGCTTCAGTAGCTGTGTATCGATTAAGATCAACACCGCCCATTGCATTAAGATCATTCCTATCTAATGTATCTAACTTCTCTTCAAACATATCTGTATTAATGTTTCTATTTGGTGCAATAAGTTTTGATCCATTAATCTCTAATACACCGCCAGTTATTTGAGTAATGAATTTATCTACTTCTTTTTGCATATCTGGTACGTTATCTGAGTTACCTCTGTGTTTATTAACGTACAGTGCTGTTGCTGACTGAATTACCATTTGCGTGTAATCTGGATTTTGACCAGCAGCATCTCCCATTGAAGTTAAGATTATATTTTTAAGATCTGGATCTACTTCAACTAATCCTTTGTCTATCGCTTCTAAACCTAATAAAATATTTTCACCGACTTTGATTAAGCCAAAATTTCCAGTTGATCTTGATTCACTGATTAATTCGCCAACCATAATGTATTCTGGAGAAGTATCTTTAAACATGCTTTCAAATAGATCTACAGACGCATTACCAAAGCCATCAACAAGACTTGATAAAATGACCAACTTATTTTGAGATCCTGTTTCTGTATCTTCTAACCTGGCTATTAAATTATCTCTTTCTGATTGCGTTAATGGGGATCCTCCAGATACTCCATAATGATCTTGAAGTTGTCGATACTGCAATACTCTTTTTTTAATTTGCTCGCCATTTGAAAAATCTAAAACATCAACACCCTCAATAAGTCCATGATCTATTCCAAGATTTAATATATCTGTATTCATCCTGGCCTTTGTATCAGCATAAATCTTTTTATAGCGCTCTAATAATTGTGCTTTAGCGGGTGATAAAGTTTTTGATCCACTCATCTCCTGGATCTTAAATTCCATTATTGATGGTGAAACTGTCATAAAGACAGCTGCTGCTGCTGCTTCTGATTCTGCTTTTGCTAAGTCAGACTGCAAATCTGGAAATCCAGCAAGTTTTAGTTTTAGATCTTCAAGTGTTTTTGGAAATTGATTAAGATCTAAAGCTTTTATATGATCTTGTACTGAATCTTTTAATATAGCTTTTTCTGCATTTTTTAAAGCTTTTGCTGCAGCTACGTCAGCATTTTCATCAGCTTTAACTCTATTGATCATTGTATTCATCTTAGAGATGATGGTTCTTTTAGTCTTTGGCTCAATGCTTCTTTCATTGCCTTCATCATCAATTAACTCTTCTTCATATGCTTCAAAAGCATCTATAGCAGTTTCTGCAGCTTCAACACCATTTTCTTCGAGTTCTCTTTTAAATGTGCCCAGGATTAATTCATAGTCAGCCAATTCTGATAAATTATTTAAAGTTGTATTAACTTCAGCTTGATCTAAAAGGTTTAAAGTGACACCCTCTTCTAATGCAGCCTTTATTTGCATCATTTGATCTTCACCACCTTCAATATCGCCTTTAGCAAATAATTGCAGCGTCAACTCTTTTGCTAACTCAACACCTTGAGTAATTGTAGCAACTTGAGCTTTTTGCTCTTTCTTCATGAAATCTTCACCAATTCTTATTGTTCCATTAGAAATGGCGGTATTTACATCTGCTTCTGCAAGCGCTCGCATTGATGGATCGACTTCAGATAACAATCCTTTTTTATAGCCAGCTGATAATTCTTGAAAGGCTGCAACATCGTAAGGATTCTCCATTTTTATCCTGGAGATATTTTCATTAATATCAATTTTGATCTGAGAAGCGTGAGCGAGTTGAGCACCAGAGTTAAATGCCCTGGATCTAATTGTTGAGTTATCACTGAGATCTAAACCACCAATCTTTCCACTGGCAGCTAATTGACCAGCTTGCTTTCCTTCGATACCAGCTTGTTGAGCTTCTCTTTCAAACTGTTTATTGGAAAATTGACGCAGCCGATCAGCTAAAGAGTTTAAATTATTAGCTTCCGCTTTTGATGTTGGAACTGCCTGGGCAGCTTCAGATCTTTGGTATCTTGTTATTTCAGCCATATTATCCTATGTTGCTTGAAGTCTGAGCAGCACTTAATAAGGTACTAGCAGCACTTTGATAGCCATAGCGCCTAGCAGCTTTGCCTTCTTCTATTAAAGATTGGCGCTTCATAGCCAGGTTAGCTGCGCCCATATCTTGATCGTATTCAAATGTTTCTACATCTTGATTCATTAAATTAAGTGATGATCCTTGGAATGCTGCAACATTCTGAGCACCTCTTACAGCGTTTTGAGTTGCTAATGCAGCCACTAATCGTTTCTTTCTTTGAATCTCTTTATCCTTTGCTGCAAAAGTTTCTCTGTCAGCATCTCGTTTGTAAGCTTGTTCTTTGGCTTTACCAGCTTGAATACTCGCACTGGCACTAGCTAACGCTAATAACATTCCCATTACGCTTCTACCTCTATAGCTAATCCAAGCACTGTCATTGGTGTTGGATCTGTTTGAGTGATCGTGACCTGGGCAAGCTCAGTCCACCCTAATAAATACATTTCTTTCAGCCCTGTGTAAGCAGTTGGTGCGCTATCTAAAGACATACCAAAGTTACGATCTATAAAACGATCTCCATTAATGCTCATACCTAGAGATTGATAAACATTAGGTACAACTTTAACAATTCGTTTTTTCCTGGTGAGTGTTGGTCCATCCTGGAAGTCCATGTTGATAGGCATTGTTGTTACTGTCGTTGTGTAGTCCAGGCCAACTTCTATAACTGTTGCTGTTTCTGCCAAGGTAATCGCTCCAGAAGATGGAGTAGCGTTTGCTCTGACTTCACCATCTGCTCTGACGCGAGATGATTGCCCATTTAAATGAGCTAATCCAGTTACTGCTGTGCCTGGTGATCCTAATACTACTGTTTTATTTGCGTCGGTATAAGTTGAAGAATCTAACTGTTCCAGGTGTCGAACAACAGATCCATTGATTGTGCGTTTAACAATAAAGTAAACATCGTCAACAACAACTGCTACTGATTCAATTTCTCCAGAAGTAGTCCATTTAGTCCAGCCACTAACTTCTTGAGATCTTAACGTGTTATAAACACCTACTGTGCCATCACCATTGACGAAATAAACGTAGTTTGCATCATCAGTGGCTGTACCCTTTAACACGTCCATATCGACCGGAGCATTAAGCAAATGCGAAGCCAACAATGAAACTGTGCCAGCTGTATAGGAATCTTCATTGTAAGAAAATAAAAACTCACGAACTGATTTACCTGTGCGATCAACAAAGATGACAGCACCATCAATATTTTTAGGTGGAACCGCGCCAGATCCAAATAATGTTTCACGTCTGACTGCACTTTTTGCTGGTGTAATAGGAGAGTCTTGCATTGAAAACTCACCACCAGTTGTAAATATTTGCAAATGCCTTCCAGAATAAACAGCTGTAATAGCGTTGACTTGATCTGTATCTAATGTGACATCAATACCTTCGTCATCTAAAGATGTTCCAGCATCAAAATTAAAGAAATCATTGGTTTTAGATGCCCATAAAGTTTGAGGGCGGGATAGTGATCCTCCAAACCATAAACGTCCCTGGAAGAATGTAGCACTTTTTGGCCAGCCTTTTGCATTAGACCAGACATCTACATTGCCAGATCCATAATTAAACTGAGGAATATTACTCAAACTAATGGTTGATAGTGTCCAGGAAGTATGTGATCCACCTCTGACTAATTTTCTTGGCGCATGATCTTTATGGACCAGGATCATAGTGTCAGCTGATTGTGTCCAGGATAATTCAAATAATTGAGCAGTCGTGTAAGGTGTTGTAACATTTGCCTGGTGAATACCATCTTTATAAACTGCAACACTAAGATTAGTAAAAACCATTAAATATGTTTGCTCTACGTTAAAAGCAAAAGAAGCTAATCTAGCTTCATTATTTGATGCTGTATTAGCAAGGTATTTAAAGCCTGGACGACGTTTGATTCCGCCTTGTGGCATTGTTACTACGTTCTCAGCAACTTCAGCGCCCTGGTAGAAATGTTTCAGATCTGTCCTGGACGCAAGTCGAGGATCTAACACACCAGATACAAAAGAAGTTT